>ERZ791934.1704-NODE-1704-length-18554-cov-2.838910_pt1 | contig 18554 bp, 16 predicted proteins | sample MGYA00510125_ERZ791934 | MGnify/ENA primary metagenome ERZ791934 (study PRJEB30046, sample SAMN00993240) | human gut metagenome | study: EMG produced TPA metagenomics assembly of the A metagenome-wide association study of gut microbiota in type 2...
CAGCATTGACGCGATCCAAGAGTGGAAAACAGACAAGACGTTAAACGCCCTCAAGGACCTGTCCGCACCCCATATCACCGTTATCCGAGATGGGATGGAACAAACCATAGCCAGCGTCGACCTGGTTCCCGGCGATCTGATGCTGATCTGCGAAGGCGTGAAGATCCCCGCCGATGGCGTAGTGGTGAAATGCGCCGACCTGTGTGTGGACGAAAGCTCTCTCACCGGTGAAGCTGAGGGCGTGTGGAAAGTGCCAGAGGGAAGCGCCGAACCCAGCGGTGATTATTGGCGGAAGGATTACTGCTATGCCGGCACTTTGGTGACGCAAGGGACCGCCACTGTGCGGGTGGATCAAATTGGTGAGAACACGGAGTACGGCAAGATCGGCCAGGGCGTGGCTGCCTCCCGGGAGGAGCCCACCCCACTCCAGCGGCAAACCGGCAATCTGGTCAAAACCTGTGCCGTCATCGCCGGCATCCTGTTCGTCCTAGTGGGCATATTCACCTGGTTGAACATCCCCGATCACGGCTTTAGTGACCGGTTGGTGGAGAGCATCCTATCCGGCGTGACCCTGGCCATGGCCATGATCCCAGAGGAGTTTCCTGTTATCCTCACTGTGTTCCTATCCATGGGCGCGTGGAGGCTGGCAAAAAAGCACTCTCTGGTACGCAAGCTCCCCAGCGTGGAGACTCTGGGGGCGGTATCGGTGCTGTGCGTGGATAAGACGGGTACCATCACCATGAACCAGATGGCGGTGCAGGAGCTTTGGGCCGCCGATTGCGACGAGTGCGCCTTAGTGGAAACCATGGGCCTGGGCTGCGAAACTGACACCTACGACCCCATGGAAAAGGCCATGCTGGCCTGCTGCGGGCGTTACGGCATCACCAGAGAAGCCCTGTTTGAAAATGAACTTATCACCGAATATGCGTTCACCAATGAGCTGAAAATGATGGGCCACGTCTGGCGGCGGCCTGAGGGCATTGTCATTGCAGCCAAGGGAAGCCCGGAACGTATCTTCACCGTCTGCAATCTCACGGATGAACAGCGGGCCGAGGCGGAGCAAAAAAACACCGAGCTCTCCAAGCAGGGCCTGCGGGTCATTGCCATCGCCACGGCCAAACCAGAGAGCGAAGCCGGCATTCCCGCCTCCATTACCGACTGTTCGTTAACCCTGCTGGGATTGGTGGGCCTGACCGACCCTCCCCGCGCGGGTGTGAAAGAGGATATTGCCGTCTGCAACCGGGCGGGTATCCGCGTGGTCATGATCACCGGTGACAATGGCACCACGGCCTCGGCCATCGCCAAGGAGATTGGCATTTCCAACAATAACCATATTATTACCGGCGACCAGCTCAATGATATGACCGACGAGGAGTTACGGGAAGCAGTCAGGTCAGTCTCCATCTTCTCCCGTGTGATCCCGGAGCATAAAATGAGGATCGTCAGGGCTTTGAAGGAAAATGGCGAGATCGTGGCCATGACCGGCGACGGCGTCAATGACGCTCCAGCCCTCAAATATGCCGACATTGGCATCGCAATGGGCAAGCGAGGCAGCGAGGTCAGCCGGGAGGCCGCTGATCTCATCCTCATGGACGACAACTTCACCACCATCGTGGAGACGGTGAAGGATGGACGACGCATTTATGACAACATCCGCAAGGCGGTGGGGTATGTCTTTACCATCCACATTCCTATCGCCGCCGCCTCCCTGCTGGCACCCTTCCTGGGCATCGCGCCCGCAGCGCTGCTGCTCCTGCCACTCCATGTGGTCCTGCTGGAAATTTTGATTGACCCCACCTGCTCCATCGTGCTGGAGCGCCAGCCCGCCGAAACGGACATTATGAACCGGCTTCCTCGTGACCCGAAGGAGAAGCTGCTCACTGGCAGCTTGCTGGGTAAGAGCGTTCTCCAAGGCTTGGCCGTGTTCGCCGCATCCTTTGGCACATACTATACCGTGCTAGCTGGAGACCCGGTCAACGCTCCGGTTGCCCGTTCCATGGGCCTTGCCATCATTATGCTGGCAAATCTGTTTTTAGTGCAGGTCAACAGCTCCGGCCATGACTTCGCCGTGCAATCCTTCCGCCGTCTGGTGAAGGACCCCATCATGTGGGCGGTGAACGTCGGGACACTGGCATTGCTGGCCATCATTCTCTACACACCCCTATCCGCCTTTCTAAAACTGACGGCTCTCTCCGCTGGGCAATTTTGCGCCGTACTGGGCCTGGCTGCCGCTTCGGTGCTGTGGTATGAGCTTGTGAAGCTGGCGCGTAAGTTGATTGGAAGGGGGCGCGGCACATGAGCCAAAATCTGCTTTTGTCAGATGGATCGGCCCTCTTGGATAGCAGCATATAACGAAGACGTCTTTTCTGCAAATCCTGTGGATTCAAAAGAGCATCTCTTGAGACATCGATATGAGTTTGGAAGGTGATAGCTATGAAAATCGGCATTATGGAGGAAGCAATGTGGGCTTTGTTTAGACCTACATTCCAGAAGCATACCTCTCTGATCGGAGTAGATGATCCTGCTGCACTGATGAAAAAGGCTGAGAGGCAATATTACGAAATTCTCAAAGGAATACCGGAATACGGTCAAAATGACATCTTGTTAATTAATCTGGTTTCGGCAGCTATGTATGCTTCTGTTTATATGAGCCTTGAACAAAAACCGACGATTGATAAACTAGCGGACTACTATGAAAACGCAATGAATACCAACATGATAATGAAAATGTTCCTAAAATCAACAAACTATTATTCCAAAAGGTACCAGACATCATTGAAAAAAATGGCTGCCAAAAGTCAGCTTTCATCCAATCCTTATACATGGAGATTTAAAGTGCATGAAGGTCCTACAGTGGAAAGTTTCGATGCCATTTTTGATCAATGCGGTATTTGGCATATGATGAATCAGCTTGGGATTCCAGAAGCAACTCCTGCCTTATGCAGATATGATTATGGAATGGCAAAACTGACGAATACGGTTTTTACAAGGGAGCAGACACTTGCGAGCGGCGGTTCAGTATGTGATTGCCACTACCAGAAGAAAAATAAAATGCCAGTTTGACAATTCTATGTTTCAAGATACACAAGCGGTTTGTCTGTAATGAATGACCGCTTTCAATGAATAGAGGCCACCTCATTTGAAGTATCCGAATTTTGCCGCATCACATTCATGAGGGGTAAAATCAGCTCTTATCTCTTATAATACAATGTTTTACCGGATAACCGACTTTTTATTTATTCAAAATTGGAAATAAAAAGATATGGATTTTTCAAAGAATCATCTCTTCCCTGTTTATTTTGATGATATGGTGAAACACTGAGGGATGAGGTGAACATTATGGAACCATTGAAAATCATATTGACATCCCTCTCATCTGCCGCTGTCCTGTTTATTCTGGCAAAGCTCATGGGACACAAGCAGATCGTCCAACTCGATCTGTTCGATTATATCACCGGGATCACCATCGGCTCCATTGCCGCAGAGTTTGCCACCGAGCTGGAAAATCCGATTCAGCCGCTCATTGCCATGATTGTGTATGGACTGATCGCCGTCTGCCTGAGTATCCTAACCAGCAAATTCCCCCGGATACGCAAATACATCAATGGTACGCCTACCATCTTGATGAACGACGGGAAGCTCTACAGGAAAAATATGAAAAAAGCCAGGCTGGATCTGAGCGAATTTCTGGTTCTGTGCCGCCAGTCCGGCTATTTCGATCTGAGCGCCATTCAGACGGCGATATTTGAGTACAATGGCCAGCTGACCATTCTTCCGACCAGCGGGCAACGGCCCGCCACACCGGATGATCTCAGCCTGACGCCGCCGCCCGCATGCGTCTTTACTGAGGTGATTATGGACGGTAGAATAATGGGCGAAAACCTCCATCGAAAGGGGCTTAACGAGCAGTGGCTCCAGAAGCAGCTGGAGCTTCAGGGGTATCACTCTGCAAAAGAGGTCTATCTGGGCCTGTGCGACCAGAACAACCAGCTCAGCCTGTATGTATAACAAGGGGCTGCATCCACCCCAAAAGTGAATGAAACAGTAATGGGCCGGCAGGATCTCCTGTTGGCCCATTTTGCTGCACCACTCCCCACAAAGCAGCAAATTCTGTTATGGAGAACCGAGAAAGGAGAATCATATGGAACCTTTCTACTGACAGGAACAAACAGCACGAAACACGGCTCATGCAAACCAGACCGACCACGGCCCGAAGCCGTATGCCGTTAATATCGCACGGGGGCACAGCGGAATCAGAACTTCCGCACGGCTTTATGGACGGGATGCCATTTACAGATGACGTTGATGTGTATCCCGGTTTGCGGCGAAATCGGTGTGGAGATACATCCGGACACCGATCAGTTCATACGAGTAGAGGCCGGGCAAGCCGTCGTCATGATGGGACCCTGCAAAGAGCGTATGGACACCCGCAAAAACCTCTGCCGCGAAGATGGAGTATTTGTGCCGGCAGGCACATGGCACAACATAGTGAACAGTGGAAATTGCCCGCTGAAGCTCGCCTCCATCTACGCTCCCCCTCATCATCCACGAGGAACCGTCCATCGCACAAAGGAAGGCGCTGACACAGCTGGAGATTGATTCGCTCCATAGCGGATGGGGAATACGGGAAATAAAATCTGTTCGGCGCTTCTCATTTGCTTTGCAGGTTTTGCGCGGCCTTCATTTTCAATTTCCGAATCCAAATTTTTTCCGGTTTCCCATGGAAATATTTCCTAAGCCCTTTAATGCGTCTCTGAACTTGCCCTGAAAGGGCCCAAAATGCCAAAACAATAACGAAAGTGCCGTATTTTTCCGCTCCCTTTCGCCGATACTAAGGCAAAAGGGGGCGAAACGCTATGGAAGTAGAAAATCCGATTAACGAATATGTCTCTCAGCTTTTCCCGGAAGAGGGCACGCTCGCGTTCATCGCTTCTATTGCAATGAAATTCAGGAGGAATGCTCAATGACCGTTACGTTCAAAGGAAACCCAATCACCCTCTGCGGAAAACAGCTCCAACCCGGCGATGCGATGCCCGATTTCACGCTGACGGACAACAATCTTCAGCTGGTGCGCGGAAAGGATTTATCTGGCGTGCGTGTGTTTCTCACCATCCCCTCTCTCGATACCGGTGTATGTGATCAGGAGGTGCGGCGCTTCAATGAGGCCGCCGCCGCATTTCCAGCTGTAAAAATCTATGCGGTCAGTCTGGATCTTCCCTTTGCACAATCGCGCTGGTGCGGCGCGGCAGGTGTGGAACAGGTGCGGACCCTGTCCGATTACCGGGACCACAGCTTTGGAAAGGCCACAGGCACCCGGATGGAAGAACTGGGGCTTCTGGCCCGCGCCGTAATCCTGGTAGATAACGATGGGACGGTCGCCTATGTGGAATATGTTCCGGAGGTCACCAACCATCCGGACTATAACGCCGCGCTTGAAGCGCTGCGTAAGATTTCTCAGTAGGTATTAAAGCAAAGGTAAGCTTGCGAGATACAAATGAATTTGCTGAGAGGATAGGAATTACACAAGCCCATCTTTCGGGCGTTGAAAATAATAAGGATAATCCGTCTGATTCGGTATTACAAATCATATGCAATGAATTTAATATAGGAAGACGTTGGCTAAAATCAGGTGAAGGTGAAAAAAGAATTCAATTTATGAGCAGGGAAGAATTTATAGAAAAACTACCTCTCGAAGATAGGCCAGAATCAGACGAAAAAAAGCTATTATTTATTTTTAATCATCCTATGCCAAAGGTGAGAGATGAATTTTTTGCTTTATTAAGGGTTTATCATGCGATTATACCCACATGCGATACCCCTAATGGTTTTGGCGTTCTAGAAATCCAAACATTGGAATTAATATTAAGTGTAATCCATGATTGCTTCGATAGATGTAATTTACAAGTTCAGTCGTTACCTGATAAAATTTCAGCGGTGCTATCGATACCAAATAAATCTTCCATATCGCAATCTGTCACTAAATACTCGACACTATCATCCTCTAATTTGGGAAACTCCTCTGTAGTCAAGAAAGCTTTTTGGGGAATGGTCAGTACAATCTCCACGTCTTCATCTACAGCTTTACCACAGTTCTGAATGGCCAATCTTAAACATTTTTGATCATCGTAAGCCTTTTCTATGGGGCCCCAGTTTAGTGCCTCAATTATTATTTTGTGTAACTCCTTAATCTTCCAATACTTATCCGTTTCATCATCTGTACCCTTCAAATGAGGACCACTGTAATATTAGAGGAAAACGAATCCTTACATAAATTACCCAACTCGAAGAAGTTCTCAGGTAAATCAAGTTCCAATTGCTCGGCAATAGAACCGATGAATTTCCGTTTATCATCCTCTATCTCAATAGGATTGGAAAATCCAGCAAATAAGGTATTGTTGATGGAATTTCTTTTCCCAACATTTATGCCTGAATCTCTTGATACATAGAACGAATCGTATCAATATATTGTAACATTGTAGTTTCAGAATTTAGAACAAAGGGATACACAGATGCCTCGTCAACCAGTTTACCATTCTCGTCAATTCCCATTAATTTTAATTCCGAAACTTTCTCGGTTGTTGCTTCTTTCACTTTTTTGACGGAAAGAAAATACATCGAAAGATGAGCAAAAAATAGTTTCTTAAATTCTTCATCCGATGAATATGTAAAATAGATGCCACGGTCTTTATATTTTTCACGGAATGCTTGAATTTTTTTATATCCTTCATCGTTCATTTGAGACGGAGGAATGGGCTTATCAGAGAAATACATAAATACTTGCTTTCCAGATTGGAGCATAATCTCAATTTCTTCTTCCGTTCCGGAACCATATTCATCTGTAGGAGAACCGAACTTAGTCCACAAAATTGCAACGGCAGCATCGCATTTATTTACGAATTGTTCGTTCAGCAGAGCCTGCGGCTTTCCGCCCGACTGTGCATAAGAACTTTTGCTCCAATAACGAGTTTTTATTGTTATTCCTAAAGCTTGTCAAAGTCAGAATCTTTTTGCCCACCTTTTGCCGCTCTAATTAAGAATAGAGAAATAAACAATGGATGTCAATATGCCTTATTGTATAAATAATGCATAATAGAGCATGCACGTAAAATGCTAAAAATATGTTAAATAAAAAGCGTTGACAGAGGATGAAATGGGTGGTATTATACAAGAAAATGATTTTGGAAAATGATTTCTTAAGTCAAGTTGATACGAAAATAATCGAGATTCCGATATAGCGCTTCATTTGTCCAGCCGTCATAAGGATAAGGGGATCAAGTAAATAACGTCCATAAAAGGGAATTATCCGCATAATTCGGTATTTGAAAACTACTTTGGTCTTTTAAAGTTAGAACTGCTGTGTCTTAGGGAATTCAGCTCCTTTGAAGCATTCCAGAGAGAACTTGAGCTTTATCTGGAATAATACAATCACAGGTGCATCAAATCCAAACGGAAGGGATTCAGCCCCATTCCGTATAGAATCCAAGCTGGCTTTGCCGCTTAACATTTGTTCAACTTTTCAGGGTCACTTCGCGCTTACTCGAACAAGAAATGAAGTGTTTTCGGGGCCGTGAATCCCGGGCACATGAGTTTTTCATAGGAGGATAAAGTTATGAGTAAGAAAAAAATGACATTTACAGAAGGGATCAAAGCGCAGTTCTCAACAAAATCATTGGTATTAATTCCAATTGCGGTTGGTATCAATCTGATCGGCGGTACGTTGTGTTCTGCCCTGAAGCTGCCTTTGTTCCTGGACATGATCGGGACAATCGTAATTGCGTGTCTGTCAGGTCCGTGGGTATCTGCTCTGTGTGGTCTGCTGACAAATGTATTCCTGGCTTTGGTGGCGAATCCGGTATATCTGCCGTATGCCGTCGTTAGTATCCTGTGCGGTCTTGTGACGGGATATATGGTAAAGGCAGGCTTGTTTAAGAAGGTTTGGGGCGCAATTCTGGTCTGGCTTGCATGCACGGTGACAAATGCAGTTTCCGCATCAGTAATCACAGTTTTTGTATACGGCGGTGCAACCGGTGTAACAGGATCTTCCGTATTTACAGCAACATTGATCGCAGCGACGAAAGATATCGTAGCATCCGTATTTTCCTCATCTATGATTGAGAACCTAATTGACAAGGGTATCGCATTCCTGATTGCGTTTATCATTGTGCAGAAGATTCCGAAGAGGTTCCTGAGTCAGTATGCATCAGATGCAGATACAGACGATGACGAGGATGACGACGAAGAAGATTAAAAATACGGATCCTTTTTCAACAGGAGGTTAAAATGGCGAAGATATCGAATACATTTGTGCCAAAACATACTGTGGTTGAGGAATTGAATCCGATGACGAAGATCTTAGCGGTATTTTCACTGGGACTTGGGACATTGATTTTTCCAAATCCGTGGCTTGGTTTCGCAGTGTTGATCGGGCTGTTTGCAGTAGCTTGGCTGGCGAAGATACTGAAAGAATTTGCGAAGATTATATTCGGATTTGGGATACCGATTACAGTTATGCTGATGTTTATTCAGGGCTGTTACAGTCCGAAAAATGTGACTTTTATTGCAGATTTGGGATTTGCAAAGGTTGGTCTGGAAGGTGTGCTGTATGCATTGAAGATTATCAGTACACTTCTGGTATTTCTAGGATCATTTTACATCACGAACAAAACAACTTACACCGGAAAGCTGGTGGCAGCATTAACAGAAAGCGGTCTTCCGCCAAAAGCAGGATATCTGGTGCTGGCAAGTCTGAACGTGGTTCCACAGATGCAGAGGAGAATGGCTGTTATTCAAGAAGCGCAGGAGGCAAGAGGCGTGGAAATCGGAGGAAACGTATTTACCAGAGTGAAAGCTTATATTCCGCTGCTTGGACCGGTAGTCATGTCGTCCCTGACAGATGCGCAAGAAAGAGGCATCACATTGGAAACACGAGGATTCGGCATCAAGGGTGTAAAGCAGACAAATTATGTAGAAGTTACGAAATCTCAAACGGATAAAGTAGTGAGCGTTTTTCTGATTGTTTTTTTCATTCTCAGCGTGTTGGCGACAATTCTGATGAAATTCAAGGTGATATAGGGAAGAGGTCTCAAATGGGCAAGGTAGTGTTAGAGGTCAAGGATTTTTCTTTTAAATACAGACAAGCGAAGCGAAGGGCATTAAAGCATGTCAGTTTTCAGGTGGAAGAAGGGAGCTTCTTCTGTATCATCGGTTCGAATGGAAGTGGAAAATCTACTCTTTGCAATGCATTGGCCGGTCTGATTCCCCATTATTTTGTTGGAAAGATGTGTGGGGAAGTGATCGTAAATGGATTGAACGTAGCAAACAGCTCCATTGCAGAACTGTCAACGAAGATAGGGCTTGTATTCCAAAACCCATTCAATCAGCTATCCTACACAGCAGGTACGGTAGCTGAGGAGCTGGCGTATGGCCTGGGAAACCGGGGCATACCCAGAGAAGAGATGATGGCGAAAGTGGATTACGTGTCCAAGCTGATGAGAATTGACCATATCCTCTCTAAAAATCCGCTGGAACTGTCCGGCGGGCAGATTCAGAGGGTTGCGTTTGGATCTACATTCATTATGGAGCCGCAGATTCTGGTCCTGGATGAGTGCACGACACAACTAGATCCTCTGGGGAGTGAAGAGATTTTTGATATTGTAAAAAGTCTGAACAAGAAAGGGATCACGGTCATCATGGTAGACCATGAGATGGAGCGTGTGGCGAGGTGTTCGGATCAGATCATGGTTCTGGATCAAGGAGAAGTGGTTGCCATAGATGAGCCGAAGAAAATATTTGGAGATCCGGAAATTGTGAAGAGAGGAATCGGAGTGCCGGATTATGTAAAAATTTCACATGCGCTGCAGGAAAAAGGATATACGAATCGGGAAATCGCAATTACCGAGGAGCCAACCATTGAAATGGTGAAGGAGGCTCTGGGAAGATGAAGATTGAACTGAAAAAGATTCGCCATGTTTACCCGACAGGAGAGGAAGCGCTGAAAGGGATCGATCTGGTAATAGAGGGAACAGAGCCGGTAGCAATTATCGGACAGAACGGAGCCGGTAAAACCACCATTGTAAAACATTTCAACGGCATATTACGGCCCACATCGGGAGAAGTTCTGATTAACGGAGAAAGTATTGAGAAACGCTCCACTGCACAGTGGTCAAAGAAAGTTGGATATGTATTTCAGAATCCGGATGACCAGCTGTTTCTAGAATCTGTGAGGAAAGAGTTTGAATTCGGACCTCAGAAGATCGGAATGCCGCAGGAAGAGATTGATGAACGGATGAAATGGGTGGCTGAACTCGTCGGGCTGTCAAAGAAATTGGATGTGCATCCGTTTGACCTGACGTCTACAGAGAAAAAATTCTGTACAATCGGAGCCATTATCATGATGAATCCGGATGCGTTGATTTTTGACGAACCGACCTGCGGACAGGATGTGCAGGGAAACCTAAGGCTGCACAGAATCATTGAGACATTGAAAGAAAAGGGAAAATTATGTATTACGATTTCTCATGATATGAAATTTGTCGTAGATAATTTTAAAAGGATTATTGTGATGTGCAGAGGGGAGGTGATATTGGATGGCGACGCTGAAACAGTGTTTGCACAGGTGGAAACACTGAAAAAAAGCTTTGTTACCCCCCCTCCGATTACGAAAGTAGCGCAGGGCGCGGGGTTAACAAAGACAGTTTTTACAACAGAAGCATTTATGAAAGTATTTGAACAAGAGAGGACGGTATCAGAAAATGGCAGATGTAAAGATTCAAATTTATGGAATTAGAACCATAGAGGACGCGAGAATGGTTGTGGAGATGGGAGGACACCATCTGGGCGTATCTTATGGGAAAATTAAGAGAACGCCCGGGCAGCTGACATGTGAACGTGCAAAAGAAATTTTCGAGGGCGTGCAGCCAGAGGCTGTCAGAATCGGGCTAACTGTGGCAGAAGATATAGATGAGATCACAGAAAACTTAAAAGAAGCATTTCCGGATGTGCTTCATTTATCAGGAGATATTGAGGGGATCACGCCCGCTCAGGTGCAGGAACTGAAAAATAGATTTCCGGGGCTGAAGATTATGCAGGCGATTCCGGTCCTTGCAGGAGTGCCACTGGAAGAACAGAAGGTAATGCAGTATATCAAAGATTATGAACCGGTATCGGACTTCTTCCTGATTGATACGAAAGCACCAGCAGCAGGAGATATCGGGGCAACAGGTTTGACACATGACCGTGAGATTGATAAAGCAATCATTGAGAGTACAGATGTTCCGTGTATCATCGCAGGCGGATTGGATGCAGACAATGTAGCAGAGGCAATTCATATGACGCATCCATATGGAGTAGATTCCTTCAGCCTGACAAATTATGATGATGAGCGGGCAAATACGGAACGCTGCAAGGATCCGGCTAAAGTAAAGGCGTTTATCGAGGCGGCGCTGAATGCATAATGTGATTGTTGTCGGCGATGCAAATGTCGACATCATTGTGCCTTATCCGAAATTTCTGAATGAAGAAAGAACACTGGTTGATTATCCGACGCCGTCCCTTCAGGGAGGAGGAACTGCTGCCAATACAGCGGTTGCACTGTCCAGGCTGGGAGTGGGAACCAGCTTTATCGGCTCCATCGGTGAAGACCAGTACGGAAGGTACATTAAAAGCGATTTTCAGAAAGAAGGCGTAGATATTTCCGATATGATAATTGAGCCGGAATTAAATACAGTCGGAGTATTTGCCTTTATTGATGAAAATGGAGAGCGCTATCTCTGGGGATGGCCGAGAGTAGATCAGGCATTCAAAGTTCTGGATGCAGATAAAGTATCCTTTGAGAAGATTCGCAGCGCAGACTGGGTGCACTCATCCGGGATGTCCCTTGTATACGATACCTCCGCACGGGCAACGATTATCCGGATCTTCAAGGAAGCGTATGAAGCCGGAGTTCCTACTTCTTTTGATTTGAACCTGAGAGTGGATGACGGTGTGCTGGATCCGGGGTATGAGAAAGCAATCCGCGAAATCATCGAATATACGACGTACCTGCTGGGCTCCGGGACGGATGAATTCGCATATCTGGGTGAAGAAAAAGACTGGAGAAAGAATGCAAAATCCTTTGTTACTGAGAACCGGGTAGTCATTGTGAGAAACGGGAAAGAAGGTTCTTATGGATTTTCTGCTGAAGAAGAAGCGCAGGCACCGGCATTTCCCGTGAAAGTGGAGGATACGGTCGGTGCGGGAGACGTTTATAATGCCGGATTTATCAGTGCGGTTTTGGCTGGAAAGCCGCTGAAGGAATGTCTCATTGCAGGAAATGCAGTATCTGGCTATACCGTGGCGAAAAAGGGCGCAAGAAGCTCTCCGGATACGGAAGAGCTGCGAAAATTCCTGGAAGAGCATATGAGAAGCAAAGGAGCGAAAAAGCTATGAAAAAAGTGATTTTAGACTGTGACCCTGGTCATGATGACGCGTTTGCGATGATGCTCGCAGTACAGCATCTGGATGTGCTTGGCATTACCACAATCGGCGGGAACTGTACCTTGGAAAATGTAACGAAGAATGCGCTGAAAGTATTGGAAGTACTCGGAAGAACAGATATCCCTGTTTTTGCGGGGCACTCCTGCCCCACAACAGTGCCGCTCGTAACAGCACCGCAGTTCCATGGCGAAACAGGACTGGACGGTCCGGTTCTTCCGGAACCAACCGCAAAAGCGCAGGATAAACACGCAGTAGACTTTATTGTGGAAACAGTGATGAATACAGATGACGTGACCCTGATTGCCACAGGACCGCTGACAAACATTGCAGCAGCGATCAACCGTGAGCCGAGAATCGTGGAGCGTGTAAAAGAGCTGAGCATCATGGGCGGCTCCGTGACATATGGAAACTGGACCCCTGCAGCAGAATTCAACATCTATGTGGACCCGGAAGCAGCATACCGCGTATTTCATTCCGGGATGCATGTGAAGATGTCCGGCATCAATCTGACCAGGCAGTGCTGTTTGACGGCAGAACATGTTGCGAAATTCCGTGAAATAGGAACAAAAGCAGCTAACTTCGCGGCAGATTTGACAGAATTCTTTATCGATACGACCGTCAAGAGCGCTTCCCTTTCCGGAGCGAATATGCATGATGCGTGTGCAGTTGCGTGGCTTGTTGATCCCTCTCTGATCAAGGCAGCGGATATGCATATCGATATCGAGTTAAAAGGTGAACTGACAAGAGGTATGACGGTATGCGACTACAGACACTTGAGAGGTGTGGAGCCTGCCGTAGACCTGTGCAGAGAGCCGCAGATGGATTTCAGAGGGGAAAAACCGAATGCGGAGGCAGCTTTAGAATTAGACTTCCCGGGATTTATGGACTTACTGTATAAGACACTTGCAAATTATGATTAATCAGAAATGCTATGAGTGGTTGAAATGCTTTTTGATTCCAGAAAGCATACAATGCTGAGCTTCCTGACAATCATCCTATGGGGAACAAGTGCCGTTGTTACACGAAATCTTCATACTAGCATTGGCGCTTATCCTGATGGATCAACACTGCGATTCCTCCCATCCGGTTCACTAAAGCTGCAGAAGGATGCCCGTGCCTTTCAGCGGGAGCTATGCCGCCTGTCATACTGGCATCAAAGTTCCTTCCGGTCATCCGCCCTGTTATGACGTCCTTTATGCTGGGCGTTGGCATTACCGTGCCGGTTCTGATTGGTTCCGCATTGGTTGTATTCAGAACAGTATGGAGTAAAACGTGTTTGAACTATTTTAGGTGATGGTGAATGATGAAATATCAGATGATTTTATGGGATTTTGACGGAACGCTGGCTTACACAGGGAAGGACGTGTGGAATTCCCTTGAATATGCCGCAGAAAAATGCGGCGGCAGGCTGCCGGAAGCGTTTGTCAGCGAGGACAGTAATTTGGGCAAATCCGTGAAAGAGATTTTCCAGCGGATCGTGCCGGTTCCGGAAGAAGAAAAGTATGAGCTGTTCGAAGAGCTGGTGAGGGTTCATTACCGGACGCTCAGTGAGTATCAGGATACTTATCTTTATCCCGGTATCTATGAGCTGCTTTTGGACATGAAGGAAGCAGGGATTATCAATTATATCATCACCATGAAGCCGGAAGAAGCCCTGGAGAGGATTCTGGAGAAAAAAGGCTGGACGGAACTGTTTGACAGTTGGATTTCTCCGGATTCTCTTCCGGGAAAGGAAAGAACAAAAAGTGAAATGATTGCCTATGTCATGCAGAAATCAGGCATGGAGAAAAGCCGGTATGTCTATATTGGAGATACATGGAGTGATGCAGTAGCCGCAAAGGAAAATGAGATTGACTGTATTGCGGTGACATACGGAGACGGGGATACGCAGCTGCTTCGGGCTCAGAATCTGAAATACTGTGTACAGACAGTTCCTGAGGTTGAAATAATTTTAAAAGAAGGTGTATAAAACATGCTTCAGGATTTCAATATATGCATAGATACCAAATTTGTGTTTGGGAAAGATGCACAAAATCAGATAGGACGTGAATTAAAACAGATGGGCATCCATAAGGTTTTGATTCATCATGACAACGGGAAATTTTTATATGATACCGGACTTTTGGAACAGGTGGAAAAGCTTCTGGAGCAGGAAGGGATCGAGACGCTGGAGCTGGGCGGAGTTCAGCCGAATCCAAGGCTGTCTCTTGTGAGGGAAGGAATTGCCCTTGCAAAGAAAGAACAGGTCGATCTGGTTCTGGCCATAGGCGGCGGAAGCGTCATAGATTCTGCCAAGGCAATCGGCCTGGGGGCGGTAACGGATACAGATGTGTGGGAATTCTTCACAGGAAACGCGGTACCGGAAAGATCACTGCCGACAGGTGTGATCCTGACGTGTCCTGCAACGGGAAGCGAGTCCAGCGCAGTGACGGTGGTCAATCATACGGATGTTGGGATGAAGCTGCTGGTCAGCAACCCGGTTGTGCGTCCGGCGATCGCATTTATGAATCCGGAATTGACCTATTCTCTGCCGAAGTTTTTGACGGCATGCGGCGTGGTGGATATGTTTTCTCATGTATGTGAGAGATACTTTACTCCGGATAGTGAAATCGGCGTAATCGACCGGATGTCAGAAGGAATTCTGAAAACACTTGTTGAAATCGGGCCGAAAGTGCTGGAAGAGCCATCAAATTATTCTTACCGTGCAGAAATTATGTGGATTGGAACGATTGCACATAACAATACAGTAGGAATCGGGCGCATTCAGGATTGGGCAACCCATGAAATCGGAAATGAATTAAGTGCGCTGTATGATACGCCTCATGGCGCAACGCTTTCCATTATTATGGGATCCTGGATGCGGTATATCTATCAGAAAAGTCCGGAACGTTTTGCCCGTTATGCGAAAGAGGTATTCGGGGTAGAATGGACGAAGGAGAATACGTTGGAAGCCGCCTATGCCGGAATTCTGAAAACGGAAGAATATTTCCGCAGTATGGGAATGCCGGTGTCATTCGGGGATTTTAAAGTTCCCACAGATGAAGTGGAGAAAATGCTTGACCGAATTGCTTTCCGCAGGGAAGACGACAGTATCGGCGGTATTGTGAGGCTGAATCGGGAAGACTGCCGCCGAATTTATGAGATGGCATTTTAATTCCGTATAATAATGAGCAAGCGAGGGTCATATGAAAATACTTAATTTTGGTTCTCTAAATATAGATTATGTCTACAGTCTGAACCATTTTGTACAGAAGGGAGAAACGATTACTTCTGATAAGCTGAATGTGTTTGCTGGCGGGAAGGGATTGAATCAGTCCATCGCGCTGAGCAGAGCCGGCGGGAATGTCTACCATGCGGGAGCCATTGGAGCAGATGGTGTGTTTCTGGAAGAGGTCCTGAATGAGGCTGGTGTAGATACACGGTTTCTTATGAAATGTGAGGACGTCCGCACAGGAAATGCAATTATTCAGAAAGACCGGGGGGGAGATAACTGCATTATTCTGTACGGCGGTGCGAATCAGGCAATTACAAAAGAAATGGCAGATGAGGTCCTGAGCGCATTTGGAGAAGGAGACTGGCTCTTTCTTCAGAATGAAATCAGTGAAATCCCGTATATTGTGGAGAAAGCTCACGAAAGAGGAATGCGGATTGTTCTGAATCCGTCTCCAATGAATGAAAAGATTTTGAGAATCAATTTAAATTATATAGACTGTTTTATTTTTTTTAAATAAGGGACTATAAATATATTTAGGAAAACCATAGAAATATAGTACAAAAGTACTAACAACAGTTCCTAAAACAATCCCTACAATTCCAAATATGTTTAAAAACAATAATGAAGCAATTAAATTTATAATAGCTTCTAATACTGGAACAAATCTATTCTCATAGCAAATTCCTGCTGCAATTGCATACTTGTATTGTTTTTCTCATTCCTTGAAGGAAGAAATTAAAAGAGAAAACAAAAACCAAAAATATAGGAAAAATATATTTTGTATCACCAAGCCATAGAATTATAAAATCATCTATACAAAAGAACATACCTATTGATGATAAAGCATATAATAAAAAATTAATATAATTTATTAATTTATAATAATAAAAAGATTTTTCCTCATTATTTTCCACCAACAAATTTCCAATACTAGCGGTCAATACAGAAAAAATTTGTGAAATTATACTGTGAGCTGAATTAGCAATTAAAGTATAATTAGCATAAATGCCTGCTTGTTTTAATCCAAAAAAACTAGAAACAAGCATACTATCAGTGCTTATAACTATTGTGCTTGCAATTTGATGAAACAATTGCCCTTTCACCATTTTTTTTATCTCATTTTGAATATTCTTACTGATTTTCTTTATATTTTTTTTATCTTTTAAATATGGGTAAAGATAATCAGCAATCAAACCAATAATAACATTTTCTAAAATTCTAAAAATAATCTTTATAATTAAATACAATATAAAATTTTTTGTAAAAACCAAAATAAATATCTCTATAGCATTTAAAACAATTACATATAAAAGATGTACCAAATCAATTATTCTATTTTTTTGATTTGCATAAATTATACTTCTTTTATAGGATAAAAGATACGATGACACACTATCTATTACATATAGAAAAAAAAGAAAATATACATTTTCCTTTATTAAATTGACATCAACAATCCAAGGCAAGCATGGAAGAATAATTGTTCCCAAGACAAAAACAACAATTGCTATAATACGATATGCCTTTTTATAAAAATTCATCAAACTTTTAATTGTTAATATATCATTTTCATAAATCGGTTTATATAAATGATAAATAATAGAACTTCCTATTCCCAATTCAACAATTGATAAAACAGAGATAATACTCGTAAAGACATTATTCAATCCTGAATATTCCATTCCTAGAGTGGAAATAAAAATAGATTGTGTAACAAAATTAAATAATATAGTAACAACGCTTAAAACAACAGATACAATTACATTTTTAATTGAATTTATACTTCTCATTTTTGTATTCTCCAAACTACATTAAGTTTTTTATACTATACTTTAAATATGCTAGAATATATATACATACAATCACTATTTTCTTATAAATTGGCAAGTTATTTGAATATATTTTATTAATTTTAAAACTATCAAAAAAAATTCTAATATCTTTTTTGAAAACATATTTTTCTTTTAAATAAGATAAACATACTAAATAACTACTTATAATAAACTGATTGTAACACTCATTATATAAATAGTGATAATATTCTTTCGCAAATTTACATCTATCTTCCCAAGCCATAAATATATCTATCCTTTTTTTTGTATTTATAGTATTAACTATTGATGATATATTATCTCTATAAAAATATAGTGGAATCTGTACCAGTGCAATATCGCCTCTTATATTTTGAATTAAATGGTGATTTTGATTTAAATCTTCAAAACTATGACCTATAGGATAATTAATAGTATAATAGTATTGTTTTTTGGTAATTATGCTCCAACAATAACAAGGTCTTTTGGACAATAAAATTTCTCGATTAAAATTTTCTTTACTTATTAGTTTAATTTCTTCTTTATCAATTAATTTTTCATGAAATAACTCATCTTTTTTTCGTGTCCAACCTATTTGTATACAATTACAATTACTTTCAAACAAAATATTATCTATTGTACTAAAAAAGTTTTTACTAATACAATCATCGCTATCAATCCAGCAAATATAGTCACCTGAGCATTCTTGAATTCCATAATTTCTAACTCCACTTATCCCTATATGTTCTAATTGGACATATTTCATTCTTGGATATTTACTCTCATTTTCTATTAACCATTGAAAAGAACCATCAGTGGATCCATCATCTATACAAATAAGTTCAAAATCATCATATTGATTTGAATATATGCTGTCTAAACATTCTTGTAGATATTCTTTTACATTGTATACAGGTAAAATTATTGAATATTTCAATTTCTCTCCTTCTTTCTTTTATAAGCATTTATATTATGCTAATTTAACAAATTAATAATCACCTTAAATAAATGTTTACATACGATCTAGATGAATAAGCAAAAAAATAGATAAAAAT
>ERZ791934.1717-NODE-1717-length-18390-cov-25.832015_pt1 | contig 18390 bp, 18 predicted proteins | sample MGYA00510125_ERZ791934 | MGnify/ENA primary metagenome ERZ791934 (study PRJEB30046, sample SAMN00993240) | human gut metagenome | study: EMG produced TPA metagenomics assembly of the A metagenome-wide association study of gut microbiota in type 2...
GAAGAAGCCCTTCAATTTCTTCTGTAAATCGTAATAGTGGATTTTGATACCTAACCCAGCATACCCGTGATAAAGAACATCACAAAGTAGATGACAGTAAAGATACCAATGTTGATAAAGTCTTTTGCGTTCAATTTTTTCTTGTCCATTGTAGGAACTCCTTTCTTTTATGCAAGGCTGTCTGCCTTGATTTTCCAACCGATAGCTTTTTCTCTCATGCCAACAAAATCCGCATAAATACCTGCTTGCTTGATAAGCTCATCATGCGTACCTTGCTGAGAGATTTTACCACGGTCGATAACGATGATTTGATCCGCATTTTTTACGGTTTTCAACCGATGGGCGATCATAATAATTGTTTTCCCCTGTGTCAGCGCTTCAATCGCTTTCTGAAGCTCCGCTTCATTTTCGGGATCGACATTTGCTGTGGCCTCGTCAAGAATAATGATGGGCGCATCTTTCATAATCGCTCTTGCAATAGAAATCCTCTGCTTTTCGCCGCCGGAAATGGTCGCACCGCTTTCTCCGATTACCGTCTGGTAGCCCTCCTGCAATGCTGAAATGAAGTCATGGCACCTTGCCGCCTTTGCTGCCTTCACCACATCTTCATGGGTGGCGTTAGGGGAACCGAATTTAATATTGTTTTCAATCGTGTCCGGGAACAGATACACATTCTGGAATACCATGCTGATATTTTTCATCAGGCTGTCCAGCTTGTAATCTTTAACATCAATGCCACCGATACGGACACTTCCGCTGTCAACATCCCAAAAGCGCGCGATTAGATTTACCAGTGTTGTTTTTCCAGAACCAGACGGACCGACAATCGCCGTTGTGGTTCCTTGTGGAATTGTGAGCGATACATGGTCGATCACTTTTTTATCCCCGTAAGAAAAACTCACATCCTGCATTTCAATATCCAGCCGGTCTGGGGTCTGCTCTTTGCCATCAATGTCAATCTGAGGACTTTGGTTGATTTCCTCCACACGATCAATAGAAGCATCGATCATTGAAAGCATAAAGAACATTTCTCCCGCGCTTTCCAACTGGCTATATACCATGAACGCCGATACTAGGATTATCAGACAATATGTTAATTCCAGCGTACCGTTTACAAAAAGTGCGATAGAGCAGAAAGCAGCGGCGGCACTGGCAATCCGAAGGACAACCTGCTCAGCGGCTATATAGGGAATCCGCTGCCTTTCAATAAGCTGGTTTTTCTTCTGCGTTTCGGCAATGGATTTTTCCAGCGTGGTATTTGACTGCTTTGCCATGTGGAACGCCCGCACAACACCCATTCCCTGTATGTATTCCAGTACGGCGTCCATGAACTCCGTCTGCGCCTCTAACCGTATGGGAGATAATCTTTTGGAGCAGCGCAGGAGCATTGTGTTGATTACCATGAACAAAATCACACCAACCAAAAAGATCAAACTAATCTTCCAGCTAAAGTAGCACATGGCAATAGAAAAAATACTGGCGTGGATTACTCCCACCAAAGTCCGCACGATGATAGCAAAGGACATACTTTCAAGGTCACTCATGGTCGCTGTTGAAACGGATGTGAGATTGCCCAGACTATGGCTGTTGAAATAGCCCATCGGCATATATTTCATGCGGTTGCCAATTTGAATCCTCTTGTCCTCACACATTCGGTAGCTGCCTTCGCCTTCTTTGCCATGTGCCAAATACCAAAAAATAATGGTGCCAATCACACTGACTAGCATAATACCAAAGGCAAGCAGAGCGGTCTGTGTAGTAATATTGTCACGAACTAATCCATCCAAAACTACCAGAAGAGCAGCAAATTGCAGAGCTTCTAAAATACAGCGTATGATTTCATATAAGAGTCCCAAATACCAATTCTGGCTCTGGCGGCCCGCAAATTCAAAGAATTTCCGAAATGAACGTATCATACAGTTTTCACCTCCTTTGCATCCATGTGCGCTGTCCACATCGTATGATAAAGGCTGCACTCTTTTAATAGTTCCTCGTGCGTTCCTTTTGCCTGGATTGTTCCATCCTTCACAACAACGATCTGGTCGGAATCCGTTATTGTTGACAGGCGGTGAGCAATTACAATCAATGTTTTGCCCTTTGTCAGTCGGCTGATGGCCTCCTGTATTACCGCTTCATTTTCCGGATCAGTATAGGAAGTGGCTTCGTCAAGGATTACAATCGGGGCGTTTTTCAGCATGGCTCTGGCAATCGCAATCCTCTGGCGTTCTCCACCAGACAAGTGCCCTCCGGCACCGCCAACCACGGTTTCATATCCATGCTCAAGATTCATAATAAACTCATGACAGCCGGAAACCTTTGCAATCTGTTCCACTTCGGAATCGCTTGCCTCTGGCTTGCCCATACGGATATTGTTGCGCACCGTATCGTTAAATAGATAATTGTCCTGCGATACATAGGAAATCAAATCATTCAGTTGGTCGTTAGAAATTTCTTTTACGCTCTTATCGCCAATCGTAATCAACCCACCGGTCACATCCCAAAAGGACGCAATCAATTTTGCAATCGTTGATTTTCCGCTGCCGGATGGCCCTACAAAAGCTGTAATTTTTCCCTGCGGAATTGTCAGATCAATTCCTTTCAAGACCTCTTTTTCCTCGTATGCAAAATGGACATTTTCCAGAGCAATATCAAGGTTCTGTAAATCACATTTCCTCTCCGGCCGGACAAGCTCCGGCTGGTTTAATATACCGTCAATCTCACCCATTACAGTGCCTATTTTTGCAATATCATCGGTAAAGAACATTGCGGCTACAAGCGGGCCTGCAATTCCCAACGACAGGACAGTTACCGTAATAAAGGTTGCGGCTGACAGGGAACCACTCATGTAAAACAGGCACCCGACGGGAAGTACGCTAATCAACGCCGCGGGCCATACACTCATCATAATCGCCGAATATTTTTGTGTATCTTTCATCCAGTCTAAAATCAGGTCTGCGTTTGCATGGACGGCATCTGTAAATTTCTGATAGGAATTATCTGCCTGATTAAACGCCTTAATGACTTCAATGCCGCCGATGTATTCTACCGTTGTTGCGCTCATGTGATTTCCAGCTTTTACAACTTCCCCATACTTCTTGGGATATTCCTTCATCATTCCCATGTAGCACATCATTCCAACAGGAATGGTAATCAGCGATACTAACGCCATTCGCCAGTCCAGAACGAACAAATAAACGATGATTGCGATTGGTACGAGAAGATTTGAAGTCATTTCCGGGATTACATGAGCAAGGGGAACCTCTAACTGTTCAATTCGTTCCACCATGCCATTTTTTAGTTGCCCGGACGGAGTATTGAGAATATAGCCCATAGGCACTCTGGTAAGTTTTGAAGCAATTTTTCGCCTTGCCTCGGACAGCACTTCAAAGGTCGCTTCATGGGATGCCCTCGTGGAAATCCCCATCAATATTGCTTTTAGGACAAAGCAGCCGCCGGAAATCAGACACCACACCATGTAAAATGATAAATCCCGATTCCCGGAGAGTAACTCAATCGTCATTCTGGCTGTTGCAAAATAGGGGACGATACCAAAGGCAACTCCCAACACAGCAAGAACAACAGAAACGATGTAGCCAGTCTTATGCGGCCTGGCAAACTCAATAAGTCTGCCAAATGGATTTCCGCCTTGCGACTGATCCATATAAATCCCTCCTTTAGTTAGATTTTGCTAACTCTTATTCAAAAGAATAAGCCGATAATCTGTCATGTGATTTACACAAACAAATTATCGGCTCTGCGTCTTTGCGTCTGGCACTACTGATAATCGTATTTTCATATTGTCAACATCTATCAAACATTCCTGTTTGCATTTCGGACAAAATATTGGAAAGTTTTTCAACGAAGTGTCTGCGCGTATCTTTGTCCGCGTTCTGCATTTACAAAAAGGACAGTGTATCCATCCGCTTTCGTCCACACAAAATCTTCTGTTTTTTGCATTTCCTTTGCACCTTCTTTCCTATTTTCGGTAATATTCTTTCCAGCCATTCCCATAAAAAGTGCGCAGCTCATTGATATAATTTTTTGCTTCCTCCATCGGCATATCGTGAATGACTACTTCAAATATACCAGAATAAAAAGCACTGGAAACAACGTGTAAGAATCCATCTGTAACTCGTCCTTCCGCCAGGGCTTTACTTCCCACTTGAATCAAGAATTTCTTTGTACAGTCCGTATCCAGTTGTACCAGCCCTTCTAAAAATTCCTGATAGTAGTTTCCCGGCGCTCCGGTAATCAGCAGCTTAAATTCAGAAAAATACTCATAGATATATGCAATCACGGCTTCAAAACCACGATCTGAGTATTCCATAAATTTTTCGTTCTGCTCATGCCCCGTCAAAGAAGAAAAATCACTGAATGATTGCCGCAATAACTCTTTCAGACCTTTAGCCACCGGTTCCACAAGAAAGCGGAACAATCCCTCTTTATCTGAATACCGCGTATATATTGTGCTGGTGCTGACACCGGCATTTTGAGCAATCGTCCGTATCGAAGCATCCGTATAGCCTTTTTCTAAAAATTCTTCTTTCGCGCAGGCAAGAATTTTTTCGTCAAATCCTTCAACCCTGCTTGCCATCGCTCATCCACCTTTCTCATTAAAACAGCGTTTTCGAAACGGCGTATTAAAAACGATGTTTTAATTATAGCAGGAAAATCTCCTTTGTCAAGAGGCTATTTCTCACTTGCCTGTGGTACATTGAAGTGGATATATAAATCATTGCCAACCAGCCAAAATCTACGCTTCAAATTGTAGTATTAGTAGAGGGAAAAGTAGAAGGTAGGGTTTCGATAGCAAGCACAGCAAGCGAGTACCCGCTTGCGAATTTTGAGATTTTCAGGTCCCTTACCCGAAAATTCAAAATTGCTTGTTGGGATAGTCCCAAACCCTTATGAGGAACGGAGGCGGCGCATGGCAAACCGAAAGCGAAATATTCAAATAAAATTCTATGTCACGGAGGACGAAAAACGGCTCATAGACGAAAAAATGAGCCAGTTACCCACACGCAGATATGGCGCTTACCTCCGCAAGATGGCGATTGACGGATATATCATCTATACGGACACCGCAGATATCAAGGCATTTACCAAAGAGCTTTCCGCCATTGGTCGGAATATCAACCAGATTGCCAAGCGGATCAACGCCGGAGGTCCTGCGTATCAGGCCGACATGGACGAGATACGGGAAAGGCTGGATGAGATATGGCAGTTACAAAGACACATCCTATCAAGTCAACGCTGAAAGCCGCCATTGACTATATCTGTAACCCGGAAAAGACGGACGGAAAGCTGCTTGTTTCTTCCTATGGCTGTGCCGCCGAAACTGCGGATATCGAATTTTCCTGGACCCGCCGCCATGCCATCGACAAGGGAACGAACCTGGGCCGTCACCTGATCCAAGCCTTTCAGCCTGGGGAGGTTACGTCGGAACAGGCCCATGAGATCGGCATGGAGCTCGCAAAAGAAATCCTGGGCGGCAAGTATGAATTTGTACTTACTACCCATATAGACAAAGATCATGTTCATAACCACCTGATTTTCAATGCGGTCAGCTTTGCGGATCACAAGCACTATCATTCCAACAAGCGGAGTTATCACTATATCCGCCGCACCTCCGACCGGCTTTGCAAGGAACACGGTCTGTCTGTCATCATCCCCGGACAGGACAAGGGCAAGAGCTATATTGAACATCAGGCTGCGCAGAACGGCACCAGCTATAAGGCAAAGCTAAAAGCGGCCATCGACCGGCTCCTACCAGCCTGTTCCGGTTTAGAAGAACTGCTTCGCCGCCTGCAGGGAGAGGGTTATGAGATCAAGCGCGGTAAGTATATCTCCGCCAAAGCACCGAATCAGGAACGGTTCACCCGTCTGAAAACCCTTGGTGTGGATTACACCGAAGAAGCCCTTGCCGCCCGGATCGCCGGACACTCCAGACCTTCCCGCCAGCCGAAACAGCAGAACGGGAAGATCAGCCTGCTCATTGATATCCAGAATAACATTAAGGCACAGCAGAGCACAGGCTTCACCCATTGGGCGAAGCTGAACAATCTGAAACAGGCCGCCAAGACCATGAATTTCCTGACCGAACACGGGATAAGCAGTTATGAAGAACTGAAAAGCAAATTGAACGCAGTATCCGCACGCAGGGATACCGCTCATGCAGAGATCAAGCGGATAGAAAACCGTGCCACAGAGCTTTCCCTTGTGATGAAGCACGCTGCCACCTATCGCCAGTTGAAACCGCTCTATGACCGCTACCGTAAATCCGGCGATAAGGAAAAGTTCCTGCGAGGCCATGAGAGCGAGATCATTCTTTTTGAGGCAGCCGCCAGAGAATTGAAACGGCTGGGGACTGTGCCGCTGCCGACAACGGAAAGCATGAAAACGGAGCTTGCCAATCTCAACGCAGAAAAGGAACGGCTCCTTACGGAGTATAAAACCGCAAGAACCGAAGCCCAGGAATACGATACCGTTAAGCAGAATGTGGATGCGCTGCTGACCGTTCCAAAGGAACAGGAACAACAGCGGCGGCATGAACTTGAATAATTTTCTCTGAAAGACGCTGGGCGTAGCTCCTGGCATCCTGTATAATGGAACTGCGGAAGGAGGTTTTACCGATGACAAGAAGCGAAGCAATCAAAGCATTTTTCTTCAAAAGCGTACTGCCCGTAATCGTGGCGCTGATCCTGTATTGTATCTTCAAATCCGCCTGCATGAAGAACGGAGAGCTTGACTATGTATGGCTCTGGATACTCTGTGGACTTCCGTTTGGACTCCATCGGATGTGCCTCTGGATCGTGCCGGGCGGCGGTTCCCTGGGTGGAGGAATCGCCCTGTTTGTACTGAACTTTATTATCGGCGGCGTGATAGGCGGTTTCGTTCTGGCATGGCGGTTGATTGTGGCGGTATGGTATGTGCCGCTGACGGTGTACCGGCTGATCGTTGGATGATTTTCTTGCGTCATGGAAATATGGAAAACTGCCGCTCGTGCTGATGGAAAAGCCATTCACAACCTGATGGAAAAAGACAAGCCTTTTCCACAGGTCTGCAAACAACTTTCCCACAGCCTCGCAATTCTGGCAGTTTACGCACATTCCCACAACGCCTACTACGGCGAAATTTGCTTCTCTTATAGAAATAGAAACCCTTTCATGTTAAAATTAAAATACATACTCTAAGGAGGTTGAAGCGCATGGACGAAAATAATTCCATCCAGCTTTTTGAAGATAGAAAAATACGCACCGCATGGGACGAAGAACAGGAAGAATGGTATTTCTCCGTCCAAGATGTAATTGCGGTTTTGGCAGAAAGTTCTGATCCGAAACAGTACATAAAGAAAATGCGTGCCCGTGATCCGGAGCTGTCTGCCAACTGGGGTACAATTTGTACCCCAGTTCAGATGTTGGCCGCAGATGGTAAAATGCGAAAAATCCAAGCAGCCAATACCGAAGGATTGCTGAGAATTATCCAGTCGATTCCTTCTCCAAAGGCAGAACCTTTTAAGCGTTGGCTTGCTCAGGTCGGCCGTGAACGCATTGAAGAAACGATTGACCCGGAACAGGCAATCGACCGCGCATTAGAGACCTACCAGAAAAAGGGGTATGATACAGACTGGATTCATCAGCGGCTTCTTTCTATCCGTGTCCGTAATGAGCTTACCGCAGAATGGCAGGAGCGCGGCGTACAGCAGGGCAAAGAATATGCCATTCTCACCGATGAGATCACGAAAGCATGGTCCGGCATGACTACTCGGCAATATAAGAAGCTGAAAGGTCTGAAAAAAGAAAATCTCCGTGACAATATGAGTACGATGGAAATTGTGCTGAATATGTTGGCAGAGGCGACAACCACAGAGTTGTCAAAGGCGCACCAGCCGGAAGGTTTTTCTGAAAGTCAGAAGATCGCCCACCGCGGCGGCAGCTATGCCGGTCAGGTTCGACAGGATATCGAAAAGGATACCGGGCGTCCAGTCATCACATCGCAGAACGCCGCACAGCTTAATGCCGTAGTCGTTGACATGATAGAAAGTGTAGCGGAAACGGAAAAGCCTGATAATGACGAAAACAAATAAAAAAGCGGGAGTACAGCCGATCGGACGAACCGAAAAGCTGTACTCCCTTTTTATGTGTCAGAAAGTGTTTGAAATCAAGCCTTTTTCTCCATGTGCCAGCAAGCAGACCGACACATGAGAAATCATAAAGGCTCCCTTTGAAAATACGGATACAGGGAATTATTCTGCGGTTTTTCCACCCTTATCTTCACAGATTTTAGATCGTTTGGAATTGTAATACGGACAAGCGACCAGACACGCCCGGAAACTCTGCTTGCAGCCGTGGGCGCATTTGCGGCAGATATGATTATACTGCCGCCTGCCGTTCTCGCCCAGGAAGAACGCCCATTCCAGCCGCCACTTCTTGCTTCGGCTCATAGGCAGTCATGCTCCGGCACATCACGACCGGGCTTCTTGCCCTCCGGTGGCTTATGCCCGGCACACTCCCGTTTGGCATCTTCCAACCTTTCACGGATGGAAGGTTTCTCCGGCTTCGTCCGCTCCGCGTGCTCCTGCACTTTCTCCAATTCTTCGCCGCGTCTGCCGTTATTGATAACCCCGACGATCATGCCGTAGTCATCCTCCAGCGTCATTTCAGCGGTGCGGAGAGGATTGTCCTTTTCTGGCTGCTCCGCGAGGACGGCAAAGGCTCGCGTACCGTTGCCCATGATAAGGTATTTTCCATCGTCAGACTGATGGTAAACCCCATATCCTGCCGCCTCCATCTGTTCCCGTGTCATATTGGTCACACAAAAGCTGCCTCTGGGCGTGCTGATTCGTTCCCGCGTTGCCATCTGATCCGGCGTGGGGATCGTGACCTCCGCTGCCCGTTCCGGCTGCAAAAACTCCGGCACCTGGGAAAAGCCAAAGCGGTCACAGTAATGGGCAGTGTCCTTCCCGTCCTGATGCAGCACCACAATATCGGATACGGACAGAGAGTGTCCCTTGAAATCTGCCGGGTGGTCGATGTTAAAGCGGGTATAGATGCTTTCCAGACTGTCCTGCTCTGTCAGCGGGGCGGTGTAGACCAGCTCGTAGTTCTCCGGCTTTACGGAAAGGCCGTTGTTGCGGATGGCATCCAGCGGCTCAAAGCGGTAATCCCGCGTGGTGTCCCCCGGTTTCAGTTGGTAGATGGAAAAGGTATCTCTCGGAACGGCTTGCGCCTGCTCTGCAATGTCGGCGGGCGTCTGCACATAGCCTGCCGCCTCCGCCATGTACTCCCGTTCTGCCTTTTCCGCAAAAGCCAACATCTCGTCAATACGGGACTTGTCCGGGTTCTCCAACACTGTCTTGACCTCCGCTGGGTCAAAGTCAAGAAATTCCTCATAGCCCGTGGCGTCCTTGAACTTTTCAATTTCCGAAGGAAGATAATCCTCCTGTGTCTGTCCCAGCGCCGCCAGCTTTTCATCCAAAGCGGAAATGCGCCCTGCCATCAGGCTTTCGTAAAGTTCTTCCTTTGCGGCGTGCGCCTCCGGGTGCTCCGCCGCATACTGCGGATCGTTCTGACGGAAAAACTCGTCCATGTCAAAGGCGATATCCATAGCCCACTCAGATTTTTCTTCTTCGGGAAGATCATCTTGGAAAGTCATCACCCGGTATTCCTCCGGGATACTGCCGCGCTCGCCGTCATAATACTCATGAAAGGCTTCTCTGGTATCCCACACATAACCCTGATCGGTAAAAGTGCCGTTTTCTTCCAACGCCACATCCCGTCCGTAGGCTTCATAATCAATGTAGTTCTGCAGGTGGGCGGGAACCTGAGTGACTTCCAGTTCCTCAATGTAATAACGCCCCAGGTCGTCATAGTCCTCGATATTGGGGTAAATCTCATAACAATCCAGATTCTCGGTGAGGTTAATGATCTCCTGCAGGCTGCTGGTATAGTCACCGATTTCCATAGCTGCCTGGAACTTCGCATAGTCGCTCTGATCCATTTCATCCAGCTTGGAGGCCAGATAGTTCAGCTCGTCCAGATTTTCGTATTCGCCCAGCTTGTCATAGAGGCCGTCCACATAACAGTCATAGTCCGTGATGAACTATTCCTCATAGGGCTGGCCGAAGTCATCCTTCTGGCCGATCCCAATCCGCTTAAACACTTCCTTCAATTCCTCGGCGGTGGTGGGAAACTTCACCCACTCGCCCACAAGCTCGCCCTCATTATATTTCCCAAGATTGGTGATAAAGGCGGCAAAGGGATAATCCTTGTTGTGATCGTAATATGGCATATCAGCACCTCCTTACAGTTCCGGCGCAGATTTTTCCTTATGGGGCTGCGCCTTGTTTTTCTCCGCACATTCTTTCTTGCCCTGTTCCAGCCGTTCCCGGATGGAGGGCTTTTTCTCCGGCTCCGCAGGGCGTTCATGGTTCCACTCGTCGCCGGAGAGAGAAATATATCCGTGTTCCGTAAAATTCCCCTGTTCCTCCTGCATGGCGTACTTGCCAAACGGAACAGGGTCGATTGCTTTCAGAAGTTCCGGGGGCAGCAACATATCCATGTGCTGTGCCAGATACCGCCACCCCAGATCATTCAGATCGTGGATATTGGGCTCAAATACGAAATAGTCGATGTTGGCCGCAAACTCCTTGAACTGCTCCGGCGCTGTCAGCTTGAAAGGCGATGCCTGCACTGCCGCCAGCAGTTTCCGGTCCTCCGGGGAGAGGGCAGCCACCGCCGCCCTCACTTCGGGTAAATGTTCCAAAGCCTTATTTTCTGCCATCAGCACCAACCTTTCTTTTTGGAAATTCCAGCTTAAAATTGATGTACTTGCCACCCGTGTCATCCAGGATCACCGCAGCGTCATAAGCAGCCTGTTTCTTTTCAGACCACATTCCCTTGACATTGGTACGTCCCTTTTTCAGAAGGTCCGTTGCCATTTTCTTTGTCAGCTCCTTCTTGCGGCTCGTCCAGAAGCGGTCATTTTTCCAGAGAACGAAACCGCAGGACCGATCCGAACACGCAAAGTTCTTCTTGCCCTCATAAACCGGCTGGCCGCAGCAAGGGCAGGTACCGATTACTTCCTTCTCCGGGGCAAACAGCTTTTTGCCATCCTCGGAAATGCAGGAATAGGTGGACACAATCTCTTGAACCATCGTGCGGATACCGTCCATGAAGGTATCCGGGTCAGCGCCGCCCTTTGCGATCTCCGTCAATTTCTGTTCCCATTCCGCTGTCAGCATGGGAGAGGTCAGCGGCTCCGGCAGGATCGTGACCAGGTTGATACCGGCTTTCGTGGGGATCAGGTTTTTGCCCTTGCGCTCCACAAATCCGGCTGTCACCAGCTTTTCGATGATGGCAGCTCTGGTCGCAGGCGTGCCAAGCCCTTTTCGCTCTGCTTCGTTCGGTATATCATCCTTGCCTGCATTCTCCATGGCCGACAGGAGGGTATCTTCGGTATAGGGCTTCGGCGGCTGGGTGAAATGCTCGGTAACGGCAATCTCCGCACCATCAAAAATCTGCCCTTCGGTGAAGTCCGGGAGCGTGCCGACGTCCCCATCCGCAGGCTTTTCTTTCAGAAAGGCACGGAAAATGCGGTCGATCTCTCGCCAGCCTTCGGAGAGGATGCGCTTTCCCTTTGCGGTGAAGGAATGGCCGCAGCAGTTGAAAGCTGTCGTGACCGCCTCATATACATACGGCTCTGCCGATGCGCACAGCAGCTTGCAGCAGACCAGCAGAAACAAATTGCGTTCGCCCAGAGGCAGAGCTTTGATATCCGCTTTTTCAATCTCCATTGTGGGGATAATGGCGTGGTGGTCGGACACCTCCTTGTCGGAGATCATGGCCTCCACCAGCGGAAAGAAGTTACCGCAGCCATCAAAGGGCGGCAGCTTTGCCGCCAGGTGGATCACACAGGAGGCCGTTTCCGCCATGTCGGAAGTCAGATACCGGCTGTCCGTGCGAGGATAGGTCAGCAGCTTCTTTTCGTAGAGGCTCTGGGCGTAGTCAAGGGTCTGCTTTGCCGTGTATCCGAACAGGCGGTTTGCCTCCCTCTGCAAGGTAGTGAGATCATAGAGCTTCGGCGGCTGCTCTTTCTTCTGCTCATGGGTAACAGAGGTACAGGTGACGGCCGCACCCTTGCACGCCGCCGCTGCCTGTTCCGCCTCCGCCGAATCGGTGAACTTCTCCGACACTGCCTCGGCTCCGTCCAGCATCAGGCGCAGCAAATGATATTTCTCTTTGTGGAACAGTGTGATTTTTGCGTCACGCTCTGCCAGCATTGCCAGCGTAGGCGTCTGCACACGACCCACATTCAATGTGCGGTGATAGAGAACGGAGAAAAGGCGCGTGGCATTGATCCCCACCAGCCAATCCGCTTTCTGGCGGCACAGGGCTGATTGATACAATGCTTCATAATCGGCGCCGGGGCGCAGATCAGAAAAGCCCTCCCGGATAGCGCTGTCCTCCATCGAGGAAATCCAAAGACGGAGGACCGGCTTGCGGCATCCAGCCATTTCATACACCAGACGGAAGATCAGCTCACCTTCACGCCCGGCATCACAGGCATTGACGATGGTATCCACATCGGGACGATCCATCAGGGCGCGAAGATTTTCAAAAGCGCCCTCTTTGCCGGGTGCCAGCACATAGCGGAACGGCTCCGGCAGAATGGGAAGATCGTCATATCGCCATTTCTTGAAATGCTCGTCATAGCCGCTAGCATCCATCGGGGATACCAGGTGTCCCACGCACCAGGATACGAGAAGGCCGTTGCCTTCATAAAAGCCATCGGCCCTGGATGAAGCACCCAGGGCCGACGCAATAGATTTTGCCACGCTCGGTTTTTCCGCAATAATCAGTTTACTCACTCTTTTCCTCCGTTTCCTCGTCCTCGGTTAGATATTCTTCTTCATCCTCCAGGTCGAAATCATCCAGAACAGCGGGAACCTTCTTGCCCTGCTTCGGTTTCAGTACCAGGAAATAGACCGCTGCACCGCCTCCAGCCGCAAGGATCAGCAACACCGCCGCGATCGCCCCGGCATTGCTTTTCTTTTCAGGCTCCGGATTGTCTGGCTCGGTGGGCTCTGCGGCTTTCTGCTCTGTGCCAATACATTCACTAAGGTTTTTTACGCAAACCGGGCAAGCGGTATTGATCGCTCCGGCCTGGCACTTCTCCGTACAGGTGCAGACAATGGGCGTTTTCGCCTTTTCCCCATCCTCCGTCAGCGCCATAAGGTCGGCTTCATCCACCTGGTTCAGAAAATGCACGGTTTCCTCGCCTTTATCGTCACGGTCGATAATGAGATAGAACACATTGCCGTTCTTCGTTTCTACTGTAATAAACTGCTTGCCACTAGTGGCAGGGTTGCCGATATCGTCAATCAGCGACAGGTTCCCGTCCGGTGTCAGGGCAGCACCGCCATTCAAACCGCCGCCCAGCATACCCAGCAGATTTTCCAGCGTTTCTGTGTCCAGAGAGAAAGAACCTTCCCCGGAACCAGCCTCGCCGTCACTTACCGTCATGTAGCCGGAATAGACATAGCCGACCTTTTCCGGCAGGATGACCTTCAGCCAGTCGCCGTCCGTGCCGATCACCTTCACGGTCGTTCCATTGGGAAGCTGGGTGAAGGCGGTATAATCCATTCCCGCACCCGTGCGGACATTCAGATTGCCGCCGCCCGTGGTGACGGTGCCGGTCTGCCCGGAGTCATTTTCGCCGGAACTGAACTGGATACCGTTCTCAGTGACGGATACCGTGACCTGGCTGTCTGCCAGAGCGGAAAGTAGATCAGAAACATCCCCAGCCGTTTCCTGTTCAGCCACGGACTCCGTGCTTTCCTCGCCGCCGCTGGCAAAAGCGGTGACAGAAAAAGCGGCAGTGCTGAGCACCACCGCCAAAAGAGCCGATACCATTTTTGTCATAAAGTTATGCTTCATCCTCGTATCCCTCCGTTTCTTCATTCGCGGTGCTGGCTTCCTGCAGCATACCTTCCGGCAGGGAGATCATACCGCTGGCATAGGCTTTCAGGAAGGCGGTCAGCTCCTTGTTGTCCATTTTCACGGCTTTCACCATGCGGACAATTTCCAGATTTTCTTCCTCAGCAAGCTGCGCCTCCAGCGCGCGAAGGCGTTTCTGCTGTTCCGCGATTTTTTCTTTGGTTTTCGCAATGTCATTGCGGATCTTCTGTGTCGTTGCCATAAATCAAATTACCTCCATATCGTTTTTTAGTTGTAGGGCGGTCGCCCGAAAGCGTAAAAGTGGGATTGCCAGTAGCTTGTGTTGATATCTGCATACTGAATGGGGTCGCCGCAATGCAGCATTTTTCCGCCGCCCACATAGATACCCACATGGGAAACGCCCGGTGTATCGTAAGTGCCGACGAAAAAGATCAGGTCGCCGGGTCTTGCGTTGGCAGAGGATACCGGGGTGGAAATATTGTAGAGTCCTTGGGCTCCCAGCCTGCCCGTATTGCAGACGCCGCTTTGCGTCAGCACCCAGGACACGAATCCGGAACAATCAAAAGAAGTGTTTGGATTGCTGCCGCCCCAGACATAGGGATAGCCGATATACTTCTCCGCTTCGGTAATGAGCGCTGCAAAGGTTTCATCTTCCAGTGCGGAAGGCGGAATATCATAGGTGGTGGGCGGTTTGGTGTACTTGTCTACATAGCCGGAGTCGGGGAACAAATCTTCCCGGTTTCCCAGCGTTGCCATATAGACCGCATACAAGGAAAGTGTTTCTTCGTCCATGATGTAGACCGGCACATGGGAAAGATCGAAGTTTTCCAGCTTTACCTTGCAGATATAGTAGTTGTATGGTACTTCCACGTCATAGTCGTTTCCTTCGCTGTCCGTCCGTGTCTCCGTCCGATAGCGTACCTCCACCTCCACGGTCTGCGTCAGGATGTACTGCTTTTCAAAGAGCATTTGCAGCTCCGCCTGAACCTCGTCGATGGTAAACACCCCTTCATGGAACGCCGTGAGAATGGAGATCAGCACATAAGGGTCATGCTTGATCTCGTCCAGCTCAAAACGGTATTCGTCATATCCGGGGTGCAGAGACTCATAGTGGTCCAGCTCATATTGAAGCTCCTGCTCCAATTCGCAGTAGGCCGCCTCCGCAGCCAGCATATCCGCGTCCTCGGAGAGATAAGAAGAAGTGAATACACCGCCCACGCCGGAGCCTGCCATCATGGAACAGGAAGATACCCCGCCAAACAGCAGAGCAACACAGGCGCCAATGCCAATCACCAATAGCACCGCCCGGCTATGGTGCCTGATGTAGAGGAATGTTTCCTTGAATGCGTCCTTTGCTTTCTGTGCCGCACTTTTCGCCGTGGCCGCTGTGTTCTTTGCGGTTTTCTCTGCCTGTCGCAGCTCCTTTGCATAGTTCCGCTTGATCCGCTGTTTCTGCAGAAAGCGGGATACCGAGTTAGAAGCTGCCAATGCAGGATCATCATGCAGTGCCTTTTTGTAAAGGTAGTCGGCGTTTGCCTTAAAAGAAGCCTGCTCTGCCTTCGCCGCGTCACGCCAGGGCTTTGTGCGGTGATGGTGGACGGCGGTACGAACTTTGCCTTTTCCGTAGGCAAGCCCGCGTTCCGTCAGCACCTCGCCCTTGTGTCCAGCCTCAACACCCACATTTTCCTGTTCCACCTCATGCACCTTCGTATGGGCGGCGTGGACGATCTCATGGACCGGCCGAGAAAGCGGATTATGCCGCAATCGTCCATTGGGGCGTTTCTCCACTTCTTCAAAGTGAAGCTGCGTTTTGCCTTTTCCGGCTGTCTCATCAAAAACACGCTCGGTACGGAGAACTTTCTTTGTGGGGATAGCGGCCTTTGCCGCGTCCAGCCTGTCCGCCGCACGGTCGGAACGGTCGATGTACTTTCCAAGTGCGGGATCGGCACGTTCTTCCTCGGTGAATTGCAGACGGGAGGACAGGCGCTGCCTTGCGACAGAACCATCCCGTACCGCCTGGGTGTCAGCCTTTTCCGCCTTTCGTGCGGTTTTCTTCTCATGGTGTTCCGCCGCACGCAGGGCGAGGTCAGCCGCAGCACCAGCGGATTCTTCCGAAGAAGCGGACAGCTCCGTTTCCGGCTCCCGGCTGCTGATATGTTCCACCTCTCCCGTGGCAAGGTTTTCCGATACCGCACCGTCACGGGTTATTTTCTGCGTGATCTTATCGGTCGCTTTCAGTTCCCTCATAGGCAGTCACCTTCCTTTCCATAAGGGCAAAAGTCGCCGCAGGTGCCATTCTCGATCATGGCGATATAGCGGAAAATGGGATAGGCCTGGGGCGGGCAGACCGCATTTCCCAATGTTTTCAGCCGCAGTGCCCGGTCATCCATGCGCTCGGTCATGCGGGGGATTCCTTCCGGTTCGGCGGCCCAGAGGATACGTCCGTCCATCCTTTCGGGAAGCCCATGAGCCATTCCACCCAATCCGGATTCAGTGCTGCCGTTTCGGACACCGGCTGTTCCTGGGAGATGATTTGCGCCGACAGGTTCCCGTCCTTCTTCGCTGGATCGAAGGCCGACGGCTTCAAGGTCGAGCGGAAACCGTCCGACGCCACCGGGGTCAGATAGAATACCGCCGCCGACAGGCTCAGGCTCCAGATCGCCCCGTTTCGGTTCCTCTTGCGGAATATCCCATTGTCCGACAGGAACACATCCAGGCTTGCCGCGTCCCTGGCGGTGTTGTTGTCGGAGGCAAGGGGTGTGGGAAACATCAGCCGCGACGATAAAAGTTCTCTGGCGCTCATGCCATGCGCCGACGCCGCAAGCCGGAAATACGAATGGGAGAACAGCGTATCCCGCTTTTGCCAGGTCAAAGATCGTTTTGTCGAGCCCCATATTGATGAAGCCAGCAACATTTTCCCCAAGCACCCAACGGGGCCGCAGTTCGGTAATAACGCGGCACATTTCCGGCCACAGGTAGCGTTCATCCGCAAAGCCCTTCCGTTTTCCGGCGGTGGAGAAGGGCTGACAGGGAAAGCCGCCTGAGATAACGGTAACTGTTTCAAGTCCTGTTTTTTCAAAAAACGCCTCCTTCGTGAAAGTAGTGATATCCCGGAACCTGGGAACATCCGGCCATCGTGCGGAGAGGACGGAGTGCGGGAAATCCGCCCACTCACACTGGCAGACGGTTTCAAACCCGGCAGCCTCCGCCGCCAGGTCCAGACCGCCAATGCCGGAAAACAGGCTCACATGGGTCAGTTTATTCATGGTCCTTCGGCGCACGGAACGGTTCGATCTCACTTTCCAGCTCCGCAAGGACCGCCTCCATATCCGCCGTGACCGCCTTGCTTCTGGCAATCAGCCGATTCATCACATCAAAGAAGGTTTCTCCCTCCTGTTTTTCTTCCGTATTCAAATAGCGGGGATCATTCATGTTCGTTTTCTCCTTTCCCGGTTTCACCAAGTTTTGTTGTCATAATACTGTAAAGTTCATTGTCCTTCGGGAAGTCATCCACAAAAGGCAGGATCACATTGCCGAAGAAGATCAGTCCCTCGCCGGGGCCGGCGTTGCTGATATGTGCCGCCTGCTGGCTGGAGATGTTCAGACGCTCGCAGAGGATTTTTCTGTCTCCGCTGGCCTGGTTCAGAAGGTACACAAAATCGCTGTTTTCAAAGATATTCTCAATCTCCGGGGAGGAAAGCAGGTCCTTGATGTTCTGCGTGATCCCCGTGGGGATACCGCCCCATTTGCGAAAGCGTTTCCAAATCTCCACGCTCCAGGTACCGACCTCGCCCCGCAGCAGAAGGTGGAACTCGTCCACGAAGTACCAGGTGGATTTGCCCTGATCCCGGTTTTGGGAAACACGGTTCCATACCTGATCCTGGATCACCAGCATACCCAGGCTTTTGAGCTGTTTTCCCAGCTCCTTGATATCGAAGCAGACAATGCGGTTGTTGATATCCACATTGGTGCGGTGGTTAAAAACATTCAAACTGCCATGCACATATAGTTCCAGTGCCGCCGCGATCCGCTGCGCCTCCGGCTCCGGCTGCCGTTTGATCTCGTTATACAAATCTTCCAGCAGCGGCATATTCTTCGGGAGGGGGTCTGCGATATAGGGGCGGTACACGATCCGCACGGCACGGTCAATGACCGTTTTTTCCACTGGCTCCAGACCGTTCCGGCCGCCTGCCGCCAGTTCACAGAACGACAAGATAAAATCGGATTTCAGCGCCAGCGGGTTATCATCCTCGCTGTAATTGAGGTTGATATCCATAGGGTTCACATACTGCGTGCTGGTTGGAGAGATTTTGATGACCTGTCCTTCCAGACGGTTCACCAGCGGAAAATATTCCGCCTCCGGGTCGCAAATCAGGATACTCTCCCGGCGGCGATACCGCTCAATGATGGCAGTCTCAAAGGAGATCCCCTT
>ERZ791934.1720-NODE-1720-length-18374-cov-3.426661_pt1 | contig 18374 bp, 18 predicted proteins | sample MGYA00510125_ERZ791934 | MGnify/ENA primary metagenome ERZ791934 (study PRJEB30046, sample SAMN00993240) | human gut metagenome | study: EMG produced TPA metagenomics assembly of the A metagenome-wide association study of gut microbiota in type 2...
GAAACGCAAAGAAACAGCTGAAACAATTGGAAGATCTAGGATTCGACAATGTGCCAGTCTGCATGGCTAAAACCCAGTTCAGTTTTTCAGACAATCCGGCTCTGCTGGGAGCCCCAAGAGGATTTCAAATTACAGTCACAGATTTGAAAATAGACGCGGGAGCAGGTTTTATCGTGGCTAAGACGGGCAATATCATGACGATGCCTGGTCTGCCAAAGGTGCCGGCAGCGGAAAAAATAGATGTAGATAATACAGGGAAAATTACTGGACTATTTTAATCCCGTACTTGAATGGGAGCTTGCAGAATGCAGGCTCCTTTTCTACCTTACTGCAAAGATAGAGAGCGATGGATGATATATTTAAATGCAGTAGAATGAAATCGTTAATTGAGGGAGGACACGATGGTTACATGCAGGCAGCTTATGGAACTAGATATATTTCATAACGTAAAACTGAAAGCGGGCAGGAGAGGTCTCGATCGGACTGTGTCCTGGGTATATGCAAAACACACGAAGACCATCACTGAGTGGGTTCACGGCGGAGAATTTATTCTAGTTTCTGGATACGAGTATGGTATAGATGAGGCAGAACTGCTGAAGCTTGTAGAAGAAGCCGCTCAAAATGACTTATCCGGTATTTTAGTTGAGGGCGGAATTAACTTTAAGGAAATGCCGGTCAGCGTCATTAAAGAGGCAGATGAAAGGGAACTGCCCTTATTCTTTGTACGCGGGGTGATTAGCTTTTTGGATGTCACTCACGATGTTTTGGCACTTATCATGGAAAACAGATATTTAAAAATACAGAACGTATCCCTGCTGGATAAACTGGTCAATGGGGCGTCATTGAGCCAGAAGGAAGTAGACAATTTGTTCTGCGGCACAGGGATATCGCCCGACTCCTGTTTTATGCTGGCGGTCTTTAAAATCAGCAATTCCGATGCACAATCGGAGCAGCAGACGGCAGACCAGGCAGACGCTCTGATCGGCATCGCCAGAATGCTGCAGAAACACATAGCTTCCTTATTTGAACAACTGGGTAAGAGCACGATTTACAAGTTAAATTTGGCTTCTGTAGATTATTTGCTTTATGCCGACACAGAAGAAGGGCTGATAAAACTTGCAGACGCCTTAAGTCAGATCAATGCCAATGTCAACGCCGAACATCATGACTACGATATTTATCTCTCTTTCAGCAGTATCCTATCGGAGAGTCGTAACGTGTTAAACGGCCTCAATGAGGCGTACTTTACCGGAACCCTTTTGATGAAGAAAATTTTTCCCGATATCAGCAAGCATTTTACAGATATCGGAAGTTACCAGATGCTGTTTTATGCAGAGGATAAAGCAAAATTATTGACTTTCAGGGATCAATATTTACAAAAGCTGTACGAAGCAGATTTAGAAGGCACTTCCCAGTTGATGGAAACCCTGCATGTGTTCCTGCAGCAAGGCGGAAATATGATGCAGACGTCTAAGACATTGTTCATACATAGGAATACATTACAGTATCGTCTCGAACGAATAGAGGCCATTACAGGCAGAAACGTCAATGCCCATGCCGAGCGAAGAGACTTTATAAACGCCTTTTTGATACACGACCTGTTCCCTTATGAATGAATTAATGCTCGTGGGCAAATCTAATCCCCCCCCTTAAGACATCAGGCCTGATAGTATTTACCGGGGATGACAGCAAGCTGAATCGGCAGCTGCTTTTTCGGCTGTGCCTCGAGCAAGAACGGTACGATTCCGTCCTCCGGCAGACGATTTCCCGGCAGGATGGTCTGTTTGCCAAATTGATAGGTGACGCACCATGCTTCCGCGCCGTCAGAAAGGGAAGGCCCCAGCGGGAAACAAAACTGGCTCTGATCGTCCCGCAGAATGTCGATGAATTCTCGGCAATCGGCGGGCACGTTAGGGCTTTCTTTCATTTCGCTGATTTTTTCCGCCGTAGCTGTCAGCCACTCTATATCGTAGATATGGGTGCGATCCAAAGCGAACACGAAGACTGCGGGCAGATCGTCCTCTCTGCCGGGGAGCCAAAGGCCGCTGTTGGCCTGCACCACTGCGCCGTAAAGCAAGGGGGCGGTGGCAAACTTTTCACGCCACTTGTCCTTGCCAAAGAGGGGCGCTTTTCCTGCTACATCCTTGAAAAACTCGCTCTCAGTGCTCCGGGGAGTGGAGCGGTAGGAAGTCAATTTGTTCAAATCGGTAGGGACAGCAGTTGCTTTGCGCTGTTCCATAAAGGCGGCCTCCGCAGCCTCCTCCTGTGCTGCGATTTCCGCTTGCTTACAACGGACGGACGACATATCATAGCCCTTTTTCTCCATCTCGGTAATTTCTTCCTCGGTCATGGCAGCCTCCCAGCCGCCAGCCTCTTTTACCAGGTCAAATCCAAACAGTCCCATAATTTAAATCTCCTTTTCTGTATTTTACAATAGCCGCACTAGGCTTTCACATCAGTATCCACAGCACTAGGCCGCATAAGATAATGAGGGCTCCGCTGATCCCTTGAATAACGCGATACCCTTTTTCTCCAAAGTTGCGAAAAACAAAGGCCCGAAATCCCAGCACATTTTCGCCCTGCGGATCGCAAACCCATTTCCAGCGAAAGATTGCCCCCAACAGGAACAGTGCACCTGTTACAATGAAAAAAAATTGCCAATTTGCCTGCAGGAAAGGCATAACCCATTCCATAAATCTTGTGTATAGTTCGCTCATGGTTTCCTCTTCTCGATCACTTACGCTTTATTACTCTGCCCTATGTTTACCATGGTCGCAGAAAGATAAAATTAATTACTTTATTATAATTAAAAGTAATTAAATGAATTATACCTGAACGCAGCGGAAAAATCAAGCCCTTGTCCATAGAAAAACAGCGCATCGTCTAAACGATGCGCTGCGTGTTGTTATTCTTCTGTATCTACCAACGACGCCAGATATCGGGAAAGAGCAGTTACTTGAGCTTGGGCTGTCCGTTCCAGCTCTTCAGAGAAGAAGAACGGGAGTGAGCGAGCAGCCGAATTGTAGATTAGTACCACCGAGAGAATCAGGTTGCCCAGCTCTTTTGGAGTGCATTTTTCCTGCGATATGTGCCAGAGGGAGAGTACTTGTTCATAGAGTCGCACCTGTCCTTGCTGATAGGTAGCGAACTTCTCCGGGCCTAAATGCTTATATACCCACATCTCCTCCTCCTGGGTCATGACAAAGAGATGGTGTTGGCGGCTGTGCGTGACCCGATAAAGAAGCCTCTCGATTTTTTCCTCCGGCGTTATGTCCTGCCTTGCCGCATCCTCCCGAACCACCTGAAGCAAAAGTGGTACTTCATAATTGATAATGTGGATCACCAACTCGGCCAAGGAAGTGTAATAATTGTTGTAGAAAAATGGTTTGGAGATGCCCACAGCTTGGAGAATATCTTGTAGTTTTGTATTTTTTAAGCCTCGCTGGGAGAGCATTTCCAATCCCACCGCCAGCAGATCCTGTCCGACCCGTTCACGATCCTGCTTGGAATAACCTTTCTTTGACATGTCCTCACCGCCTTTATTATTAATCTATCAAACAGTTTACCACAGCGACGTAAAAATGTCATGTGCTCTTTTGGGAGATAATTGACTCCCGCTGTATGACCTTCCTTTTGAAACGAAATTATTCCCTGAAATATAATTTAAAGCCAGCCGTTGTCATTGTGCACTTTGTACAACGAAATCATAAAATGATGTACAAAAAGTTGCAGAGAATCTGTGAAAATCCTTGTGAATAGTGCGAATTGACGATTGAAAGTTGATGAACTATTCTGTTAATAAGTACTAACTATTACCGTAGAGGCTCATATAATGGGCAAACCATTCAGATGTGCGACCGGCGGCGCTCCCAGCTTGAAAGAAAAACAAATGGAAAAAGGGAGTCCTTCCGTGAGCATGAGGTCTGATTGAGGGAGAGCGCAATGGTTACATGCAGACAGCTTATGGAACTTGATATATTCCATAACGTAAAACTGAAAGCGGGCAGAAAAGGTCTTGACCGAGCCGTGTCCTGGGTATATGCAAAACACACGAAGACCATTACAGAATGGGTTCACGGCAGAGAATTTATATTAGTATCAGGCTATGAATATGGCATAGACGAAGCAGAACTTCTGAAACTGATAGAAGAAGCCGCTCAAAACAATTTATCCGGTATTTTAGTTGAGGGCGGAATCAATTTTAAGGAAATGCCGGCCAGCGTCATCAAAAAGGCAGATGAAAAGGAACTTCCTTTGTTTTTTGTACGCGGGGTAATCAGTTTTTTAGATGTGACCCACGACGTATTGGCGCTTATCATGGAAAACAGATATTTAAAAATACAGAATGTATCCCTGTTGGATAAGCTGCTCAATGCAGCGTCACTGAGTCAGAAGGAGGTGGATAATCTGTTTTGCGGCACAGGGATATCACCTGATTCCTATTTTATGCTGGCGGTATTTAATATCAATACTCTCGATACGTTATCAAAGAGACAAACGACAGACCGGGCTGATGTGTTAATCGGCGTTGCAAGAATTTTGGAGAAACACATTTCCTCTCTATTTGAACAAATGGGTAAGAGTACGATCTACAAGGTGAACTTAGATTCTGTAGATTATTTGCTCTATGCCGATACAGAAGAAGAACTGATGGAAGTTGCAGATGCCCTAAGCCAGATCAATGCAAATGTCAACGCTGAACATCATGACTATGATATTTATCTCTCTTTCAGCAGTATCCTATCTGAGAGCCGCAACGTATTAAATGGGTTAAATGAAGCATACTTTACTGGCAACCTGTTAAATAAGAAGATTTTTGCCGAGACCAGCAAGCATTTTTCTGATATCGGAAGCTATCAGATCTTGTTCTATACAGAAGACAAGGCAAAATTATTAGTTTTTAGAGATCGGTATCTAAAGAAGCTGTATGAAGCGGATTTAGAAGGCACATCTCAGTTGATGGAAACCCTGCATACGTTTCTGCTGCAGGGCGGAAATATGATGCAGACGTCAAAGACATTGTTCATACACCGCAATACATTACAATATCGTCTGGAAAGAATAGAGACGATTACAGGCAGAAACATCAACGGATATCAGGCCAGAAGAGATTTTGTCAATGCTTTTCTAATTCACGACCTGTTCCCCTATCCTGAAGTATTATAATATAAATATGAATACAAGAAGTGAGAGGGCATCGCGCTAACGGATTTATAATCCACTGGTGCGATGCTCTTTTGCCTCTGATTTTTATCAATATGGCCTTTATGCTGTACATTATGCACAATGAAAACATAAAAAATCATACAAAGTGTTGTAGAGAAACTGTGAAAATCCTTGTGGATAGTGCGAATTGACGGTAAGGGTCTGATGGACTATTCTGTTAATTAATAAATAAACAATCCATGGATCAATAAAAAATGTTATTGCTAAAATTATGGAGGGAATTTAAATGAGATCAGAAAAAACCCTATTTACCGTAGAATCCCATACTATGGGCGAACCACTCAGATGTGTGGTGGGCGGCGCTCCCCAGCTTGCAGGAAAAACCGTCATGGAAAAAAAGGAATACTTCCGCGAGCATTACGACTATTTGAGGCAGGCAATTATGCTTGAGCCAAGAGGCCATAAAGACATGTTTGGTTCAATTTTGACGCCACCGACTATGCCGGAAGCAGATTACGGCGTGATTTTTATGCACGGGCAGGGTTATCATAACATGTGCGGTCACGGAACCATTGCGACATCGACCATTGCAATTGAAACGGGTCTGGTAGAGGTAAAGGAACCCGAAACCATTATTCGTCAGGAGGCTCCTGCCGGTCTGGTAACCATTAAGGCGAAGGTCAAGGACGGCAGAGCGGAACAGATATCCTTTCAGAATGTACCGGCGTTCCTATATAAACAAGATGTTGTGATTAACGTACCGGGTTATGGGGAGATAAAGCTTGATATATCCTTCGGCGGCAGTTTCTTCGCAGTGGTGAATCAAGATCAGCTGGGAATGGAAATCTGCCCAGAAAACGGATCAAAATTTGTGGAAGCAGGGATGGCCATTATCAAAGCGGCCAATAAGCAGATTCAAGTAGTTCATCCGGAACTGCCGGACATCAATACCATCGATCTTTGTGAAATTTACGGACCGGCAAAGTCAGCAGATGCAGACATGCAGAATATCACTATATTCGACTATCAAATCGACCGTTCTCCTTGCGGTACTGGCACCTGTGCAAAGCTGGCTACACTTTATGCGAAAGGAGAACTGGGCGTCAACCAGGACTTTGCTTATGAAAGCGTACTGAAGACAAAATTCACCGGCAGAATTATCGGAGAAACAACAGTCGGCGATTATCCCGCAATTATCCCGCAGATAACGGGCAGCGCTTATATCACAGGGTACAGTCAGTTTATGATCGACCCAGAAGATCCGGTAAAATACGGATTCGCATTAGGCTAGAGGAAGGAGGTCATTTATGCAGCTTTTAAATAAAGCAGATATCGACAAAATATTTTCAATGAAAGAAGCGGTCGAGGCGGTAAAAGAAGCTTTTGCCCTTTATTCTCAAGGTAAGGCTGAAAATCCTCTGAGAACAAACATATACGCTAAAAAATACGAGGGGAATCTCTTATTTATGCCCACCTATGCAGAAGATGCAGGCTATGCATCTTTAAAGATTATCAATATCTACCCAGAGAATATGATGAAAGGCATACCGACCAGTTTTGCCCAGGTTATCCTGATTGATGCAAAGTCGGGAGATATCATAGCTATGCTGGACGGTACCTACGTTACCCAACTTCGAACAGGAGCCGCCTCTGGCGTATGCTTCGATGTATTGGGTCGGAAAGATGCGAAAATCGGAGCCTTAATAGGAACTGGCGGTCAGGCTCAAACCCAGCTGGAAGCGATGCTTGCGGTTAGAGATCTGGACATCGTCAAAGTACATGACCTCTCCATCGAACGAACAGAGGCCTTTGTAAAAATGATGAAAGAAAGACTTAACGGATATGGCACAGAGATTGTTGCGGCAGCTTCGGCCGACGAGGCTGTTGAGGAAGCAGATCTGCTGATTACTGTAACGCCGTCGAAAAAGCCGGTATTCGACGCATCTAAGTGTAAGGCGGGCCTTACTGTCAGCTGCGTAGGGGCTTATCAGCCTGATATGCAGGAGATGGATCCAAAGATTCTCACTCGTGCAGATAAGATTTTCTTTGATTCTAAAGATGCCGTATTAGAGGAGTCGGGCGATATTCTCATTCCTATGGCCGATGGAACAATCACGGAAAATGATTTCACCGGCGAGATTGGCCAGGTGATTTGCGGCGAGCTTACAGGGCGTGAACATGATGAGGAAATCATCGTCTTTGAAACAGTAGGAATTGGAATGCAGGATCTGGTTACAGCGAAAACAATTTATGAAAAGGCAATCGCTGCAGGAATTGGCACGGCGTGGAAATAGATAAAACAGGAAAGGAGCTGTCTATGCCCCATATCAGTTTATCCCTTTATCCGGGAAGAAGCAGAGAAGAAATTGAAATGATGTGCCGCAATTTACAGCAATGCTTAGTACAAACGGCTGGCTGGAAACCCGACGATATATCCGTATCGGTGGAAGGAATCGGCGCAGAAGCGTTTGCAGCCAAGGTAAAAAGCAAAATGCAGAACGAAACAATCGTTATTTCATCAGATTATATTAGATAGGAGATTCAAAATGGATACTACAAGAAGCTATTGGAACGGAAAAAAAGCAGTTCACAGACGTACGATGATGAAAGGAGCAGGATACTGCGATTGTGATATTAGAAATAAACCTCACATCGGCGTAGCCAACACCTTTATGGAAGGTTCGCCGGGAACAGCGCACCTGCGCACTCTGACAGAGAAGATCAAGCAGGGAATCTGGGAAGCCGGTGGAATTCCTGTGGAGTTCGGTGTACCTGCGACTTGTGGAAACGTAGCAAACGGAGCCCCTGAGCTGAAGTACGAACAGGCGGCAAGAGATATCGTAGCGGCTTCCATCGAATTTGTAGCCAAAGTCCACAACTTTGACGGTCTGGTTACTGTTGCATCTTGTGACAATATCATCGCGGGATGTTATCTGGCAATGGCCAGATTGGATTTACCTGCACTGTGCGTGACAGGCGGTTCCATGACAGCCGGCCTTTACAAAGGAGAAAAGATGGTACAGGCACAGCTTGACGTCGCTGCCCTCAGCGTCGATGATGAAGAGGTCCTGAGTGAAATGGAAGAGTGCGTCTGCCCGTCCTTCGGTGCATGTCCTTCCATGGGAACTGCAAATACCATGCAGATGACAGGAGAAATTCTGAACCTGGTATGGCCGGGAACAGGAACCATTCCATCTATTGACAATCTGAAGCTGAGAAAGTGCAGTGAAGCCGGCAGAGCCATTGTAAAGATGACCATCGAAGATCGCAAGCCTTCTGTTCTCATGACCAGGGAGACCTTCATGAACGCTATCGCATTCGCCATGGCCACTGCCGCATCGACGAATATCGTATTACACCTGATTGCCATTGCCAACGAGCTGGGCATCAAAATCACTTTAGACGACTTTGACCACTATGCAGATAAGATTCCTTGCATTACCGGGGTAATTCCAAGCGGCCCTTATACCGTAGTTGATTTCCACTACGCTGGCGGTCCATTGACAGTAATGAAGATGATCGAAAAGGAAATCTACACAGACGTGCCGACCATGGATGGACGTACATGGAAAGACCTTCTTGCAAATATAGAGGCTAAGAGCTCTGATATTATCAGAACTCTTGATAATCCGCTGTTCAATGAACCGGGGCTGAAGATTCTAAAGGGCAACCTATCCCCGACGGGCTCTATCGTTCGTCCGACAGGGGTTCCTGCTGAGATGAAGCAGTTTTCGGGCAAGGCGAAAGTATTCAGCAGTGACATGGAATCCTGGGACGCCATCGAGCGCGGAGAAATCAAACCGGGAGACGTAATCGTCATCCGTTATGAAGGCTGCGTAGGCGCTCCGGGTATGACCGAACTCATGTCCTCTACGGATGCGCTTCTTGCAAAGGGCCTAGACAAGAGCGTAGGACTCATTTCCGATGCCAGATTCTCGGGCTTCAATTACGGCGCTATCGTCGGACATGTGACACCGGAAGCTGCAAAAGGCGGCTTGATTGCGCTGATTGAAGAGGGTGATATCATCACTGTGGATACGGTGAAAGGTACCATCAACCTGGAAGTTCCGGAAGAAATCATCGCAGAACGCAGAAAGAACTGGGTCTGCCCTGAACCAAAGGTGAAAACCGGCTTGCTGGCAATCTATGCAGAAAACTGCAGACCTGCTGATGAAGGCGGAGCTATGCAGCCTTGGGACATTGATTTTAAATAGACGCCGCAGATATTTTGATAATTTTGGAGGAAATCATGGAAAACAATACAGGCAGAATACCTGAAAAACGTGAAAAAGAGTTTGGAATAGGAACGTTTATCTTCCTGATCATATTAATTGGAGCCATCGCTTATATGGCTTCGGTCATGGGCATTGGACCTATGTTTAAGACTTTGCTGAATACAGCGTACAGTGTTCTGATTGAAACCGTTCTTTACATCTGCGCCATCTGCGTCATCATGGGTGCTGTTTCTGCCCTGCTGACTGAATTCGGAGTTGTTGGCCTGGCCCAATGGCTGATTAACCCGATCATGAAACCGCTGTACAACATGCCAGGCGCAGCTTCCTTGGGTATCGTAACCACCTTCCTTTCGGATAATCCGGCAATACTGGCGTTATCGCAGGATGCGAAGACTCGCAAGTACTTTAAGAAATATCAGACGCCTGCCCTGTGCAACCTAGGTACGGCCTTCGGTATGGGTATGATTGTCTGCACTTTCATGCTGGGCCTTGGAACGGAGTTCCTCCCGGCAGTGGCCGCAGGACTTGGCGGATGCGTCATAGGAAGTATCATATCGACAAGATTGATGCAGTTCTTTACCAAGAGACACTATGTGAAAGAAGGCGTCTGGGAAGAAATGCTGGAAATGGAGGAGTTTGATTCTCCTGCAGAACCTACGGAGAACACATCAAAGTCCGAAGAAGTCAAGAAAAAAGGTCTCTTCAGCAGAGTAATGGACTGTCTTCTTGAAGGCGGCAAGCTGGGGTGGCAGATCTGCTTTGCAACGACACCGGGCGTTATCTGTATCTGCACATTGGTCATGATTTTGACCTTTGGTCCGGGAACAGGAGAAGACGGCGTAGCTGCGTATACGGGCGCTGCATATGAGGGAATTGAAGTTCTCCCTAAGCTGGGGGATCTGATTTCACCGGTCACGAAAGTATTATTCGGCTTCCAGGATGGAAGCAATATCGTAGTTCCCATCACTTCACTGGGTGCTGTAGGCGCAGCCATCGGCATGATTCCGCAGATGATTACCAACGGACTCGTGGGAGCAAATGAAATCGCAGTATTTACTGCAATGGGTATGTGCTGGTCAGGTTATCTGAGCACACACGTTTCTATGATGGACGCCCTGGGCAGAAGAGAGTTGATTCCATCCGCTTTGATTTCTCACACCATCGCCGGACTATGCGCAGGCGTTTCCGCTCACTACATATTCCTTCTCGTAGGCTAGTCATGAGAAGAGAACGCAACGAAAGACACGAACATTAACAGGAGGCAGAAATGAACGAATATTTAAGTTCCAAAATGGACGTCTTTTCAGGGGATAAAGGATTGTTTGCAATCTACGACATCTCGACAAAACTGGAAAGAAGCGGACAGAAAATCATACATATGGAGATCGGCAAACCTGACTTTGACACTCCTAAGGCCATTAAAAAGGCGGGAATTCAAGCCATTGAGGAAGGCGTTGTGCAGTATGCGCCTCCTGGCGGGATTTTCGAACTAAAAGAAGCCATTACCGATTGGACACAGAGAAAATACGGATTGGAGTACGATCCTGAAAGTGAACTGCTGATTACGGTCGGCGCAAGTGAAGCGATTCATCTGGTTTGGAGCGGATTATTGGATCACGACGAAGAGGTGATGATTCCAAGTCCCTACTACGGTTCCTACGTATATCAGGTGGTTTCTGCAGACGCAAAATACGTTGAGGTGCCAGTCTTAAAGGACGGAGATATCAGGTACGATATTGCCGAATTCGAAGCGAGAATTACAGATAAGACCAAAATATTGCTGATCAATTCTCCCAACAATCCGACCGGATATGTGATGAGCGATGAAGAGATGCAGGCAGTTGCTGACTTCGCCATAAAGCACGACCTGATCGTGGTGTCAGACGAATGTTACGACCACTTCGTATTCGACGGTGAGTTCAAGAGCATTGCAACACTGCCGGGAATGAAAGAACGGACCCTGGTGGTCAATTCTACCTCGAAGACCTTCTCTATGACAGGATGGCGAGTCGGCTATATACTGGGTGATGCGGGCATTATCGGCACGCTGCAAAATATTCACGAGCATCTGGCCATCTGTCCTACATCCTTTGCCCAGCAGGGCTCCATCGTGGCGTATAAACAGGAACTTCCGGAGACGAAGGTCATGGTGGACGAGTACAGGAAAAGAAGAGAGTACATTATCGGCGCTCTTGACAAAATTGAAAAGCTGTCCTTTTATGAACCGCAGGGCGCTTTCTATGTATTCATAGACGTCAGCAAAACGGGACAGAGCGGAGCTGACTTCTGTCTGGGTCTGCTGAACAAGAAAGGCGTTGCCACGGCTTCAGGAGAGTCCTTTGGAAAACAGTGGGTTGATTATATCAGAATCTCCTATTGTTGTTCCATGGACGATATCCAGAAAGCCATGGAGTTGATTCAAGAATATATAGACGAGATAGAGAAGCTACAGTAATCATGAAGTTACCTGATAATTTCGGTCTCATATAAACGGAGTAAGGAGTTGGAGCAAGCGCTTCAGCTCTTTACTTCGTTTATATTTAAATACAGACTGCTGGCGTTTTGCGCTCATTGACTTTCCTATAGAAAAAAGATAAAATAGAGTATCAAACATAGGAAGGTGAATGCAAATGAATTTTACAGATATGAGCTGCAAAGAGTTTACAGAGGTTTTAGCGAGCAAAGCGCCTGTTCCCGGTGGCGGCGGCGCATCTGCCCTGGCAGGCGCTTTAGGTACTGCCTTGGGCAGTATGGTCGGCCAGTTGACCTTGGGTAAGAAAAAGTATGCCGAGGTAGAGTCGGACATCAAAGTCTTGATGGAGAAGGCCTCTAAACTGCAGATGGAGCTTTTAACCCTGGTAGAAAAGGATGCAGAAGTATTTGAGCCTTTGTCAAAAGCCTACGGCATGCCCAAAGAAACCGAGGCGGAAAAAGCGAAGAAAGAGGGGGTCATGGCAGTGGTTCTGAGGGAGGCAGCAGAAGTGCCTCTGGAAATCATGCGCAAATGTTGTGAGGTCATCGACCTGCAGGCTGAATTTGCGGCGAAGGGCAGTCGTCTGGCCGTCAGTGATGCGGGAGTGGGCGTCATTTTCTGTAAGTCCGCATTACAGGGCGCCAGTCTCAACGTCTTCATCAATACGAAGTCCATGAAGGACCGGCAGTTAGCAGAGAAAATCAACAGTGAAGCAGATGAAATGCTCTGCGAATATACTGTGAAAGCAGATGAAGTTTTCGCCTCCGTATTCCACCAGCTGAGAAAATAGACTAGAAAGGAACACTATGGAAAAAGTATTAAAAGGAAAAATCGTTGCAGATGCAATCAATCAAGGAATTTTGAACAGGATGCCGGCCCTGTACGAACGCGGGATCGTACCGACCCTTGCCATCGTCAGAGTTGGTGAAAATCCCAGTGATATCGCCTATGAAAATGGGGCGGTAAAGAAGGCGAAGACGCTGGGGCTTCAACCAGAAAAGTTTATCTGTCCTGCCGATATCGATCAGAGAGATTTGATTGAAGTCATCAAAGCAATTAACAATGATGAGAAAATTCATGGAATTTTACTCCTGCAGCCGCTTCCCGAATCAATTGATGCAGACGCAGTCAGAAACACGCTTTGTCCGGAAAAAGATCTGGACTGTATTTCTGACGCTTCTCTCTCTCGCTTGTTTCTTGGCGAAACAACAGGTTTTGCTCCCTGCACGGCGGAAGCCTGCATCGAAATTCTCAAATATAATCATATTGAAATAAAAGGGAAAAAAATAGTGGTAATCGGCAGAAGCATGGTGATTGGAAAGCCAGTGGCCATGATGCTTCTCAAAGAGAACGCCACCATTACGATCTGCCATACGAAGACAGCAGAAGCAGATTTGAAGGATCTCTGCCGGGGAGCGGATATCGTTATCGCGGCAGCGGGTCATGCGGGTACCCTGACGGCGGATATGGTCAGCCCTGGACAAGTAATCATCGATGTAGGGATTAACTTCAACGAAGAAGGTAAAATGCTGGGAGACGTAGATTTTGAGGCTGTCAGCAAGATTGCCGCTGCAGCTACGCCAGTTCCCGGCGGTGTAGGCAGCGTAACCACCACGCTTTTAATGAAACACCTGGTGGAGGCTGCTGAAAGAACAGTAAAATAAAGCCGCTGAGCAAATCACATCTAATCCATCATACAAATCGGGGCAAACGCCTTCGACTGCATCGCCGCCATGGAAATCTTTCAGGAAGGATAATTTTCCGCAATGCATTAATATTCATATTGACGAAATTTTATTTATGGAGTACAATACTAAACAGTATAAATAAAATGGAGGAAAAAATATGAAGCGGAAAGTAATCTTGTATATGGCGGTAAGCCTTGATGGATATATTACAGACAAAGACGGCCGTACCAATTGGCGTAATGGTGAAAGTGAGTTTTACCAGGGCGATTACGGTAAGAGTGGTTTTCTCTCTATCGTAGACACCGTCATCATGGGAAAAAATACTTACAAGAAAATCATGGACAAGGAGGGTGCTGACAACTGGCCATACAAGGATATGACCACCTATGTCATCACCCATTTGCCGGATGAGGATACGGAAGCGATTAAATTTGTCAACACAAGAATGAGTACTTTCTTACAGAAGTTATTACAGGAAGAGGGTAAGGATATCTGGATCTATGGCGGTTCTGATATCGCTAACCAGGTCATCAGAGAGAACATGGTAGACGAATATCATCTGACCATTCACCCGATCATTCTCGGCGGCGGCGAGAGATTATTTAACGACAAGAACAAAGAAATCAAGCTGCACCTTGTAAAGAATGTGGCGAAGAACGGGGTCATCGACTGCCTCTATGAGAAACAATAGTCATAAAGAAAACGCACACTTCGTGATATGAGGTGTGCGTTTTACATGGGCATCTTATACGACGCGTTCCAAGCCAGCCATAGGCTGGGGAACGCCAGCATAAATTCTGTCACGCAAATAGCCTTGGCTCTTTGGACAGAATATTATGAGCTGAGCATCATTTCGAGGGAATTGTCGTTGAAGAACGTATTTGCATTGTAGAGGAACATCACTTCTGTGATTTCCTCCGCTTTGATAATATCATCGATATTATCGAAGAAATATCTAGGGTCCACTACGACGATTTCTCTGTAGCTCTGTGCCAGGAAAGGTATAAAGCTGTTGGCATAAGAATCCTTGACCAGAAGCAGTCTCTTCGATGATTTGGTCGGTGTTTTGATGGTATACATCGGGTGGTTGCTGCCGCCAAAAACAGTGTAGGCGTCTTTGGTATCCAGATTATCCAGCTGATAAAATTCCGTGGTCTTTGTCTTTGTATCTGCATAGTAGATGACAGAGTTGTTATAGTCCTTATCTTTATACGGCATGTAGATTTTGATTGCGTCGTTGACACCGTTGACAAAGCCGCTCTTTGAAGCCAGTGTGCCGCGGAAATCATTCTTTACTACGTAAGGTTTGTAGGTCACCTCGTCTGTCAGCTTCATCTTTTTAACTGCCTGCTTATAAGCTAAATAGGCGCCGTCGGTGGTCCAGTGATGGTCTGTTCTATAGTAAATTTGTGTATCTTCCGTGTGTGTTGCAAAAGTATCTCGCACGTCAATCGGTGTGTAACCGTAACGCTTGATCTCCTTGAAAAATTTATCCATGGACTGATCTTGATCGTTGAGCTTTGTAAAATTAGGCAGCTTCTCTTCTAAGATATTTCCTGCATTGGGAGCCAGCAGAAAAAAGGCGTCTAGTTTTTTGTATTGCCTTTTAAATTGTTTCAGACTGGAGAGGGTGTTCTCCAGCAATTTATCGCTCGGAACTGTCAATTCTTCCATCAGGTAATTATCTTTACAGCGATAGACTCCGTTAGACTCCAGCTTTCCGGCTGTGACGTCAGCGGTCGCCTTGATTTTAATAAAGGCATTACGCAGCAGGAATTGATCGTTGACGTAAGTCTCTAATTTGCTCTCGTAACGGCCTTCCATATAATTTGAAAGAGAGAATTCAGGTTTCTCTTGCAATACCCGGTTTTCTTCCTCAGAAAAGCCTTTGTCCGGCGTAAAGATATTGATGATGAAGGTCACTGCGAGGAGTACAATGAAGCATAATCCCAGAATAGACGACATCGCTTTTTTGTTCATTTGTAATTCCTCCTCTCCTTAGAATCTAAAGTACAGGAATGGGTTGTAGCTGCTGAAAATCAGATAAGCTGTAGCCAAAACCAGTACTAACAAAATCATTATAATAGCGATCACTGCATTCTTTTTGCACAAAATATTGAACTGCTTCATCGGCTCCGGCGTAGACGTCAGGCATCCGATAGCAAGCAGAATCAAATTCGTTCTCAGCAAATAGAGCGTATAGGTGTTGGCAAAAGGTACGCCGCCCATGCAGAACAAGACCTTCAGGTATTCTAAGGCTGCTGAAAGATCTGTACTGCTGAAGAAAACCCAGCCGATCATGACGATAATCATGGCATAAAGATGCTGTGCCCAGGTCGGGGCTTTTTCTATATATTTTCCAATCAGGTACTTTTCCAAGATCAGAAGTACGCCGTAATACAGTCCCCAGACGACGAAATTCCAGCTGGCGCCGTGCCAAAGCCCTGTCAGGGACCACACGACCAAAAGGTTGATGATATGCCTGTGCACGGAAACACGATTACCACCCAACGGAATGTAAACGTACTCTCTAAACCAGGTGGAAAGAGACATATGCCACCTGCGCCAGAATTCCGTGATGGTCTTTGAAATATAAGGATAGTTGAAATTCTCCATAAATTCAAAACCAAACATCCTTCCAAGACCGATAGCCATATCGGAGTAGCCGCTGAAATCAAAGTAAATCTGTAAAGTGTAAGCGATAATGCCAATCCAGTAGGTCAGCACGGAAACCTGACTGTCCGATACGGCCATAATCTGCGTATAAATCGCTCCCAGATTATTGGCCAGAATGACTTTTTTGCCGAGGCCGAGAAGGAACCGCATGGTGCCGTCACCAAATTTTTCTAAGGTTACATGCCTTTCATCCAACTGCTCTGCGATGTCCTTGTATTTTACGATAGGACCAGCAATGAGCTGCGGAAACAGAGAAAGGTAGAGCGTAAACTTTAAAGGGTTTACCTGCACTTTTACATTTCCTCTGTATACATCAAAGATGTAGGAAAGAGCCTGGAAGGTATAGAAGGAGATACCAATGGGCAGCGCTAAAGCGGTGTATTTGATATCTGTACCGAGAATTCCATTGACGGTATCCATCAGGAATCCGTAATATTTGAAAAAGGAAAGAATGAAAAGGTTTACGACTACTGTAAATATAAGAGTCGATTTACCTGAACTCTGATGGACTTTCGCTCTTCCAATATCGATGGCCATAAAATAGTTGAATATGGCGCTGAAAATCATTAAAAATACATAAACAGGCTCTCCCCAGCTGTAGAAAAAAATGCTGGCGATGAGGAGCACGATATTCTTTGCTTTTTTCGGTACGACGAAATAAGCTAGCAACACGATAGGCAGAAAGTAGAAGAGGAATACAATGCTGCTAAATAGCATCTTTGAACACCTCCTCATACTTTTCCGGAGTTTTGCTGACACAGTAGAACAGATAGTTGCCTTTTGTCGTTACAATGGCGTTTTTCAGCATCGCCACCTGTTCTGGTCCATAACCTTCAAAGGTTTTAATTTGTGAAGCGATTCTAGCGTCGACCGCATCTTTTACTGATGTCAGGTCGTCCTTGCTGTGTGCTTTTACAACCAGTACTTCTTCGACGCTGAGCGCTTCTTTTCCTTTATAAAAGATATGTGATTCGTACTGTTCGTAGTCAAGTCCGAAAAACTGCATCAGGTTGCGGTTATCACATTTGGCCATTTTCTCTATATTCGTTTTTTCTTTTAACTGGTTCTCTATATCCTCCATAGGCAGGTCCTTTGCATTTCCATCAGCGTAAACCATTGCAAGGAATCCGACCAAAACAACGACGAAAACTATTTTCTTTGTCATCATAACCCCGCTTTCAATATCATGTTATTCATCCAGAGTGGGTAGAATTCTGATACAACGTGAATTCCGTCTCCTGCATAATAGTTTGGATGATCTTCAATGATATAACTATTGTCAATATAAGTTAATTTTAAGTCCTTGCACATCTCTTTCAGCCCATTGTTGAATTTTTTGTAGTTTGATAAAATTGTATTCTTTGCAATGGCGTCCTTAGATGGCGGGGTAATTCCGTTGATTAAAATTCTCGTGTCTGGAGAAGTTTTTTTGAATTCTTTGATTAACTTTGTATATTTTTCGATAAACAAATCTGCGTTTCCGGAGTAGTTTCCCATATCGTTCATACCGAAAGACATAAAGGCAAACTTAGGGTAGGTATTTGCGGCAGATGAGAATAAATCGTCTCCTGAAATGATCGACGCGCCGATTTTACAGAAAACCTGATCACTGCCAAGATAACCATAATCCACCAGACCTTCTGTGATGGAATCGCCGAGAATGACGCTGGTGCCAAAGATTTTTCTGTATTGCGCTTTTGTCAGTCTTTTCGTGACATCAAAAGTTCCCCTGGCTTCTGTTGTCTCAAGTTTTTTGATCTTTGATTCCACTGTGGTCACTTTTGAGTAATCGAAAGTGGAAATCGCCGACAAATTGGTATTAATTGTCTTTGAACTGTAGTCGGCGGAGCTGTTCTTTTTCATAAAATTTATAAAAAATAGACTTACCAGTATCAGTAAGACTAAGATAAAGATCAAATATTTCTTACCATGTGTTTTTCTTGCTTGCGTTTTTACTCTCATTTTTTCCCATTCCCTTTCAAATACTTAAATAAAGATTACCTATATAATAATAGCAAAAAAAAAGTAAAAATCAATAGATAGAGGGGACTTTTTTCTTAATAATTCTTAAGGTATATTTTGCCCGAAAATTGACTTTTATGTTAACTAGGAGTGGAATGTTGGCAGAAGGTTTTT
>ERZ791934.1753-NODE-1753-length-18114-cov-3.562933_pt1 | contig 18114 bp, 18 predicted proteins | sample MGYA00510125_ERZ791934 | MGnify/ENA primary metagenome ERZ791934 (study PRJEB30046, sample SAMN00993240) | human gut metagenome | study: EMG produced TPA metagenomics assembly of the A metagenome-wide association study of gut microbiota in type 2...
CGAACGATGAAACATACGGAAATACGTCCTTTGGACGATATTTCCTATGTTATAAAAAACGAGCAGTTCTTCCTGAACGATGATTTCGCTATAAGGATGATCTGCTCGTTTTTCTATAAACTTTTGTCTATTATTGTATTTCTCTTGCCACTTCAAAGGCACTGCGCGTGGCATCTCCGATACGTCCCGGCTTTTTGGCGTCACCGATCACATAGAGTCGGTCACAGCAGCCAGAAACCTCTTTTTCAAGTTCATTTCTGCTTCGCACGCCGATAGAGAGCACTGTCGCATCTGTCGCGATGGATTCCATCACGCCGTCCTTACGGCTTAAATGCAACTGATTTGGACTGATTTGTTCCAGCTTTCTGCCGGGCATGAATCGTGCGCCGCCTTTTTTCAGCCTCCCAATGACATCATCTGCATTGACAGGATATGCGCCGGGGGCAATTTTATCCGCCATTTCGATGATGGTAACTCTGTTTCCCTGTGTCTGCAGCAGTTCCGCCGTCTCTAATCCCGTCATCCCCGAACCGATGACTGCAATTTTCTTCCCCTGATATCTCTTTTCTCCCGTCAAAATCGGCGTTACCGTGACTACATTTTCCGCGTCGGATCCCGGTATTGCAGGCGCAATCGCCTCGCCGCCGGTAGCGAGAATCACAGCATACGGCTGGTAGGAATTGATTATCTCTTTGGTCGCGTCGACGTGATATCGGATCTCTGCGCCCTCCTGTAACGCCTGGCGTGCCAGAGTCTCCGCGGGCCAGGCGATTTTCTCTTTCAGCGGCGGCATCTTTGCCAGAAGAAGTTGCCCGCCGGGCTCTTCCTGTCTTTCAAGCACCGTCACCTTGAAATCACGCGCCGCAAGTTCCTTTGCCGCCGTCAGTCCTGCAGGTCCCGCTCCTACGATGACGATCTGCCGCTGCCCGCCGTTCTTCGGCGCTGCGTCCATCATCTCGCTTTCTCTGCAGGCGCGCGGATTGACCGCACATCCGACGGGTTCTCCGTTCATGATATGATCCTGGAAATACTCCATGCATCGAAGACAGCAGATACACCGCTGTATGTCCTCACTTCGTCCCTCTTCTGCCTTATTTACCCATGCCGGGTCAGAAAGGAAGGGCCGCCCCATGCCGATGAAGTCCTGTACTCCTTCTGCAAGCTGCGCCTCTGCCTGCTCAGGGGTTCGAATCAGATTTGCCGCGATGACAGGAATCCTGACCTCGTCTTTCACTGCTTTTGCCAGATACTTACGCCACCCTTGAGCAAAGCTGACCGGTTCGCAGGAAGTCTGCGCCGTATCATAATTTCCGCTGCTGACATTCAGCACGTCGATTCCGAAGCTTTCCAGGCATTTCGCCATCTTCACCCCTTCTTCCAAAACGATGCCCTGGCCTGCATAACCGATCATATCGTAATACTCTTCGACGGAAAGACGGACGCTGATGGGAAAATCCTTTCCGCATTCCTTGCGGATGCCGTCGATGATCTCCTTCAAAAGGTGCATTCTGTTTTCCAGTGAACCGCCGTATTCATCCTCTCTCCGGTTCGTATACGGGCTTAAGAACTGCTGCAGCAGATAGCCGTGGGCCGCGTGGAGCTCTACGCCGTCGGCGCCGGCTTTTTGCACACGCCCCGCAGCAGCGACGAACTGGCCGATCAAAGTTTTGATCTGCGGTATGGTCATCGCTTTTGTCGCCTGATTGCGAATCGGATTGACGCCCAGTCCGCAGGGAACGTCGCTCGGTGCGAGAAGGGGTTTCATATAGCGCCTCATCCGTTTCACCGTTTTCGGATCGTCCATGGCAGATTCGTCAAAACCGCCGGTAATCTTAAAAAAGAGATCCCAATACCGCGGAAAGATCCGCGCCATCCTCTCGTTAAAACGCCATAGCGCAGGGAACATGACCACATTCTGCCTGCCTGGATGAAAGAGCTGCACGAACAGCTTTGTACCGTAAGCATGGACCCGGTCCACCGCATCCTTAAGCGGTGCGATATATCTGTCGTGGGACATTGACAGCATGCTGGAATGTGAGACCGCATCACCTTCATTAATCCTGGTGCATTCCGTGATGATGAGTCCTGCGCCTCCCTTGGCTCGCTCTTCGTAATACGCCGCCAGCGGCTCGCTGACACTGCCGTCGTGATTAGCAAGACCCACACACATCGCCGTCATGACGGCTCGATTCTTGATTGGCACAGAGCCTATATTCATCGATGTAAATAAGTTGGGGTATTTCATCTGATTGACCTCCATTCATGATAACAAGTATAGAATTCCCAAAGTTTCTTTTCTAAATTCATAACATAAAATCTTTTGCAGTCGATTTTATTTTTGCACTTGTATAAATTTTTTCTTTAGTTTATACTATAGAAAACGGTGACACAAGTGACAGAATAAAACAGACGTACAGATTTAGACAAAAACAGAAAATTGTCAAAGGAGATTTGAATATGAAATACGACTTTTCAAAAAAACTGACCATTGGAGCAGCCCGCACCCTGCATTCCCTGCAGCAGGCAATGCGAGCGCTATTGTCTTCAAAAGCCTTTGAAGAAGTCACAGTCGGCGAGCTGTGCGAAAAGGCAATGCTGCCCCGCGCCACCTTTTATAATTATTTTGACGACAAATACGATCTCCTGCAGTATTGTCTGATGACTGCTCGCGATCAGCTGGACAGCGGATACCGGGACATGGACAACTGCAGTGAACGCATGAACTGCCTGATGGAAAATTGCTTTGATTACCTGGATCAGAACATCGACACAGTACAGAAAATTTTAAGGAACAACCCTGCTAACCAATACCTGATCAACCAGGTGCGTCTTTACTTGCTCTCAAATATGTCCGCCGCATTTCAGAGCAATCCCAATTCTCACCAGTTCAAAGTCCCCCGGGAAATGGCGGCAAAACTATACAGCGAGGCGATCGTGATCATTTTGGAATGGAAATACCTCGAAAAGCGGGAATGCTCAAAAGAGCAGGCAAAGGAATATCTCCAGCAGATGGTAAGCGGAATCGACGAGAAACAGACGGTTTCAAATTTATGAAAAGGAGTGATTTTATGGTTTTTTATTTTAGCGGTACAGGAAACAGCGCCCTTGTGGCAAGACAGATTGCAGAAGGCCTCGGAGATGAAATGGTCTCCATCAATCAGTGTTTGAAAGAGAAGGAAACTAAGAACTTTCGTGCTAAAGAGCCCCTGATCTTTGTTGCGCCTACCTATGCCTGGCAGATGCCCAAAGTCGTCCATCGCTGGATTCAGGAGTCGAGCTTTCAAGACAGGCAGAAGGCCTATTTCGTCCTCACCTGCGCGGGAAGCATCGGCAATGCCGCCGCCTATGCAAAAAAACTCTGCCTGGAAAAGAATTTGCTTTTCTGCGGATTAGCCCCCGTCATCATGCCCAATAATTACGTAGCCTTGTCCGATACGCCGGACAAAAAAGAGTGCGATGAGATCCTGAAAAAAGCCCGCGAACAGACAGACGAACTAATCGCATTGATTCAGCAGGACAGACCGTTCCCTGAATCCCACGCTTCCTTTAAGGAGAAGCTGTCCAGCGGACCTGTAAACACACTCTATTATTCCCTTTTTGTCCACGATCAGGGGTTTGCAGCCACTGACGCCTGTGTTTCCTGCGGGAAATGCCAGAAAAGATGCCCTCTCGATAATATCAGCATGGAAAATGGAAGACCTTTATGGAAAGGACATTGCACCCACTGCATGGCCTGTATCGGAGGCTGCCCTGCCGAAGCAATTGAGTACAAAAAATCCTCCAAAAATAGGCGAAGATATTACATCATGGAAGACTGAGCAAGCGGCTGCTGTGAGCCGATAAATTTCTAAATCTGGCAAAAGTGCCACAAATGAGCATTTTTGGCGCTTTTGTGGCATTTTTCAGTTTACATCAAGCTTTTAAGAAGCAAAAAAGGCAATGATTTGCGCTAAATTTATTTCTAAACCCTTATTTTTTGAAAAGGTTATTTATTATATAGTTTTCTAGTCCATTGCATTTCTCCCTTTTAATGGATAATTTGTTCAATATTTCGTCTCATTTTGCGAAAAAGTGCCACAGATGAGCTTTTTTGATGCTTTTATGGCACTTTTGCCAGTTTCACCCACTATTTCCTGCATAATAAAAAAAAACGAGTGCGGATTCTCCTGCACTCGTTTTTACTATTTATTTTGTATGGCTCAGAATGATGTCAGTCAGATCGACTGGATCTACGATCTTTCCATCCTTGTAAACTCTCATGTTGCCGCTGGCGATTTCGTCGATGAGGATGACCTCGTCATTGTTGTATCCGAATTCGAATTTGATGTCCCACAACTCCAGTCCCATAGATGCCAGGTCGTCAGCAACGATTCTGGTGATCTTCAGGGTCTGTTCTTTCATCTGGTTGAACATCTCCTGGCTCATGATGCCCAGAACCTCAAGGCCTTCGCTTGTGATGAGGGGATCGCCCTTTTCGTCGTCCTTCAGGGTCGTCTCCACATATCCGTTCTCGAAAACGGTGCCGTCTTCGATGTATGCGCCGTATCTGCGGATGAAGCTTCCGGTCGCTCTCAGTCTGCAGATGACCTCAAGTCCCTTTCCAAATGGAGTCGCTTTCAGAACTTCCATGGTCGCATTGTCGACGTCAGCGCTGACATAATGCGTCTTGATACCTGCAGCTTTGATCAGCTCAAAATATCTGATTGAAGTTCTGAGGTTCGCTCTGCCGATTCCTTCGATCGTCAGTCCCACTGTATTTTCGCCCGGATCAAAGACGCCGTCTTTTCCCGTGCAGTCATCCTTGAACTGCAGCATCACGTTTCCGTTGTCCAGTGCAAATACGTCTTTTGTTTTTCCTTGATAAATTTTTTCCATCATTCTACTCTCCATTCCTGTGTTTATTTATAAGTAAATTCTTATCTGTCAATATTTTTACCATACTATTATAGCACAACGAAAGCAGATGACAAGAAAAAAATCACACTTTATCTTTCGCGCGGCATGGCTCTTCCTGCCTTTGCAAAAGCCTGGCGGTCAAGAGTCTCGCCGTCGAGGACCTTCGTGCCGTTGACAAAGACCTTCTCGATGCCGAAGGGTTTATTTTGATCGGGCACGCCCTTCTTCAGCTTTTCTTCATCAAAGACGGTCAGATCGGCAAAGAAGCCTTTTTTGATATATCCCCTTTGCCCAATGCAGAACCGATCAGCCACAGCGCCGCTCATCTTGCGGATGGTGGCAGGCATGGTGTCGCCGCTGCCTTTGAGCGACAGGTGGAGGAATTTCGGGAAGCAGTCGTAAATCGCCAGGTTCTGCACGCCCCGCTCCTCGACCCAGGCATCGGTCATGTAGAGTACGTTTGGATGTTTGGAAAACTCGCTGATGATTTCCGCTGTGCTGTAAGGCTCCATGATGACGCGGCCCGTGTTGTTGCTGATTTCACAGAGATGCAAGTAGGCGTCGATATCGCTCATTCCCTCTTCACGGGCAATCTGATGAACGGTCTTTCCCTCATATTTCTCATCGCCCTCCCCGACGTCTGCAATGAGGATATTGTCGAAATTGAAGCCCAGCATCTTCATGCTCAGCTTGGCGAGCAGGGTGAACTTCAGCTTGTTGAACGGCTTACGCTTTTCTTCTTTGCTCATGGACTGGTACCACGCAGGCATGATGACCGTGATGACCGATACGCCCCGGTCCTCGGCATAGATGTCAAACATGGCGTCAATGCCGTTTTCTCTCATGCGCATCAAAATCACGAGAAGCTCATCCTTGCACTTGAAAGAAGAACGGCCTACGAAGATGGCGTGGGAGTACTGCAGCTTCATATGGGTCCCCCGAGAAACTTCCTCCAGTTCGTCCAGGGCCCGCAGAATATGAGGTCTGCCAAATGGGCTAGAATAGGCCAGAGACACCGCGCTGCTGGCGCGGGGATGAACGGTCATGGGCACGTCGTAAGTCTCGCAGAGCTTCGCCACGTCGCGCAGTTCTTCCGTCTTGGCATAGACGCCCGGTTCGTACATCAGCCCCAGTGACAAGCCGCAGGCGCCCTCTTTCAGACCCTGCTCCATGATGCCCAGCATGCGGCCGCGCTCTTCGGGCGTCAGCTCCCGGTTCTCGAAGCCGGACACGCTGTTTCTCGCCGAGCAGTGGCCCACCAGGGTTGCGATGTTCAGCGGCGTATTCTTGTCGATGGCGTCAAAGAATTCTTTGACGGTGCCGTATTCGCCCGTCACATCCCAGTTGTGGAAAAGACCTCCGCCGACGCCCTCTTTGTACGGGCTGTCTTTCTCAAAACCCACGCTGGAAAGCCCACAGTTTCCTGCGATAAAGGACGTGATCCCCTGCCTTACGAAAGGCTCGAAGTATTTCTCCGGTTCCTTCTTTATGGCAAAGAAATCGTTGTGGGAATGGGCATCAAAAAAGCCCGGGGAAACAGAAAGACCGCCAAGATCGATGACTTCCGCCTCATGGTCTTGTAAGTTCTCGCCGATTTCCTCGAGCATTTCGTCTTTGATCAAAATATCGCCGTGAAAAGGTTCTTCGCCGGTTCCGTCGTAGATCAATCCGTTCTTCAATAAAGTCTTCATTCCATCGCCTCCATTTTTCAGAATTTACTGACTTTATTTTACCATGGGGAGGCGGGAAAATCCAGCCCTATTTGCCGGTTTCATTCATCCGGGTCAGGAGTTTATCAAAGCTTTTCTCTGACAAGATCTCGTTGGTCAGGAATTCTCCGTCACGATAGAGAGCATAGGTCGTAAACGGATTCGGTGCATTCTGCGCCGCTTCCCTGCTTTCAATATGAACCGGCTGGATTTTGATCCCCCGTTCCGCCGCTGCATCGACCAGGACAGGCACGTATTTTGCCGTGTGAGGGCACTGATTGGTGTAGTACAGCGTCCAGCCGTCTTTTGGAACCGCAGCCTTCTTCACACTGTGACAGAATTTCGGTACCTGTGCACCCTCCTCAAAGGGCAGGTAGAGCAGCTCGTAGTACGGCTCACAGGTATCCGCTACGATAAATCCCTTATATTTCAAATAGCCGGGATCAGAGAGAAAGGGCATTTTCTTTTTGGTCGACAAAACGACCAGTCCTTTCTTGCCCTGGGCCTTTCCATCGGCGATGCATTCTTCCAGAAGCGCGTCGCCATACCCTTTCCCTTTATATTTTCCAGAAACCCAGAAACAGTCGATGTAGAGATAACCCGGCGCTTCGACAGGCGCCCAGGCGGCCTCCGCCGGCAGGTATTCGATGAAGACTTTTCCTCTCTCATCCAGTTTGAGGAAAACCAATCCCTCTTTCATCCTCTGCCGCAGCCACTGTTTTTTTGAGGAGACAGAAGTTTCCCCTTTCTTCTCCGATATCGCGCAGCAGATGTGCTCCTGCTCCAGGTTGTCCAAATTCACTCTCTTCAGTTCCATAGTCAAATCCTCCTTTCGTTCATCGTATCATATTCCTCTACGGAAAAATGAACGAAAGAGATACTATTTATACGGGATATACCATTCCATGGTGCAAAAATCTTCCGTACAGGCTTTTGTATCTACCCGCTCAAAATACATGTTCTGGTCAAATATATGCTGCCCTTCAGGCTGGCGGCGGAAATAGGACGCTATGGCCTGGTACATTTCCTCTGCCCTTTTCACGTCCAGCTCCCGATAAGAATGGCTGCCGATATAGGTAAATCTTGCATAACGGGACTTGGCCAGCAGGAGATTGCAATACTTTTCGTTTGGAGCAGAAACATGAGCTGTACAATAATAATCGGAGCGCTGTTTTTCTGCGTCATAATTCTTCGTTACACCGTAGTAGACACCCTTCTCCTTTACGTGATCCAAATGTGGGTAACAAAGATCCCAGAATTCCAAGGCTCTTTGTGGAGCCAGGCTGTGGGATTCTGCAAACCCCAGGTTATGCTTCACCCCCGACAGGATCATTTTCGGCAGGATGCATACATCTGGCAGAATCATATTCTCTTCTCCAATGGCAATCATCTGCTCCAGTGAGACTTTTTCAGTGATAGCAAGAGGCTTTCCTGATTTTTTCCACTGAAAAGGCGTCATGCCGTATTCCCTTTTGAAGGCGTTGATGTAGGTTTGGGGAAATTCATAGCCGTATTCCGCCGCAATATCTGCAATGCGAAAATCACTTGCAAGCATCAGTCCTGCGCTGCTGGAAAGTTTTCGCTTTTTGATATAGGTAGAAATCGGCATATGAAAAGCAGATTTGAACAGCTTTCGGATGTAGATTTCCGAAAGGCCAAATCTGCCTGCCAAATCCGCAAGAGTCAGCTTCTCTGCAAGATTTTCCTCAATATCATTGATGATTTTCTGTAATAACAGCCTGTTATGCATTTGCCTTGCTGTCAGCCTTTGCCTGGAACTTCTCGTTTTTGACGATGAAACGTTCGTGGGTACCTTCTCCGATCAAGCCAGCATCGTCATACGCTGCTACCTTGAACACCAGCTTCCTGCCATCGACTTCTGTCAGCTCGCTTTCGCATCTGACTGTCATGCCCAAAGGCGTCGCTGACAGGTGACTTACGTTGAGCTGTGTGCCTACGGTGCCGCTGCCCTCTTCCAGATGCGGTGCAACGCTCTGCCATGCCGTCTTTTCCATCAACGCGATCATGGAAGGTGTTGCGAAAACCTTGAGGGTGCCGCTTCCCATGGTCAATGCTGTATTCTCCTCTGTCACCTTAACTTCCTGTGTTCCTTTTATGCCTGCTTCTAACATAGATTTCCCTCCTAGAAACTTTTATACTAGCAGTATACATGAATCAGGCCTTTTCTTCAAGAAAAATCAAATAAATACAAGACTTGACTTCTTTCGAAAATCTAGTATGATGATATCGTTAAAAGAACATGTAATGGAGGGTTATGATGAAGAAGTTTTTATCCGAATTCAAAGAATTTATCTCACGGGGCGATGCCATGAGCATGGCCATCGGCATCATCATCGGCGGCGCTTTTACCGCCATCGTGACATCTCTCGTCAATGACATCATCACGCCCATACTGGGCATCATCATCGGCGGTCTGGATTTTACAGGCATCACCGTCTCGGTAGGCGACAGCATGATTTTAATTGGAAATTTTGTACAGGCCGTCATCGTATTCCTGCTGACTGCTCTGGTTATCTTCAGCATCATGAAAGCCTTTAACAAATTGCAGAGAAAGAAAGAAGAACCCGCACCAGAGCCAGAAAAACCGTCAGAAGAGGTGCAGCTTCTCACCGAAATCAGGGATCTGCTGTCAGAACAAAGAGAATATAATGAAAACCGATAAGCATCTTCTTATCGGTTTTTTAGAATCTGGCAACTTCAGATTACCTCATGACGGCTCTGAAATCTTTGAATATGCCCTTTCTGCCATAGTCAATTTTAACTACGCTGTCCAAAATCGGTTTTTCTAACTCCGAAATCAGAAATCCATATCCGTCTACGTCGATCAACTCGTCCTTTGATCTCATCCGGTCCACGTAAAAGTCCAATGTAAAGTTACAGCAGCCTGTCTTGTTCAAGGCGATTCTCATATATCTGTCATCACTCAGCATCTTGTCTAATTGGTCTTTTGCCGCCTGCGTCAATTCAATACTCACGTTTGATCCCTGCCTTTCTATTGGTATTCTATATAAATACCCATTATTTCAATTTTCACACATTTTACTTTTTCGACATTTTTCGCTATAATGATTCTTTGCGATATCATTTTAGGAGGATACACTATGAACTTTATAAACAAAAACGGCAAAGGCCTGTTTCTTTGCCTGGCTCTAGCCGTCCCTTCGTGGTTTCTCGGCAAAGCCTTCCCCATCGTCGGAGGCGCTGTCATTGCAATTTTGGCAGGGATGATCGTGACTCTGCTGATTAGAGATAAAACCTCATTTGAAGCAGGCATCAAGTTCACATCAAAGAAGATTCTGCAGTGGGCAGTCATCTTGCTTGGTTTCGGATTAAACTTAAACGTCATCTTGCAAACCGGAAAGCAATCTCTTCCGATTATCATATGTACCATATCTACGTCTCTGCTCATCGCCTATGTGCTGCACAAGGTTATGAAGACACCGGCCAACATCTCGACTCTGGTCGGCGTAGGATCTTCTATCTGCGGCGGTTCTGCCATCGCCGCCACTGCCCCGGTCATAGAAGCAGACGATGAGGAAGTCGCACAGGCGATTTCCATCATATTCTTCTTTAACGTGCTGGCTGCCGTCATATTTCCGGCATTTGGACATGCTATCGGATTTGACACTACTTCCGGGGAAGCCTTCGGCATCTTTGCAGGAACGGCTGTCAACGATACTTCTTCCGTCACAGCATGCGCCTCTACCTGGGACAGCATGTGGAATCTGGGCGCTGCTACCTTGGATAAGGCCGTCACCGTCAAATTGACCAGAACCCTGGCTATCATCCCGATTACTTTGATTTTGGCAGTTTGGAGGACAAGAAAAGAGGAGAAAGAAGATGAAGCAGCGGGGAAAAAAGTTTCTATGAAAGATATCTTCCCATTCTTCATCCTCTACTTCATCGCAGCCTCCATCATCACCACCATAGCCGCCTCTATGGGCGTGCCGGCTGACTTCTTTGCGCCGATCAAAGAACTTTCCAAGTTCTTCATCGTACTGGCCATGGCAGCCATCGGTCTCAATACCAACATCGTGAAGCTGGTGAAAACAGGCGGCAAACCGCTCTTTATGGGTCTCTGCTGCTGGATTGGAATCACTGGTGTCAGCCTGCTCTTGCAGCATGTGATGCATCTCTGGTAATTTAATCGGCAGTGTTCTTTAAAAAGGACGCTGCCGATTTTTTTTTTTGCAAATAATGAGCTGTCACAAGATTTTCAAGAATAAATATTGACCATATGGTCTATTTTTGTTAAGATATACAAAACAGACTACATGGTCTATTTTTGGAGGAGTTATGAAACGAGAAGAAAAAAATTTACAAACAAGACGACGTATTATGGATAGTGCTTTGAACGAATTTTCTAAACAAGGTTACGGTGCAAGTTCTATTAACACGATCTGCTCTGCCCAAGGCATTTCCAAGGGCATTATCTATCATTATTTTAAAACAAAGGATGATCTGTTTTTGGCTTGTGTAGAGGAATGCTTCTGCCTGCTTACAGAATATTTAAGAAGCAAAATGCAGGATGCAGAAAGTGATACCGAAAGACAATTAGAAGAATATTTTGCTGTAAGGATGTCTTTCTTTACAGAATATCCTATTTATCAGCGAATTTTTTGCGAAGTGATGATTACTCCGCCGACCCACCTTGAAACAAAAATACAAGAGTGCAAGAGAAATTTTGATCAGTTGAATATCCAGATTTTAGACAAATTATTAGCGCCACTTTCTCTGAGGCCTCCTATTACAAAGGGTGAAGTAATAGAAACTTTTAGACAGTTTCAGGACTTTATCAATATCAAGTATCCGGTCACGGAATTTGAAGCCCATGAACAAAGTTGCAAAAGAGCATTGAACATATTATTATACGGGGTAATTGACAGAAGGGAGCAGAAATCATAATGGCAGAAGTGTACAGATCAAATTCTATTTTAGGTGATATTCCCCCTTCAAAATCAATCGTAAAACTGGCAATACCGGCTACACTTGCACTATTGGCCAAAGCAATTTATAACTTAGTTGACACTGCCTATATTGGAATGCTGAACTCTGATATTGCGCTGACGGCAGTAGGCGTTACAGTTCCTCTCCTGCTTATCATGGTTTCAATCGAAAATATATTTGCTGCCGGAGCTGCCGTTTTAGCGGGGCGGCAGTTAGGCGGCAGGGACAGCGAAGGAGCCAGCCGTACTGTCACAACAATCGTTGGCTTATCGGTTATGATCGGCGTGACATTATGTATAGGCGGCATTGTGTTTCTTGAGCCTTTCATGCGGGCCTTTGGCGCATCCGAAAGCTCATTGCCATTGGCAGAGGACTACGCTTTCTGGATGTTCATAGCAGCATTAGCAAACCTCCCGGCACAAAGTATGAACTGTGCTGCAAGAGCAGAATCTTCTGTGAAAATATCTTCTATCTCCGTCATTACCGGAGCATTACTCAATATCGTTCTAGATCCAGTCTTCATGTTCGACTGGGGACTGGATATGGGTGTAGCAGGGGCTTCTCTTGCGACCACGATATCTCAGTTTGTCACATTTTTTATTTTGCTGTGGTTTTATGCCAGCGGAAACTCTATCATCAAAATAAAAATAAAATCTTTCCAACCTGATTGGAAATTGATTAAAACGGTTACGTGCATCGGCATTCCAACGGCAGTCATACAAATATGTTTATCGGTGGCAGCCTCTCTGACAAACATCGCAGCCGCGGCGCTGCCCCAGTCAGATGAAATTATCGCAGCCTATGGCGTAGTCCAACGTCTCGTCTTAATCGGCTGCTATGTGATTATGGGCTTTATGCAGGGGTATCAGCCAGTAGCTTCTTATGCGTTTGGAGCGAAAGAAGAAAAAAGATTTCAACAGTCAGTCCGGTTCGCTTTAAAGGGAGCAGTTCTTTTAACAATCATCGTAGCAATCATATATATCACTCTGGCGAAACCGTTGATCAGTCTCTTCAATGGAAATCCGGCCATTATAGAGTATGGCAGATGGCTGCTCATTTCCCAAGTAATCTTGTACCCGGCTTTCGGGTTATGCTATATGATGACAATTACTTATCAAACGATTGGTGCTTCCAAATATGGATTGTTTCTTTCCTCAGTGCGGCAAGGGCTGTTTTACATTCCATTCATATTGATTCTGCCTCAATTCTGGGGTGTCGCGGGTATTTATTTTGCACAGCCTGCCGCTGATATTTTAACGACTCTGGTATGTGTATTGTCAATCAAATCAATGAAGACAACCGCCGTCAAAAACATGAACTGAGCTAATCCGGATACAGCAAGTCTGTCACAAATTCCAAGGTCTGGTCTTTGTCGGCATTCTTTGAGGTAAACATGCCGTACAGAGGGTTATCCGTCACTAAACCGTCTGTTCCCAGGCGGAGGATTTTTTTCATATTCTTCTTGGTGTTAGCCGTCCATCCGTAGACCTTTTTGCCTCTTGCATGTGCTTCTGCCACAATTTTGGGAGAGAGAAAGGTGGTCTCAACGCTGTATCCGTCAAGATAGCTGTGGTCAAAGGAATCCGACTTCAAAAATGTGGTGATATAGACGGTATCAATCGCAGGCGCCAATGACTTGCTCTCTTTCAGCAGATCTAAATCCATGGAGGCGATAGTACATTGCCGGCTCATTCCCGCCGCTATCACCTCCTGCACTGTTTTTTCCACAAGATGTTTCTCGTGGCCTGTGGACTTTAGTTCAATCATCAGATGGATACGGTTCTTAGCGGTCAAAAGCATTTCCTGCAGTGTGGGGATCTTTTCGCCAGCAAAGTCAGAGGAAAAATGAGAGCCGGCATCCAAGGTTTTTACCGTCTTATACTCTGTATCCCAGACCTTTTGATTGAGATTCGCCGTGCGTTTGAAGCTGGCATCGTGCATGACAATCAGCACGCCGTCTCTCGTCTGCTGTACGTCGATTTCCGCCAGTTCGACACCTGCATCGATAGAAGCTTTCAATGCAGCCACTGTATTTTCCGGCGCAAAAGCGGCGCCTGCCCGATGAGCGACAATCTTCGTATCATGCTCCGAAGAAAACAGATTCCCTCCTAATTCCGTTTCGCTGTAAAAAGCCAATAGAACAAACATGACAAATACCGCAGCGGTCCGCAGAAGTACGGCTCTTGCAGACCACTTTGCCTTAGGCCGGACGGGTCGTACATCTCTGCGATACAGATGATACAGTGTTACAACCATGGCAAACAGCGCTAAGGTCGCAAAGATATCCACGAGAATAGCTCCCATCACACTCCATTTTGTGTAATAAAACTGAAACATGGCTCTGCCTCCGTCAACTGCGTCAGGCCATTTACTCAGAGACCAGAACAAAAGGCACATGCAGATAAAAGCAAAGACCAGCGCAGCCGCACAGATCAGCAGGCTGAGCAGCAGATAACCTGCGGCTTCTTTTTTCCGCCCCTTTAGAAAAGGCATTTGAAATGGTTTTCCTAAAAAAATCTCCTCGTGGAGGATCACTGCTGGAAATCGGAACAGGGAGAAGAACAACAGAATGTTCAGCCCCAGCATTCCCGCTGCAAAAACGATAAAGAGAATCGGGCGATCCTGCAAAAAATCCAATAAAAACTCGGGAATCTGAAACTTGTTCAACAATCCACTGGTCAGCGGAAATGCTGATAAAGCGATCACGGGAAGGAGCAGAACCAATATGGGGAAATTTTTTATATGAAAGAGACGGAAAGAATGGGAAAAGGTTTCTTTGAACAGCTTCCACACAGAAAGGCGTTCCGCTCTCCATCCTGCCTCACAATAGACGATGATTGCTGTAATTTCAATATAGACATAATAAAAAAACAAAAGGACAGCGGCGGCAGACATCAGGCTGCCTTCATCTGCCAGCATGGTGAGCAGGGTAATTCCTATGACCTTATAAAATATTTCAAAGTAAAGCAGCGTCAGCCAATTTGGGAGGGCTGTCTGCAGCCACGTCTTTATCGTATCTTTCATGCACCTTATCCCCTTCGAATTCTTCTGTGATAAAGTTATTTTGCCAAAAAAGAAAAACAACACTCCCTAAGAATGCTGTTTTTCTGGATTTTATTTTATTTTACTATTTTATTAGGAATTTTCATAATCAGTTCTATACTGCTTCTTCTTCTAAAAAGGCTGTGGTGATGGATTCGCAGGCTTCCTCAGGTTCAGGTTCCGCATTGACCGTGGAAATCACCCACGTCTCTGCCACGATGCATCCGATGATGATGACGGTACCCAGAAGACCGATGCCGCTGAGTATTTCCCCGAGTATTACCCAGGAAATAGCGGCCGTAAAGACCGGCTCGCTGCAGAGAATGACAGAAACCTGCGTCGATGAGATACCGGTCAAAGCCTTGTTCTGCAGCCAGAATGCCAGGCAGGTGGAGATGACTGCAAGGTAGATGAGTACCATCCAGGCAGAAGGTTCTACGCTCATCACATTGAAGTTCGGTTCCAAAACCAACGCGCCAATCAGAGAAGCGCCAAAGGCCAGACCCACCTGCATGGTACTGATGGTCATCACATTCATGTCCTGAAGGCCTTTCTCTCCGAAGACAAGAGAGCCCGCCATGGTAACAGAAGAAAGCAGCGCTAAAGCCTCGCCCCATCCGAAGGAAAAGCTTCCGCCGTTGCAGCACAGAAAATACAGGCCTACGATTACCATGAGCTGTGCAGGCAGATATTTGAGTCTGAATTTTCTCTTCAAAATGATGGTCTCCATGAACGGTACAAATAAGACCGAAAGGGAAATAAAGAATCCCACATTAGTTGCCGTCGTCATATCCAAAGCCACATTGCAGGTAATGTATGTTGCAGCTACGCACAGACTGCTGGGCAGCCAGGTCATCAGCGGCACATCCTTTAACTGTTTCAAAATACCCTTTCCAAAGAAAATAAGGAATACGGCAAATGCCAGGCCAAACCGCAATGCCATGCTCCAAAAGGGAGTGATACTTTCATAAGCAATTTTTGTCACGGCATTGCCCATGCCGTAGATCAGCGCCTGCATCGCTACCATGCCGCCATATAGTAAAGTCTTGTTTTTCATCTATATCATGTCTTCCTTTCTATGTCTTGTGAAATACTCATGTTTATAGTATAATTTCCCTATAATTAAAAGTAAAGCTGGAGTTTCTTTTAAATATTTAAAGAGATTCTTTCATTCTAGGAGGAACTATGGATATCCAAAAATACGAGGCATTTATCAAAACTGCCGAACTGGGCAGTATCAAGAAAGCATCGGAAGCGCTTGGCTATACCCAGGCCGGTCTCAGCTATATCATCAAGACATTAGAAGAGGAACTGGATATTTCCCTTTTCTTTCGCGATTACGGCAAAATCTATCTCACTGGCGGCGGCAAGGAGCTGCTCCCTCTGGCACACGCGATCTGCAACGATCAAAGACGCCTCAAGACCCGTCTTTCGGAACTGAAGAATCTGCAGTCGGGAAATATCACCATCGCAGTGTTTACCAGCATCGCCGTTTACTGGCTGCCCTATCTCATGAAAGGATTTCTCGAAAAGCATCCCGGCATCCGCTTTGATGTAAAGTGCTACGAAGAGCCCGCTGTCCTGGACGAAATGTTAGATAACGGCGATGTGGATTTTGGTTTCACCGTATTGCCCGATGCCGACGCCAGCTTTGAAAAAGTCTTTTTAAAGAAAGATCCCATGATGATCGTTCTTGCAGAGAACCACCCCCTGGCCGATCTGCCCTATTTTCCCTCTTCTTCCATGTCCGAGGAGCCCTACATCAGTGTCGGAGATCATTCAGAGATGGACGCACTGTTTTATTACAATAACGTAAAACCCAATACCTACCTCATGCTGGATAACGATTTTGCCGTCATGTCCATGGTCAGCCAGGGGTTTGGCTTCAGCGTATTTCCCGCGTTGATGCTCAAGTCGCCCACCTTTCCACTGGCCGTCAAGGAACCGGAAATATCTTTTTCCCGGGAAATAGGGATTGTCCTGCGCTCCTGGGAAAGCGCCTCTGATGCAGCACGAGCCTTTATCACCTTCACCAAAGACTGGATTTCAGAAAATTTTTAATGAATGGGTGTACAAAAAGAATAACATGTGTTATTCTTTTATCAATAGAGCATAACAAACGTTATGTAGATGCGAAATTTATTTAATGGAGGTACACCTATGTTTACTTTTAATTATCAAGCCGGTGCAGAAACCCTGGCTGTATGGGGTGTCTGGGTCGTCGTATTTGCAGCATTATTTGGACTGAATGAGATATCCAGGCGCTGGAAATGGGCGGGATTTTTCTGCTTCATCATTTTGCCGATCGTCCTGTCCATTCTCTGGTTTACAGCCCTGAAGGATGTGACCTACACCGACTGGTTCCATCTCGCCAAGGTCTACTCGTCTACTGCAGGCTGTATCGGTTTCTGGTGCATCAGGCACATTGAGAAAAAAGATAAGCTCACTGGAAAAGTGACCTGGAGACTGGCTGACAACAAGATCGCCCTCTGTTTCCCGCCTCTGATTCTGGCAATCAACATCTGTGAAGCAGTAGCCCGCGACATCGAAGTGGGCATGACCTTCACTGGCGGCGGTTATATGGCCGATACCATGAAGGACGTCTACATGCTAGGCGGCTCCTGGAACTACATGAACGCGGCGGCCGGTATCCTGAACATCCTCACTATCACCGGCTGGCTGGGCATCTGTATCAGAAAAAAGACAGCCAAAGACGGCAGCAAAGACATGCTCTGGCCGGATATGCTGTGGTTCTGGATTGTCGCTTATGACCTTTGGAACTTCGCCTATACATACAACTGCCTGCCGCACCACGCATGGTACTGCGGTTTTGCCCTGCTCCTGGCGCCGACCATCTGCGCATTCACAGTAGGCAAAGGCGCATGGCTGCAGCACAGAGCCCATACTCTGGCCCTCTGGTGCATGTTCGCACAGACCTTCCCTGCCTTCCAGGACGTGAGCAAATATGCAGTGGATTCCACCTACAATCCGACCATTTACTTCATTGTCAGCTTTGCTGCCCTGGCGGCAAATGTGCTGGTCTTCCTCTATATGATTTACAAAATCAAGAAGACCCATCGCAACCCTTGGAAAGGCGAACTCTACACAGACCTTCCAAAATACGAAGAAATCAAGAAATTGTCGGCTTAAGATGTAAAAGCCCGAATCGTCCAGTTTTAGGACGATTCGGGCTTTTTTCATCTTTACCTATTTTTTATTGTCGCTTACTTTATATCCCAGTTTCTCTGCTATGGATTCCTGGAGCAAAGCAGAAAAGTTTATCCCTTTTGCTGTTGCATCACTCAAGTCCTCCCCTTCCGTAAAGCAATTTTGTAAATCAGGGAAGGAGATGAAATATCCATCATCATCTTTTTTTAAAACTGCTGGATATACGTACTTCATTTTCTTCCTACCTCCTATTTTAAACCTGCTGCTTTAAGAATGCTATCAAGGGTCCCGACTTTTATTTCGTTCTTATGTCTGGGCACAGGGAATGTGC
>ERZ791934.1754-NODE-1754-length-18101-cov-11.185249_pt1 | contig 18101 bp, 16 predicted proteins | sample MGYA00510125_ERZ791934 | MGnify/ENA primary metagenome ERZ791934 (study PRJEB30046, sample SAMN00993240) | human gut metagenome | study: EMG produced TPA metagenomics assembly of the A metagenome-wide association study of gut microbiota in type 2...
GGTGACCATCGGGTCTGCTTTAAGCTGCGCCCGGATAGAGGGCTTCTTTTCCGGCTTTGCCGTCTTTCCCTGTTCCTTGTCGGCTTTGATAGCGTCGGCAAGGTCAGACAGTGAAATTTGTTCTCCGGCTTTTACCTTTTCTTCCAGTTCGCGGGCGGCAGGCGTGTTGTTTATCTGCCCGTCAATCATGTTGTAGTTCTGCTCGGTGGTCTGTTCGGCAGCTTTTAGGTGGTTTTCCGGCGGCTCGGCGGCGACGGCAAACGCCCTTGTGCCATTCCCCATAATCAGATATTTTCCGTCGTCGGAAGTGTGATGAAGCCCATACCCGGCAGCTTTCATCTGCTCCACACTCATAGCGGTCAGAGAAAAGCTCCCCCTCGGCGTTTGAATTTTCTCGCCCGTTGTCAAGCTGTCTGGGGTAAGCTGCGGCTGCTCCTGCAAAAACTCCGGCACTTCCTTGTAACCGAAGCTGTCTACATAGTGGGCTGCGTCCCGCCCGTTCTGATGAAGCACCACCACGTCGGAAACGGAAAGGCTGTGTCCCTTAAAGTCTTTGGGGTGGTCGATATTGAAACGGGTAAAAATATCTTCAAGAGAAGTTTCCGGCGTAAGGGGTGCGGTGTAAACAAGGGCATAGTTCGCCGGATCAACTGCATTGCCCGCCGCTTGTAAGCGGTTGTAAGGCTCAAAGCGTAAGTCCCGCGTTTCGTCCCCGCTCTTTAACTGATAAATGGAAAAGGTGTCCTTGTCGGCTGCGGCTTCCTGCGGTATCTCCTGTGCTTTTGCATAAAGTTCCTTAACCTGTTCCTGTGTCAGCTCCCCGGTGGAAAGCTGCCCCATAAGCTCCCGGCATTTCTCCGGCGTACCGATATAGAGAATGTCGCCTATCTTTGCTGTTCCATCCTCCTGTGGGAAATAGGCTTGCAGGAAAGAAAGGTTTTCGCGGCTGTCGCTGCGTGGGTTTGTATGTATCTGATAAACAGGCTCCGGGGCGGCTTTGGTCTGTGCCACTGCCTTTTGCTGCCGGATATGCGCCCGCTGTAAATCTGTGGGCTTCTCCCCGGAAAGGGGCGCAATAGCTTTTATATAGTTTGCGGCATAATAAGCATTATCGGTAAGCTGCCGCTGCCATGCTTCGGCGCGGGGCGACCAACGGAAGCCGTTGCTTTTCAGTTCTGCCCGCGTCGCTTCGTCGGGCTTATCTTCAAAGAAGATTTGCAAGCGATTTTCTGTGGTGTTTGCTTCCACCTTGCCGCCCTCAAATTCCCACCCGACAAAACCGATTTCCTTTTGCTGCGAAAGGGATTTGATACGGTCTTTCACACGCCGGATTTCTGCGTTGTTGTTGGATAACGCCCATGTAGGGTAAGGCTTGCCCTCCAAGTGATAGCCGCTTTCCATGCTCGATTTCAGTTTTTCGATACGTTCCGGCGATAAGTGGGGGCAGCCGTCAAGGGTCTTGTGTTTGCGGTAATAAGCGTTTACGGCTTTCATGGTTTCCTGTGATTTCTCCAAGCCCGCCAGTTTGCTTTCCAGTTTTTGTACTGCCTGTGGGTCGTCTGCGCTGATACCGCCCATGCCGGTACTGCGGATTTTATCAAGCAGCCCTTGTATGTCCTGCCACTCCCTGTAATTGCTGTCGCGGGCTGCGTTCTGTTTTTCTTTCTTACGGACAGGGAAATTGCTGCCCCCGGCAATGAGGATAGAGGGAACGCGGGCGTCAATTTCATAGCCTTTGTTCATATTCGCCGCCAGTTTCCGGGCGTAGGTATCAAGCAGGCTGTCGATTTTCTCATGGTACATAGGGTCTATCCGCGCTTTTTGACGCTCGGCAAGCTCTACGGCTTTGTCTATGTAGCCGCGGTATTCAGCCGTCGCGCTGCCCGGTTTGTAGTCGGAAAAGCTGTTCGCGTCCTTTGCCCGACGTGCGGCAGCTTCATTGATTGTGTAATAAGGAGCGGCGGCTTTCTGTGTTTCCTGTTCAGCCTGTGTAGTCTGTGCTGTTTCTTCCGGCTGTTCAATCGTTTCAGTCAGTTCCGGCGTTGTGGTTTCGGTCTGCTCCTGTTCGGCGGTGTGTTCCTGTGTCTGCTGCAAAGCGGTAAAATGCCCGTCAATGGTTTCAATAAGGTTTGCGGCGGTGCTGCGGATTGTTTCAAGAGAGCTTCTTAATTCCGCAAGCTCCCGCCCGCTGCTCCACCCGGCAACATATCCAAAGGAATAGTCCGACGTATCAAGCCCGTAGTGTTGGCAGACAGCATAAGCGACACTTTCCGCCTGTATCTCGCGGGTGCGGCGGTCTGGTCTGTCGGCTGCGTCCCGGTCAAGGTCGTGCATGGTGGCATGGGCGATTTCATGGATTGCAGTCTTGATATTCTGTAATTCACTCATGCCCTCATGGAGATAAATGCGTTTGCCCTCATAATCGCAGCGTCCCTTTGCATTACCTTGTAATGGCTGAAATTCCATAGGGAAAGGGGAAGTCTTTTCAAGGGCGGCAAAAAAATTCTGATACTGAGCCACGTCCCCGGTCAGCTCGGTGGCAAGAACGGGCAGCTCTTTTCCGTCCGTCTGTGCCACGTCATACACGCAGACAACTTTGTACTTCGGGATTTTTATTTCCTGTTCCTCGGTAACAGGCTTCCCGTCTGCCCCAATAATCGGCTGCTTTGTTTCCGGGTCAAGTTTTTTTATCTGCTTTTTTACGGTAATCGGGGCAGGGGCAATAATGCGTATGCCTTTTTCATTTGCTTTAACATGGCGGGCAATCTCCGGGTCTTTCCATGCGTTGAAACTCATAACATGGGTCGCGTCCGGGGCTTGCATGGCAATGAGAATGGTATTCCTTACACTGTACTGTGGGAATTTCGACATGACACGCAGATAATCGGTGTAGCGGTCATCATCGAATAATTCTGTGATACCTTGTTCTAAACGGTCGGTTATTTCTTTAAGTTTTTCGTCCGGCTTGTCTGCTGTGGGAATAATCGGGATAACCGGACGCACATCGACGGCGGTTGCCGTTGTCTGTTCTGCGGGAGCAGCGTCAAAATCCTCTTTTTCCTGTTCGGTGCGTTCCGGCTTTGGGGCTGTCGGCGTTACCCGGTATTCCTCCGGCACGTCGCGCCCGTCGTACCACTGGGTAAAGGTATTTCGGTTGTTGTAGATATAACCCTGTTCCGTAAATACGCCGCCGTCATTGATAGAAGCGTCCCGTCCATATTCCTCATACATGAAATATTTTTTTGCTTCCTCCGGCAGCTCCGGTTCTTCCAATTCGTTTACAAGATAACGCCCGTATTCTTCCTCGTTTCGGACAGAGGGGTAAAGCCAGTAGCAGTCAAGGTTTTGTGCAAGGTTGATAATGTCCTGTAAGCTGCCTGCATGGTCGCCATGCGTCAGAGCAGCCGCAAAAACTTCTCTGTCCCCGTCATGCTGCATTTCTAAGAGCTTCCCTAAATAGTTCAGCTCGTCCGGGTGGGCGTATTCTCCCAAATGCTGCGGCAATCCGGGGATAGCAGACTGAAATTCTGTAAAGTGCCATTCCCCATACTGTTTGAAGTCAATTCCGATACGGTCAAAGACTTCCTTTAGATGTTCGGCAGTTGTGGGGAATGTTACCCATTCCCCCGCAGGTCTGCCCTCGGTGTATCTCCCAAGATTAGAAAGATACCCACTTAAAATCGGTTGTTCCATTCGTTCACTCCTTTCTTTTTCTATCATGCGGTGCATAAGCATATAGTCCTCAATGCTCATGCTTCCGTCATAGATATAAGGGTCAAATTCTTCCCCGTCCCGGTAGGGCTTTTCGGAAAAGGGAAGCCCCGCAGCGTGGGCGATTTCCCGTCCTTTTTCGATTTCCTCCGGGGATAGGCTGTCGTCGTGGGCTTCAATAAATCCGGCAACGTCATTTGTGCCGTTTTCGTAGTGGTGGCGCACTCCGGCGGTCAGCTCGTCAAGGTTCATGTCCTCCCCAAGCTGCCCGCAATAGTAGCCGTTTAAGATAACGGCGGCGGGGTCAATCTCCTTGATTTCCGTAAGACGGCTTTTGTCCTCCGGGTAAAGGTAGTCGCCCATTTCAAGGTGGAAATATTCTGCGCTCCAAGAGCGTCCCTCTTTCCAAAATGCCACCCAAGCGATACCGTCCCGTAATTCTTCCTGATGTTCTTTTACCATGTCCCGTAAACTTGCCATGTGTATCCTCCTTTCCATGTGACAGCGCGGCGGCTGCTGTTTCTTCGTTCCTGCCTTATTACAGCCCGTTCCCATATCTGCCAAAGATTTTTGAAATTATTTAGAGGGTTTGGGAAACTTCCCAACAAGCAAAAATCCCCGCTAATCTCGGCAGAGAAAAGGGGGATTTTACGGAAAAGGGTACTCTTTTCCTATGCTTGCTATTCAAGTTATTTCTTCTTTGGAAGCTCCACGCGGTAGTTGACGTATTTCCCGCCCGTATCAGCTAAAACAATGCTTCCGTCATAGGTCTTGCCTGTTTTCGGGGAATATAAGCCCTTGATTTTTACCTTGCCGGATTTCAGAAGCGCGGCTGCAATCTTCGTAGAAAAGGCGGTCTTTCGTTCCTCAAAGAAACGGTCATTTTTCCACATGGTAAAGCTACATTCCTTGTTGCTGCAATAATAGTTTTTCTTGCCCTCATAGACGGGAGAGCCGCAGCGGGGGCATTTGCCGATTTCCGGCTTTTCAGATTTGAAACGCCCCTTGTCCGCGTCGGAAAGAAAAGGATAGGCTTTCACAAGCTCCCGCGCCATAGCTTCGATACGCGCCATAAAGTCCTCCGGGTCTGCTTTTCCCTTTGCTATCTGCGTCAGATTGTTTTCCCATTCTGCGGTCAGAAGCGGGGAAGTCAGACTGTCCGGCAGGACGCACACAAGGTTGATACCGTCTTTGGTGGGAAGTAGCTGCTTGCCTTTGCGCTCCACAAAACCGCCACCCACTAACTTTTCAATGACAGCGGCGCGGGTGGCAGGTGTCCCAAGTCCCCGGCGTTCTGCGTCCGGGTCGGTGTCCTCATTTCCGGCACGTTCCATAGCCGACAAAAGGCTTGCTTCGTTGTGGGGCTTCGGGGGTGTAGTGTCATGCTCCGTTACCGTCGCTGCCGGATTGTCAAATGTCTGCCCCTCGGTAAAGGTCGGCAGCGTCAGCGTGTCCCCGGCTTCCTCGTCCTCCGGCTTGCCTTTCAACGTCGCTTTATAGCGGCGGTCAAGGTCTTTCCACCCGTCGGAAAGTACGGTCTTTCCCTTTGCGGTAAATTCATGGTCGGTGCAGGAGAATACCGCCGTAACCGCTTCAAAGATATGCGGCTCGGCAGTCGCCATGCAAAGACGCGCCCCAGCAAGGGTAAGGATATTTCTTTCGGTTTCCGGCAGCGCGGCAAGGTCAGTCTTTGCAATCTCCATAGTGGGAATGATTGCATGGTGGTCTGATACCTTTTTGCTGTTCAGCACCTTTGAAAGCTCCGGCGTAAAGGAAACGCCCGCAAGGAAAGGCAGCTTGCCGGAAAGCTGCGTGATAATACTGTTTGCGGTGTCGCCCATGTCGTCGGTCAGAAATGCGCTGTCCGTTCTCGGATATGTCAAAAGCCGCTTTTCATAAAGGGCTTGTGCAAGGTCAAGGGTCTGCTTTGCGGTGTAGCCAAACAGTCGGTTTGCTTCTCTCTGTAAAGCGGTAAGGTCAAAGAGCTTCGGCGGGGCTGCGGTTTTCTTTTCTTTCACAAGGGACGTGCAGACTGCCCGCGCTGCTTCGCAAGCGGCTTTTAGTCTGTCGGCTTCGGCTCGGTCGGACAGCCTTTCACTGGCAGCGTCCCCGCCGGATAAGGCAAGGCGCACATGGTAGTATTTTTCTTTCTTGAATGTATGGATTGCCGCGTCCCGGTCAACAAGCATTTTTAAGGTCGGGGTCTGCACCCGTCCCACGTTCAAGGTGTGATTGTAGAGAACGGAAAACAGGCGGGTTGCGTTGATACCGATAAGCCAGTCAGCCTTTGCGCGGCAGAGGGCAGACGCATAAAGCGGGGCATATTCTTTTCCGTCTTTGAGGTCTGCAAAGCCCTGTCTGATTGCGTCGTCCTCCATTGAGGAAATCCAAAGGCGGCGCATGGGCTTCTTGCACCCGGCAACGTCATAGACAAAGCGGAAAATCAGCTCGCCCTCGCGCCCCGCGTCGCAAGCATTGACGACTTCGGAAACGTCGCCCCGGTGCATAAGCTCCTTTAATACTTTGAATTGCTTCCCCTTGTCGGCGGCTACGGTGTACTGCCATTCCTGCGGCAGAATGGGTAAGCTGTCATAGCTCCATTTCCTGTACTGCTCCCCATAGGCGGCAGCTTCGGAAAGCTGCACCAAATGTCCCACACACCAAGAAACGATATAGTCATTTCCTGTGATAAATCCGTCTTTCTTTTCTTTTGCCCCAAGTACGGCGGCGATAGTCTGCGCCACACTGGGCTTTTCTGCGATTACAAGTGTTTGTGTAGTCAAATAATTCCTCCTTTCAGCGTTCCAGCTCATGTTCTTTTATCTTTCTGATACAGTACCCCACACAAGGGGCTTGCCCTTTGTAGGGGCAGCCCGCGCAGCGCGGGGGAAAGGAAGCGGGCGGGGATTTGTCCCGCTTCCTGTTGTCCGGCTTTTGTATCATCATTCTTTCAAGGGGATTGTCGGTAAAGAGGGTCATACTTCCTCGTCCTCCGGTTCTTCAGAAGCTCCGTCCCCGTCGTCTGCTTCCGGCTCGTCCTCGTCGTAGTCCTCAAAATCAAAATCTTCAAGGTCAGTGCCGCCCTTGACATTCTGCTTCGGCTTAATGAATTTCAGATAATAGAACGCCCCGCCGCCCCCAAGAAGTGCCACGACAAGCACAATCAGAAGCCCGCTTGCGTTGCTTTTTTCTTTCGGCTGTTCGGTTTCCTCCGGCGCGGCTTCCTTGCCTGTGCAGCTCGTCATAGTAGTAGTGCAGACAGGACAGGTCATATTGACTGCCCCGGCTTCGCATTTCTCCGTACAGTTGCAGACAGCGGGCGCGGGAGCTGTGGCAGCTTCCCCGTCCTCCATAAGTGCCATAAGGTCGGCTTCGTCTACTTGATTGAGGAAATGTACGGTGTTTTCCCCCTCGGCTGCCCTGTCTACAAGGATATAAAAGTAATTGCCGCTTTTGGTGGTAACGGTAATGAGCTGCTTATTTCCGCCGTAGTCGTCAACCAATGTTGCGTTGCCCTCCGGGGTAAGGGGCGGCGTGTCCTCCTTTGGCTGCTCCACAATCACGTTGCTGTCGTCGGTGGTATCTGCCGGGGTCTGTGCAAAGGCGGTAACAGAAAAGCCGCCCATGAGCATAAGGGCGGCGCAAAGTGCGGTCAGTGTCTTTGTGATTTTATTCTTCATCTGCATTGTCCTCCTGTTCTTCATCGTCAGCAGCTTCCGGGGCAGTCATGCCGGGGATAGTGCCGCCAGACAGCATAGCGTTAAGCTCCTGCGGGGTCATTTTCATGGAACGTACAAGCTGCACGATTTCAAGGTTTTCCGCTTCGGTTTTCTGTGCTTCCAGTCCTTTCAGTTTGTTCTGATACTCCGCGATTTTCTCGCGGGTCTTTGCGATTTCTTTATTGATACGGTCAATCTTGCTGTTTGCCATAAATGTTGTTCTCCTTTCGATTTTCAAAAAGTGTGTTTACCAGTTCATCAGTCCATAGCCTTTGATACACTGGTAGTTAAGGTCATAGCTTTTTATCTTGCAAGCGTCGCCGGAGTTCCCCTCAACGGTATATACCCGGCTTCCGTCTGTGCCGATAACAAGCCCTACATGGTCTGCGCTGCCGTCTAAATCCCAGTCAAAAAAGATAGCGTCGCCGGGGGCGATATTCTCATAGCCCCTTGCTCCCCATTGTCCCCTTGACTGAAACCAAGGGATACCCTGTGACTGGCAGGCAGCAAAGCGCGGTTCGCTTTTTCCGGCTTGATTGTAGCACCATGAAACGAAACAGGCGCACCATTCCACGCGGGAATTAAAGCCGTACCAGCTCCAATAGGGATAGCCGCCCACGTTGCCGACTTGCTGCTTTGCAAGGTCGATAAGTTCCGTATTTCCGGGGCGTGTACCGTTTACAAACTGTACGCCGCTTAAATCCTCGGACGCGGAAGTGTCGGCAGAGCCGCCGCCGAAAATCAACGGTTTGTTGCCGCTTGTCTGTAAGTACACCCGGTACATTTCAAGCTGCTCCGGGGTCAGATTGCTTTGTGCAATCGTAGAAAGTGGGGTGTTCGTCAGCTTGACGTTTAAGATGTAATACTCATAAGGCACTTGTACGGTGTAGGTGTCCGTATGCTCGTTGCCGTCCTCGTCTGTCCATGTGTCGGTGCGTTCTTCCTCCCGGTAGCGTATCTCCACTTCCTCGGTCAGCGTCAAGGTGTACTGCTGATTGAAAAGCCTTTGCAATTCTGCCTGTACGTCGGCGCGGGTGTAGGTCTGATATTTTGCGGTCAGATAGGACGCTAATTCATGGGGGTTATGCCCGATACTGGCAAGGTCATAGCGGTATTCATCATAGCCGGGGTGGGTACTTTCGATATTGTCAATTTCCTGTTGCAGCTCGTTTTCCAGTCCGGCGTAGCTGTTTTCCACTTCCACAAGGTCGCTGTCCTCGGACGTGTAGGAAGTCCCCACCACACCGTTTAATGCGCCGGAAAACATTGCACCGCAAGAGGACAGCCCGGACATAATGAGGATAAAGAGAAGCAGCGCGGCAATGGCGATCAGAACACCCGCCGGGTGTCTTGCCGCAAATGCCGCCGCTTGCTTCGCTTTCTCTGCGGTTTTTGCTGCCGCTTTCCGGGTGTTTTCCGCTGCGGCTTTGAACCCCTTTGCGCTCCCGGTCTTTGCTGCCTTTGCATACTGGCGTTTGATTTGCTGCTTCTGCATGAAGCGGGACAGGGGATTGCTTGTAAGCTGCGGGTTGTCATGCAAGGTCTTATGATACTGAAAATCCACGTTTGCCTTGAACGCCGCTTTTTCTGCCTTTGCCGTTTCCCGGTAAGGTTTCAGCTTGTGGCTGCGGTAGCCCTGTTTCAGCTTCCGCGCCCCAAACTTCGCGCCGCGCTCGGCGGCTTCCTCGCTCTTGTGTGCGCCCTCCACGCCGGAATTGTCCTTTTCAACGGAATGTATCTTGTTATGGACGAAAATACCCGCTTCCTGCGCGGGGCGGGATAACGGGTTGTTTTTCCTGCCGCCGGGGATAGGCTTTTCCCGTTCTTCAAAGTGAAGCCGGGTCTTTGCTTTTCCTGTGGCTTCGTCAAAGGTGCGCTCTTTCACAAGTTTCTTTTGCTTCGGGATAGCTGCCTTTGCTGCGTCCAAGCGGTCAGCGGCTTTATTCGATTTGTCAATGTAGCGTTCCAGTTCCGGGGCAGACAATTCTTCCTCGGTAAACTGCAAGCGGGAAGATGTTGTCTGCGCGGTGGCTTCCTCCTGTGCTTTTCGTACCGCCTTTTTACTGGCTTTTCGGGTCTTTGCCCCGTCCAAATGCTCCATGACGCGCTCTGCGGTGGCAGTGTCCGGCTTTATGGCAGCTCCCGGCGCATGGGGCAAGGGAGAAGTGGGGGAAGCTGCACCTTGTAGCTGCGCCCCGTCCTGTTGGGCTTGCTGCTCCGGGGATTTCCCAAAATCTGCGTCCTGCGTCCGTTTGGTGATACGCTCGGCTTCCCCGGTGGTCTGATTTTCCGCGATAGCTCCGTCGCGGGTCATTTTCTGCGTGATTTTATCGCGGGGTTTGTATTGCTTCATGGGCTACACCTCCAATCCGCGCCCTTGCAAGGGTGCAATATTCCGCGTTTAGTTCAATGCCGATATAGTGGCGGTCAAGGTTTTTTGCCGCAAGCCCGGTGGTGCCGCTTCCGAAAAACGGGTCTATGACAATGCCGCCTTTCGGACAGCCCGCCAGTATGCAGGTTTCCGCTAACTTTGGGGGATAGGCGGCAAAGTGCGCCCCTTTGTATGGAACGGTGTTTATCTGCCATACGTCCCGCTTATTCCTTGTGGTCGGCATAAGAGCGTCGTCATAATAGCCGCCACTGCGGGTTTTATTGATACCCTGTACCTTACCTTGTCCCGGTATTCCTTCGGCGTATTTGTGTCCTGTGCTGCGCCCTCTCCGGTAACGCGCCGCCGTTGTGGGGGCAATCGGCTCGGCTATGGCGGCAGCGTCATAGTGATACTGCTTTGACTTTGTAAGCAGGAAAATGTGTTCATAGCAGCGGCTCGGACGGTCTTTGCAGCTTTCCGGCATGGGATTTGCTTTGTACCAGATAATATCGCTGCGTAAATACCACCCGTCGGCGCGTAGGGCAAAGGCAAGCAGCCAGGGTATGCCGATTAAGTCCTTTTGCTTGCAGCCCGCCGCCGTTCTCGCAATAGATACGGTTTGCCCGTTCCTGCCTTTTGGATTTTTGGGGTCGGCATGGTTGCCTTTGTTTCCGGTGCCGCAGTAGGTGTCTGCGATATTCAGCCAAAACGTACCGTCTTGTTTCAGTACCCGGCGCAGCTCCCGGAAAACCTCGGTCAGCCGTTTAATGTATTGTTCCGGCGTGTCCTCCCGCCCAATCTGTGCGTCAAGCCCATAATCACGCAAGGCATAGTAGGGTGGCGACGTGACGCAGCAATCCACGCTTTCGTCGGGCAGCTCCCGCAGGGCATAGAGGGCGTCCCGGTTGATAATGGTGTCGGTTTTCAGTTGGTTGCTCATGCTTCGCTCACTTCCTCCGGCTTCGTCGTCATTACCCGGTAAAGCTCGGTATCTTTCGGGAAGCGGTCTACAAAGGGCAGCACCACGTTTCCGTAGAAGATAAGCCCCTCGCCCGCTTCGGTATGGGTTACATATTTCATCTGCTGTGGGCTGATGTTTAACTGCTTTGCAAGGATAACCCGGTCGCCCTGTGCTTGATTGAGCATGAGGACAAAATCAGAGTTTTCAAAGATATTCTCCACTTCGCGGCTTGCCAAAAGGTCTTTGACGTTCTGCGTAATGGCTGTCGGTATGCCGCCCCATTTGCGGAAACGCTTCCAAATCTCGACGGAATAGGCTGCGGTCTGTTCCTCTTTCAGCAATAAATGAAATTCGTCCATATAGTAGCGTGTGGCTTTTTTCTCTGCCCGGTTGACTGTTACCCTGTTCCATGTCTGGTCTTGCACAATGAGCATACCTAACTTTTTGAGCTGCTTCCCAAGCTGCTTGATGTCAAAGCAGACAAGGCGGTTATTCAGTTCTACATTCGTCCTGTGGTTAAAGACGTTCAGACTGCCGGAAACGTAAAGTTCCAATGCCGCCGCAATGCGGGCAGCTTCCGGCTCCGGCTGTTTCAAAAGCTCGTTATAAAGGTCGCCCAAGATAGGCATTTTTGCCGGGTCGGGGTCGGCAAGAAACGGGCGGTACACGTTGCGGACAGCCCTATCAATGACGGTCTTATCAATGGGCTGCAAGCCCTCCTTGCCGCCTATGACAAGCTCGCAGAGGGACAAAATGAAGTCAGATTTTAAGGCAAGGGGGCTGTCGTCCTCGGAATAGTTAAGGTTAATATCCATAGGGTTCACATACTGGGGCTTGCCGTCCATGCCTTTCCCGGTTGGGGATAAGCGTATCACTTGCCCGCCCAAACGCTGTACAAGGGAGAAATACTCGGCTTCGGGGTCGCAGATGATTATATCGTCGTCGGTAATGAGGAAAGCATTTGTCATTTCCCGCTTTGCCGCAAAGGATTTTCCGCTTCCCGGTGTTCCCAAGATTAAGCCGTTGGGGTTTTTAAGCTGCTTGCGGTCGCAGAGTATCATGTTATTGCTTAATGCGTTCAGCCCATAGTACAGGGCAGCTCCCGTCTGAAATAGCTCCTGTGTGATGAACGGGATAAAAATAGCGGTGCTGCTTGTGGTTAAGCCCCTTTGAATGGGGATAAGGTTTTCTCCGATAGGGACGCTTGATAACAAGCCCGCTTCCTGCTGATAGTCAAGGCGGGTCAGTCGGCAGTTGTATTTTTGAGCGACACCCGCCGCCGCGAAAATATCATTTTCCAGTCTGCGCTTCGTGTCTGCCATGTTTACCACAAGGAACGTAAGTAAAAACATTCGCTCGTTGCGGCTCTGTAAATCCTGCAACAGGTTCTTTGCTTCGCTGCCAAAGGTGGCAAGGTCAGAGGGGATTATATCCATGTCGTAACCGCTGCGTACCGCTTTTTTCTGTTCCTCAATCTTCATCTTGTCAAGGTCAGTGATTTTGCGCTTAATGGTCTTGATAGCTTCGGTCTGGTCGATACTGCGGATATGGAGATTGACAACAACGCCCGTTTCCAAGTCCAGTATGTCCGCAAGCATACGGTCGTTTAGCTCCGGGGCAAGGATTTCAAGGAAGCTCACCGCGCCGATTTTGCGCCCCATGCGGAAATATCTGCCCTCCCCAAAACGGAAAGAGGACGGGGCGATAAAGTCCTTTGTGGAAAGACCCGCCGGGGTCAGCCAGTCAAAGGAGAATGAAAAAGGCTCGCCCTCCGGGTGGAATACCCCATGCAACACCTGTAAGCGTTCATAGCCGGATAAGGGGCGGGCGGCTACTCCAAGCACCTTGAAATTGTTGAGTACGTCGGTTTCGATACGGGAAAGCCTTGCCTTTGCTGCCGCCGGATTGTCGGCTTCAATGGTAAAGGTAATGTATTTGTGCTTCACAAGCCCGTTGTTTCCCTTACTAAGCTGATTTTTCAGCATATCCCGGTATTCGTCGCGGATAGAGTTAAAAGCGTCCTCCTGCGCGGGGATATTGATAGCCTTTTCTGCCTGTTCCCGCTGCGCCCCTTGATTGATGAAAGAGAGCTGCACCGAAACAGAAGCGTCAAAGTAGTTGAGAAAATCACACCAGTTTTCAAAAATGGCAGTCTTGTCGTCTGCCTGTGCAAGCTGATAGTTGATGTCCTCAAATACCACGCTTTTAGAGTATTTCTTTTCTGTTACCTTGCAGATACCGTCCGGGTACATGGCAAGGTAGGGAATGGTCTGCTGTGCGCTGCGGGCTTTCCCGTCCCCCTTTGCCTTTCGTATCACTTCGGCAATCTGCTTTTTCTCGGCGCGGGTCAGCTTACGCCTGTTTCCTGCGGCTTCCTGCGCCTTTTTTGTCTGTCCTTTTGACAATCGCTGATACCTCCTTTTCTAATTTTCGTTGACGCTCCAAGAGCGCATAGTGATTTTCTGTCTGATAGGGTCGCTCCTTTGTGCGGGTAAACCTTGTGTGAATGATGTTTCTAACCACCACTTCAAGGGGCTGTCCATGCTTTTCATACATGGCAAAGAGAAAACAGGGCAGCATGACGACAATCATTACCATTGCCGCAAGGCTCGTCCCCGCGCTGTCTTTGAGCAAAAAGAAAAGCGGCAGTCCGATTAAGAGTGCCGCCGCAAAACAGATGATTTGCCGCTTCGTCAGATTGAAAGCGACTTTTGTTTTGACTTTGGATAAATCCTTTGGTACGGGTACATACGCCAAATAAAAAACCTCCTTTCTGCCCTTAGTGGGCGTTGAATACGGATTTTGCCAATGCGCCGGATTTGAACAGGGAGAAACAGAGGATAACCGTATAGGCTGCAAGGGAGAATATCGCGCTGTGCAGATTGTCCGCGATTATCATGTCATTCACAAGGACGGCGTAAATGCCGACGCATATCATAATCAGAAAGCCTTGAAAGCCGATAGCAAACAGGGCTTTTAAGTAGTTGTTGCCTATCTGCCCCCATTCCCGGTTTGTCATAGTGGCAAAGGGGATAGGCGAAACGGAACAGTAAAGGTAAATTTCTATCATTCTGCCGTAGAGGATAACGGTTATCAGTACGGACATGATTTTCATGCACAAGCTCACAAGGCTTGTTTCCATGACAAGTAATAAGAGTTCGGGGATTTCCATACCGTCAAGCCCCTCCTGCATGGAAGCAAGGGCTTCGGCAACGTCAATACTGGTGTCGCTGCCGATAACCCCCGCTGCGCCGGAAACAACGTGCTGCGCCATATCGAACACCGCCATAGTAATGTCAAAGGTATGTGTCACAAGGAATACTGCGACAAAGGCTTTGAAAAACCACTTGAAAAACATAAAGGTGTCAACGTCGTGCATATTGTTCTTTTCCGTTACCATGCTGATTAGCTCCACGCATAGGACGTAGGTAATGACAAGCCCCGCAATGGGGACGATCACACTTTCCGACAGGCTTTCTATCATAGAAAATATGCTTGCGTTCCACCCTTGCGGGGTCTTGCCTACCTCGTTTGCGATTGTGCCGACTTTCTCGTTTACGTCCCCGAACATAGTTGACAGATTACCGTTGATTGCTCCGATAAGGATACCCTTTATCCATTCGTTAATCGCGTCAAGTATGCTCTGCATAAATTGTTACCTCCGGGGCTTATCCAAACAAGCCGGAAAGAAGCGGTACAAGTACCATGCCGATAAGGGCAACGCCGCCGCCCGCCATGAGCTGCTTCATGCCCTGTGATTTCGCGCCCGGATTGTCGTTACCATATCCTTCCAGTAAGTTAATCACGCCCCAGATACCCAAGCCTGCGCCAAGCGCGATAACCAAAGTCTGTAATACGTCTACTGCACTATTGAAAAATTCCATAAAGCTCCTTTCTGCCGCTGTGCGGCTGCCCCAAAAAGGGCATAAAAAACGGCGGTCAGTTTTCAAAAACTGCCGCGGTCATACCCGCCGGATTTCGGCGGTGTCCCCGCGCTGCGTCTGTATCTGCTGCGCGGCGGTATTCAGTTGTAAGTAGGTTTGCTGCGGCTGCTGCGCTCCCAAGTGGGGGCGCGTACCATGTAGCCGATAGTTATAGTTTTAACTGCGTCAATTCCTCCTTTCTCTGTTCCCGGTTTTTCTCATACAATGCTTCGCAGTCTTTCACAAACTGCCGGATAGCAGCCTGTCGCCGTTCCTCCTGCCATTCTGAAAATACCACAAGCCCGCCCACCGCTTCGGAAATGAGCTGCTTTTCCTTTTTCTTTCTGATACGTCTATTCATTCTCGCTGTCCTCCGTTAAATCGGCTGCGTCAATCTCGTAGCAGTCAAAGACTTCATCAGGTTTCACAAAGGCAGGTCTGCGCCTTAAATGCTTTTCTACATCAAAGGCATTTTTCTTGTCGCTGTCCGACAGGTATTTGTAGTTGGGGTGCTTTGTAATATCGAATTTATCAGAGAAGAACGGGCGCACCCCTCTAAGCTGCAAGATACATTTCCCACCGTCCATAACGGCAATTTCATCTTGCGTCATAAGTTCCTTTCCCAACTTCTGATAGTTCAGCCCATGCGACAGCTCCCGCCCGCGTGTTTCGGAAGTGTTGAAGCTGTCAATGGTTTCTTTCCCCAAGATTTCCGACATTTCTTTGAGGGTGGTTTTCTCCTTGCCGCCCTATAAAACGGCTGTCAGAGCCGCTTAAATCAAGGCTTTTTTTACCCCTATCGCGTAACAAGAGCGCGTCTTTTCCTCATGCGCTCCGCTGCCTGTCTGCGGGTAATGCGCTTCCGACAATCCGGGCAGTATTTGACGCTGTTAGAGGTGGACGCAAAAGAAGCTCCGCACTCGGTACATTTCTTTCTGTCCTCGGTGTGATAAAGCTCCGCATAAAGCAGCTTATCAAGGGGAAGTCCGGCAATCCGAAACCACTTACAGAGTAGCGAATAGGAAATGAGCTGCGGGCAGACACATTCCTCCCCGTCGTCAAGCAAGATACAGTGTCCGTTGTCGCAGTTGCAGCACTCCCGGCGCACAAGGGAATTGACTTTCCGGCTTTGCCGCCTTGTTCCGTCCCTTGTCGGCTTTGATAGCGTCGGCAAGGTCGGAAAGGGAAATCTGTTCCCCGGCTTTTACCTTTGCTTCCAGTTCATCAACGGTCGGCGTATTCCGGCGGAGCGTGAGGGGGAAGCAGGATTTCGGTATGGACGATTTCGCTTTTATGGGAATAGTATTTCTGCTTCTGGTCGTATTCAGAAAACAGCCGTTCCCCGCTCTGGTAGGCGGCGGACGCAACGGCTGACTGGCGTTTGCTGCGCTGGATGATTTTTATATCATGGTGGGGGCATGGCAAGGAAAAGTCCTCCTTTCTCCCGGTGTCCGGGCAAAGAAAAAGCAGGGAACCTAATCATAGATTTCCTGCTTGGTGGGGCCGCCGATGGGCGGCTGGTATTTGGTTTTGAAAGTTCGGGTCAACGTGGCCCGAAGGGGGGGATGATAAATAGCAAATTGCTACAAATTATTCTTTAGCTAACTCAACCAAAAAATCATTTATAGTCCATTCATTATCAATTATCCAATTATCAAGAGAAGAAAAATCTCCATTTTCTTGATAAATATGGATTCCACTAATACATTTCTTGCACGCTTCATGGTAATCATAATGTTTCATATTTTTTTCTAAGAAATGCAATTTATCTGTGTCTTTTCTTTCATAGTAGGATTCGACTCCATCTCGAAGTGAACAATCACGCCAATTCGACAGTTCAACAAATATAAAGGTATTTTCGGCTTTTGGCAAAAAACTATTTTGACTGACTAAAAAAATGTATAAGTCAATCAACGCATTTTCTCTATCATAGGTGTCTGTGTTCTCTAATGCCACTATTAAGGAATTTAACTCATCTGCCATTTATGTTCCCTCCAACTTTCGATTTTTAATTACTTCCATTATACCTCATCCCGCCAGAAAAATATAGCTGGCTTTTCTTAAAACTTGCTGGCCGAAAACAGCTTGTAACGCAAGGTGTTTCCGGGCGGCAAGTCCACAAAGGGATAGCTGGCGTAAGACAGCGCAGGGGAAGGGTAGGGGTTTCTGTCCTCATTATAACAAAATTCTTGTGAACTCACAAACATTTCTTGACGCAACCGCCGGTTCCGTCTGGATTGTGCTTTTCCTTTTTCTTTCTGATACGGCTATTCATTCTCGCTGTCCTCCGTTAAATCGGCTGCGTCAATCTCGTAGCAGTCAAAGACTTCATCAGGTTTCACAAAGGCAGGTCTGCGCCTTAAATGCTTTTCTACATCAAAGGCATTTTTCTTGTCGCTGTCCGACAGGTATTTGTAGTTGGGGTGCTTTGTAATATCGAATTTATCAGAGAAGAACGGGCGCACCCCACGCACCTGTAAAATGCACTTGCCCCCGTCCATGACGGCAATTTCATCTTCGGTCATAAGCTGCTTGCCTAACTTCTGATAGTTCAGCCCATGCGACAGCTCCCGTCCTCTGGTTTCCGACGTGTTGAAGCTGTCAATGGTTTCTTTCCCCAAGATTTCCGACATTTCTTTCAGGGTGGTTTTCTCCTTACCGCCCAAGAAAAGGGTGGTGTCGCAGTTGCCGACGATGGTATCAGCGTTATCCTTGTAGATTGCCTTTAGCTGTGACTGGCTTTGCAAGATGATTGACGCGGAGATTTCCCGGCTTCGGATAGTGGCAATGAGCTTTTCAAACTTCGGTATCTGTCCGATATTTGCGAACTCGTCAAGCAGACAACGAACATGAACGGGAAGCCGCCCGCCGTAAACGTCGTCTGCTTTGTCGCAAAGTAGATTGAAAAGCTGTGTGTAAAGGATTGATACCACAAAGTTAAAGGTGTCGTCGGTATCGGAGATAATAACGAACAACGCCGTTTTGCGGTCGCCTATGGTGTCAAGCTCCATTTCGTCGGTTTCCATAAGGTCGCGTAATTCTTTTATGTCGAATGGGGCTAACCTTGCGCCGCAGGAAATAAGGATAGATTTTGCTGTTTTTCCAGAGACGAAAAGTCAAGGACTTTTTCATCAAATTCAAAAAGCAGTCACATTTTGCGGACTTCCTCACGGAGCAGACGCTTGATTTTGTCCTCCATCGTCTCTTTTGCGGTCTGGCTGAAATGCACACGGACGATATAGGTTGTCTTTCCGATCTGCTTTCTGACAGTCGGGCAAGGGGCGGTGTTGGTTGCGGTATTGTTCATTCAAAATCCTCCTGTAAATGAAAAATGCCCGGTGACTGTTCATCATCGGGCGATGTCGGTATGAGGGAACAAGGCAAGGCGGCAACATTAAGGTATCTATAAAAACCTT
>ERZ791934.1761-NODE-1761-length-18023-cov-4.691451_pt1 | contig 18023 bp, 17 predicted proteins | sample MGYA00510125_ERZ791934 | MGnify/ENA primary metagenome ERZ791934 (study PRJEB30046, sample SAMN00993240) | human gut metagenome | study: EMG produced TPA metagenomics assembly of the A metagenome-wide association study of gut microbiota in type 2...
GGGAGAAGATGACAGATGTGGGGACACCCAGAAAGGATACTCTGATCGTGGACATGCTGAGCGGTACACAGACAGATCCGGATAACTTCAACCCCTATATGACAGGCTGTGTGGCAATGGACTGCGGACTCCATCAGCTTCTTTATCCCTGCCTGTGGGAAGCGGATACCATGAACGGGACGCAGACCTGTGACCTGGCGGCGGATTTTCCTGAGGCCATGGACGACACGAACACAAAGTACCGGTTCCATCTGCGGGAGGGAATCACCTGGTCGGATGGTGTGGAATTCACTGCCGAGGATGTGGAGTATACATCCAACATACTCAGCACCACAGAGGAATTCAGTTGGGGAAGCTGGTATAAATCCTTTGTTAAAAGCATGAAGGCTGTGGACAAATACACAGTTGAGATGGAACTTGTGGAACCGAATGTAAAACCACAGCAGAAACTGGGGGTTATCGTATTTGGCAACAATTTCAAAGTGGTTCCGAAACACATCTGGGAAAAAGAGGACCCGGCCACTTTTAAATACACAGATCCTCTTTCCCTTGGACCGTACACCCTGTCAAAACGCGATGCCCAGGGAAACTGGTTCCTGTACGAAAAGAGAGAGGACTGGGACAAATCGGATGTAGGTGTGATCGACGGGGAACCAAAACCCCAGTACGTGTTGTTCAAATATTTCGGAAGTGAAGAGAAACGTGTCATGGCGGCAGTTAATAATGAAATTGACATTCTGCAGGACATCTCTCCGGAGAGCTGGGATATTCTGAAGGAAAAGAATCCAAATGCTAAATGCTGGACAGAGGAATTCCCCTATGCCATACCGGACGACCCCTGCGAGCGCGGTATTTCCTTTAACTGCTCTAATGAATATTACAATAACAGAGAAGTGCGGTGGGCCTTGACCCTGAGTATGGATATCAAACAGGTGAGCATGGCGACCTTCGGCGGAAAACTGAAGTTCTCCCCTCTGGCAGTGCCTCCCACAACAGCGCTTTCGGATGTGTACCAGAAACCAATGGTGGACTGGCTGAAAACCTATGCCTTTGAGGACGGATATAAACCGTTTAATGAGAACGCGGCCAGGGAAATGGTAGAACTCCTTAAGACAGAAGGTGTGGAAAATCTCCCAACCACAGAGGAGGAGATCACCGACATCTTTGGTATTGGCTGGTGGAAATATGATACAGACAAGGCTGCAGAGCTGCTTCAGAAAAACGGATTTACTCAAAAAGACGGCCAGTGGATCACACCGGAAGGACAGCCCTTTGAAATTATCATTCTGGCACCTGCGGACTTTGAGATAGAATCCATGCGTCTGGCTTTTGCGGTTGCGGATGCCTGGAGCAAATTCGGGGTGAAGGCTGAGGTAAAACAGCAGGATTCCTCTACCTTCTGGACATCTTACGCCACAGGAAATTATGATGCAGGTGCGTACTGGCCTTTCTGCGGACTGATCCCTGACCTGACAGAGAATATCCAGACCTGGCACCAAAAATATATTCTTCCCAACGGGGAAAACGCAGCCGGCAACAAAGAGCGTTACGCCAATGAAGAGCTGAGTGCTGCCATTGATAAACTGCAGACACTTGAGGCAGATGACCCGGAAGTCAAGACAACAGTGGAAGAAATGCTCAAGATTTTTGTGGATGAGATGCCTGCCATCCCCATGTTCGGCACTGCAAAATTCGTTCCGGTTGTGGAGACATACTGGACCAATTTCCAGGATTCGGAAAACCCGTTTGAGGGTCCCTGGTGGTGGTGGTCACAGTTCAGGTTCTATACCACTAAGATCGAAGCTGCAAAATAATTTGTCACAAGAATAACACCAATTGTAAGGAGGCTGTCAATGAAATTCGGGAAATTTCTTCTCTCCAGGATTGCGACGTTTCTTCTCGTAATTTTTATTGGTGTGACAACCGTCTTCTTTGTCCCCAGGCTCATGCCCAATGACCCGGTGGAAGCGATGATTGGACAGATGACGTCCAATGCCGGTTCCATGAGCCCGGAGGCAGTTGTGCAGATGAGGGAATCTATGAATTCCCTCTTCGGCCTGGACGGTTCTGTCCTGCATCAATACCTGGATTTTTTTAAACGTGTAGTCATTTCACATGACTTTGGTCCATCCCTGTCCTCATATCCCACGCCGGTTATGCAGATGATCGCCAGGGCACTGCCTTGGACTCTGGGACTTATGCTGACCACAACGGTTTTGTCATGGCTGATCGGTAACCTTATCGGTCTTTTGGCAGGATTCCGCAAGGACAAGCCCCTGTCAAAGCTTTTGGAGGGGATCGCCATCTTGATGTATCCCATTCCATATTACATTTTCGCGCTGCTGCTGATCATGTTTTTCTGTTATCTGCTTCCCGTGTTCCCGCTGTCTTTTGTGGTGCAGGGAGAGGGATTTAACTGGGTACATATCAAGAGCATACTCTGGAACTGCTTCCTGCCCGCCATGTCTCTGATACTGGTAGGGTTTGGATGGTGGGTCATCAGCATGAAAACCATGGTGAGTAATGCCAATGAAGAGGAATATGTTAAATTCGCAAGGCTGAAAGGTCTGCGCGAGGGACGCATCATGAGGCGGTATGTGATGCCAAATGTCATGCTCCCCCAGGTAACAAGCCTGGCTCTGCAGATAGGCGGTATCTTCAACGGTGCTCTGGTGACAGAAATCCTGTTTGGATTTCCGGGACTGGGCAGTCTGATCTATCAGGGGATCCTGCAGAGTGATTACAACCTGATCATGGGTACCATCACCATTTCAGTTATCAGTGTTGCTCTGACAACCTTTGTCATAGACCTGCTGTATCCATTCCTGGATCCGCGAATCCGTTATAGTTAGGGGGAAAGAGAATGGCAGGAAAGAAGAACAAAACAAATAAATACTGGAATTTCCGCCTGAAGCTGGGAACTGTACTGCTCTGCATCTTTCTCATTATCGGGTTCATCATGCCTGTTTTCTGTAAAGTCAGTCCTGTGGAATGGCAGTCTTATTCCAGAAATATGAATCCCACAGCAGAGCACTGGCTGGGAACCACAGGACTTGGACAGGACGTTTTCTGGCTTTTGGCCTACTCCGTCAGGAACTCCTTTCTGGTAGGTATGGGGGTGGCATTCTTTGCCACAGCCATAGGTGTTTTCATGGGGCTGCTTGCAGGATTTATGGGGGGCTGGGCAGACAGGATCATCACGCTTCTGACAGATTCCTTTATTGTGATCCCATCCCTTCCCATATTGATCCTCATATCGAGTATGCTCAAGGGGACTGCCCCGCTTTTTTATGTGGCGGTGGTTCTGGTGATCTTTAACTGGCCCTGGCCTGCCAGACAGGTGAGGTCCATGGCGCTGACCCTGAAGGAGCGGGATTTCATCAGCACAGCCATGTTTTCCGGGGAGAGTACCGGAAAGATCATATGGAAAGAGATTTTTCCGTTTGTCATGAACTGGTCGCTGGCGAACTTTATCAATACGATCCTGGTTGCCATCGCCGCGGAATCCAGTCTGGCAGTGATTGGCATGTCCAGCAACACCACAGCAACCCTGGGTACCATGATCTACTGGGCAAATGAACATCAGGCCATGCTGGCAGGACGGTGGATTTGGATCGGTGCGCCGGTGGTATCCACAGCGCTTATTTTTATCGGCCTGTTCCTGGCCATGACGGGAGCACAGCAGATGTGGGCAAAAAGGAGGGGTACCAATGCTTAAAATGGAACAGGTGAGTGCCCGCTACGAGACGGTCAGCGGATATGTGAATTCAGTGGACAATGTAAGCTTTGAGGTCCGCAAAAATGAAATCATGGGTATTGCAGGGGAGTCAGGCTGCGGCAAGTCCACGCTTTTAAAGACCATGTATGATCTTGTGGATTTTCCTCTGGAGATCAGCAGCGGGAAAGTTACCCTGATCACAGAGTCCTCAAAAGAAAAGAAGGTTTTGACAACAGGGGAGATCAGAAATGAGTGGTGGAGGGAAATCTCCTATGTGCCCCAGGGAGCCATGCATGTCATGAACCCGGTGAAAAGGGTGAGGGAACAGTTTTTCGATGTGATCCCAAAGGAAAAAAGAGAGAAAAAGGCAGAGCAGGAAAAAAGGATCACCGCATACCTGAAAGAACTGGAGCTGCCCCATGAGGTTCTGGACGCTTATCCTCATCAGTTGAGCGGGGGAATGCGGCAGAGAGTCATTATCGCCCTTGCCACCTTCCTGGGACCGGATCTGGTGCTGGCGGATGAGCCTACAACTGCGCTTGATGTGGTGGTGCAGAGGGGAATCCTGACTATGCTGTCAAGAGTGCAGAAGAAACTCCAAAATTCCATGGTCATCGTGTCTCACGACATGGGGGTGCACTATCAGATCACAGACAGGCTTGGAATCATGTATGCAGGGCAGATGATAGAGGACGGCCCTACACAGGAGATATTCGGGAATCCAAAACATCCCTATACGCAGATGCTCATCAAGGCCCTGCCGAGACTGGGGGATGATACACAAAAGGAAGGGATCCCCGGCCTGCCCCCAAGTCTGAGAAATCCGCCACAAGGCTGCAGATTTGCGGCCCGCTGTCCTAAAGCTTCGGACAGGTGCCGCAGGGAACAGCCTGTATCCGTCTCCGTGGGGGAACGGCATCAGGCCAGCTGTCATCTGCTTGCAGAGGGAAGGAGGTAGCGGTGGAAAATTATAATTTATCCATTAAGAATCTGACAAAATCTTTTAAAATAGGTGGGATGATCTTCGGTACCAATATTGTAGCTGTGGATCATGTAAACCTTGATATCAATTCAGACAAACCATGGATCATGGCCATAGTGGGAGAGTCGGGAAGCGGGAAGAGCACACTTGCAAAAATGGTTTTGAAGCTTCTGGAGGCGGGAAGCGGGGAAATCACCCTGGGCGGTGAGAACCTGTCTGTATATGACAAAAAGAAAAAGGAATTCAGGAAAATGGTGCAGCCTATCTTCCAGAACCCGTTTACTGCTTTCAGCGCAAGAAGAACCGTGGACAGTTATCTGTACGAGACAGCCTGCAGTCTGGGTGGTATGAGATCAAAGGAGGAGGCAGAGGAGAAGATCCGTGAGACTCTGGCCGAAGTGGGACTTAACATAGAACATGTCCAGGGGAAATTCCCCAATCAGTTTTCCGGAGGGGAACTGCAGAGGATATCTATTGCCAGGGCACTGATCACAAAACCGAAGCTGATCGTGGCAGATGAGCCGGTGGCAATGATCGACGCCTCCCTCAGAATGAATATTGTGAACTTGTTCAAGAAGCTGAAGAATGACCATCATGTGAATTTTATTTATATTACACATGATCTGTCTACAGCCTATTATGTGAGTGATTATATTGCCACCATGTACAGAGGAAATCTCATTGAATTCGGAAAGGCAAAGTCAATTTTAGAGAATCCGGGGCATCCCTACACGGAACTTCTGCAGGAATCCATCCCTGTTGTGGGGAGGAAGTGGGATCAGGATATGGTACTTCCTGACCTGGAGACAAAGGAATTTGCCGCCGCTGCCTGCAAGTTCGCGTCCAGGTGCAAATATGCTTCGGAGCGATGCAGACAAAAAAGCCCCTCCATGTATCCCATGGGAGAAGGTCATACCGTTTTGTGTTACCGCTATGAGCAGAAATAATTTAGGAAAGGATGTAACTGTGAACCAGCAGAACAGTTGTGAAAGGATAAGGAAAACATGATAGGAGATATGAGCAGTTTAAGTAAAATGCAGGATATCAGGACACGTTCTGTAAGTCCTGAGAACTTTACAGGAGAGAAGGGAGCCGGAGGGCAGGCCACAGAGGGAACCGGGGCCTCCTGCGCAAGGGATCTGGGCAAGGGATGGAAAGTTTCGCCCTCTGTGCAGATCGAGCCGGGACAGACATTTACTCTGGCTGATATCAAAGGACAGGGTATGGTGAAGCACATCTGGGTGACTACCAGCAGTATGCAAAACAGGACTCTGGTGCTGAGAATGTACTGGGACAACCGGGAGCTTCCTTCCGTTGAGACTCCCCTGGGAGATTTTTTTGCAAGCGCGGATGAGCAGCAGTATGAGCAGCTTACTTCTCTCGCAGTGTGTGTGAATCCTCGCAGGGGGCTGAACTGTTATTGGGACATGCCGTTTTATGAGGGCTGCCGCATGACACTTGAGAACCTGGCAGAGGAACCTGTGATCGTGTATTACCAGATTGACTATCAGCTCAGAGAATTGGAGGAAGGCCATGGATATTTCCATGCACAGTACCGCCGGACAAATCCCCTTCCATATAAAGAGGACTATACTGTTCTGGATGGAGTGAAGGGAAAAGGACAGTATGTGGGCACTTACATGTTCTGGGGAGTAAACAACAACGGATGGTGGGGAGAAGGCGAGATCAAGTTCTTCATGGACGGCGACCGGGAGTATCCCACCATCTGCGGAACAGGAACGGAGGATTATTTCTGCGGGGCCTATGACTTTGAGGTGGACGGGGTTTACCGGCCGTACTGTACCCCATATGCAGGTCTGTCTAAGATCACCAATACGGACGGTGCCTACAAAACCCAGCAGAGATTCAGCATGTACCGCTGGCATATCACAGACCCGGTGTATTTTGATGAGGATTTAAAAGTGACCATCCAGGCGTTGGGATGGCGTTCGGGGGGCAGATATCTGCCGCTGCAGGATGACATCTCATCTGTGGCCTACTGGTATCAGGACAGGCCCGCACCCAGTGGTTCCGTGCTGGGCAGCAGAGACGATATGGAAATCATATAAGACAGGAGGAACCGGTATTGAGAGGGAAAATGATGTTGGGAGCTGTTCTTTTGCTGCTGCTTGCAGGAGGGGCTTATGCTGTATGGGAGATAAACAGGATACCGGTTCCTGTATCATGCTACATATATGACCAGTGCGGAGGATGTTCTGTGACAGATCATCCCTGCAATGCGTGTACCGGGGAACGGCAGTACAGGATCAGGATGGAAAACATGCTGGAGGAGGCAGGAGTGAGGGATCAGGTGGATCTGAAGATTTATAATGTCCTTTACTCTTTTTACAGAAATAATCTGACAAAGGCAATGGAAGCTGCCAGCGAACCGGCAGAGATGACCTACCCTGCAGTCTTTGCAGGCAGCACCATGCTGCTGGGTCAGGACGAGGTGGAGGCAAAGCTTTTATCCGCCATACGAGAGGAAGGAAGCTGGCAGAAAAAGCTGGGATATCTGCTGGGGATCAATAAGGAAACACATATGGGGAGCCGTGAAATTTCCCGTATCGTATTTTTCACCATGGAGGGGTGCCCTGACTGTCAGGAGGCAAAAGAATGGCTGGATACAAGGAACGGGGAACTGGGCGGAAAGCTGTATGAAAAATTTGATTTTTACCCTGTGGGCAGTGAAGAACCGGGAAGCTGGGAAATGCTGAAAAAGTTCTATATCCTTCATGGGAGAGAGCAGGAATCTCTCTGGGTACCCACAATTGCAGTAAATGACCGGTGTCTGATCGGCATGGATGAAATCAGAAATTATTTTGAGCATTATGATACAGACGAGAAAATCAGGACAGAGGTGCCGAAAGATTATGAATAAACTGCAGCTGAACAGACCAAGAACATTATGGATAAAGACTATTTTGATTTTCCTGACAGGCGGCATATTTATCTGCATACTTTTCAGCATACTGTATTACCGCACAGTGAAGATCATGACGGAAAAGACAAATCTGCTTTTTGAAAATACAGTTTATCAGGTCTCTGAGAGATGCAGCCAGGAGACTGGGCAGATGGAAGATCTGATACTGGGAATTTCAGAGAATCAGTGGGTCAAGAATTATCTGTCCGGGCTTCTGTCCGGTACGGATAATTTTTCTATGACAGAGGTGCGTATCGTGCGGGAAGCTCTGCGGGAGAGAAATCTGAGTATGGCTGAAAATGTATACGTCTATACAAAGGATTATGAACCCATCAACTGTTTTTACAGGAATGCGGTTTTTGACACTGCGGAGCCATATAAAACATATCTGGAGGAATACCGGGAGCTGCCAAATGGAAATATACTCTGGAGATATCCGGAGGGGGAACCGCGTATGATGGAGGCCGTAAGCTATATTCACGATGGGGATATAGTCTACGGGCTTTTGGCTGTTCAGTTTACACAGGATAGTTTTGAGACTCTCTTTACAGCTAAGAATAAAAGCCGTCAGGAAAAAATGCTGCTGACAGATGCGGATGGGCGTATTCTGTTTACAGAGGACAGGGACCTGATCGGAAGATATTTAAAGACGCAGGGGGAGGAGGAGGAACATCATGTGGTCTATCCTTTGGGGAGCTTCGGCTGGAACCTGTGCGGCATTCTTGAAAGTACAGCCGTTACACAGGAGCTGAACAAGATCATCCCTATTCTCTTTATTGTCTTTTTGTGTATTGCCCTTCTTGTGGGAATCATAGCTCTCACCATATTCAAATCCTTTCTCAGACCGGTTAAACAGCTTCTGTACGGTATGGAACGGATACAGAACGGCGAGCTGGATTTTACCATGGAGCGGAAGAAGCAGGATGAATTCGGTATGATCATTGACAATTTTAATTATATGCTGGTTCGCATTAAGGAACTGCTCCATACAGTACAGAGACAGCGCAACAATTACTATAAGCTGGAGATGCTGGCGCTTAAATCAAAGCTGAATCCTCATTTCCTCTACAATGCCTTTGATATGATCTATTGGAAGATGGTCCTGAAAAATGAATATGAGATTGCTGATGTGGTGGCAACGCTGGCCGATATTCTGCGGTATTGTGTCAACCATAAAAAGGAATTTGTTACAGTACAGGAGGACATGCGGTATTTGTCGTCCTATTTGTCATTCCAGAGACTGCTCTTAAATGAAAAACTACAGTATGAGATTGATATTCCGGAGGAACTGTCAGAGTGTGTGATGCCCAAACTGCTGATCCAGCCTTTGGTGGAAAATGCCATTAAGTACGGTATAGATGAACAGGGAGGAGAGATTTGGGTGAGTCTTCGCCGGGAGGGGGATCACCTGATCTTTGACGTCCGGGACAACGGAAAAGGAATGACCCAGGAAACCTGCCGGGACCTGCTGCGGGACGATGCAGGGGATAAGGGCGGATTCGGCGTGCGCCTTGTAAAAGCAATGGTAAAAAGCACTTACGGGGAGGAATGCGGTGTGTCTATTTACAGCAGGGAAGGATGGGGGACAAAAGTCACTGTCAGGATACTCAAAGATGTGCCGGTGCCTGAATATATCAGATAGAAGGAGCGCATTTTATTGGAGGAAAGGTTTGTCATTCCGGGAAAGAGGTGATAAGATAAATAAGAAAGAAAATAATTACCGGTAGGAGAACATCATGAGAAAACTGCTGATCTATATGAAAGACTATAAAAAAGAGTCTGTCCTGGCACCGCTGTTCAAGCTCCTGGAAGCGTCCTTTGAACTGCTGGTGCCTCTTGTCATGGCCAGGATCATTGACCGGGGCATCGGAAACGGAGACAGGCACTATGTGACCGTCATGTGTCTGCTCATGGTAAGCCTGGGCGTCATCGGGCTTGTCTGCTCCGCTACGGCACAGTATTTTGCTGCAAAGGCCGCGGTAGGATTTTCCACAAAGCTGAGGCATGTATTGTTTTCCCACATCCAGGGACTTTCCTTCACGGAAATGGATACCATGGGAACCTCTACCCTCATAACCAGAATGACAAGTGATATCAACCAGGTGCAGAACGGAGTCAATATGGTACTGCGTCTGTTTCTGCGCTCCCCCTGTATTGTGTTCGGGGCTATGATCATGGCATTTACCATAGACGTGAAAGCCGCCCTTATTTTTGTGGTGACCATTCCCCTGCTCTCTGTGGTGGTTTTTGGGATCATGTTGATCACTATTCCCCTGTATAAGAAGACACAGGCCGCCCTTGACCGTGTACTGGGAATTACCAGGGAGAATCTCACAGGCGTGAGGGTGATCCGCGCGTTTAATAAGGAAGAGGAAGAGAAAGAGCGTTTTCAAGAGAGCAACGATACGCTCACTGCCATGCAGAAGCACGTGGGGAAAATTTCGGGGCTTATGAATCCCATGACCTATGTGATCATCAACGGTGCATTGGTGGCGCTGCTTTGGACAGGCGCCATACGTGTCAACACGGGATATATCACCCAGGGACAGCTGATTGCCCTGGTAAATTATATGTCTCAGATCCTGGTGGAGCTGATCAAGCTGGCGAACTTGATCATCACTATCACAAAAGCACTGGCCTGTGCAAACCGTGTGGAGAGTGTTCTGGAAATACAGTCCAGTATGCAGGACGCAGGTAAAAAAACACCGGAAAAGGCAGAGGAGAACAGTCCATCCGTAGAATTCTGCCATGTGGGGCTTGCATATAAGAATGCGGGAGAGGAATCCCTGACAGACATTGACTTTAGGGCCGAAAAAGGCCAGACCATAGGCATCATAGGCGGTACCGGCTCAGGAAAATCATCCCTTGTCCATCTGATCCCCAGATTCTATGATGTCACAGCAGGGGAAGTAAGGGTGAATGGAGTTGATGTGAGAAAGTATCCTATCCATGAACTGAGACAAAAGGTAGGTATGGTTCTGCAGAAGGCAACACTTTTTAAAGGTACCATCCGGGAAAACCTGCTCTGGGGAAACCGGGGAGCCTCTGACGAGGAGCTGTGGCGTGCCCTGGAGATATCCCAGGCCAAGGAGTTCGTGGATAAGAAGGAGGATGGCTTGGACACAGAAGTGGTGCAGGGAGGAAAAAATCTTTCAGGGGGACAGAAACAGCGTCTCACCATTGCAAGGGCTTTGGTCAAAAATCCGGAAATCCTGATCCTGGACGACAGCGCGTCTGCCCTTGACTTTGCCACAGATGCCAGGCTGCGCCGGGCCATAGGAAATCTGAAGGATAAAATGACCGTGTTTATCGTATCCCAGAGAGCGTCCTCGGTCATGTATGCGGACCGGATACTGGTCATGGAGGATGGCCGTCTGGCCGGCATGGGAACCCACAGGGAACTTATGGAGACCTGCAGTGTATACAGGGAAATCTACGAATCACAGTTTGAGAGCAGACAGGAGGAGGCATAAATATGGACAAGAAAAAATCAGCGCAGAAGGAAACTCTTCTGAAGGTACTTAAATATGTCCGCCATTACTGGCCGTTTCTGATCCTGTCCGTTGCAGCGGCAGCGGTGACGGTTGCTCTTACCTTGTATGTGCCAATCCTGACAGGTGAAGCCATTGACTATATTATTGACAAGGGAAAGGTTGATTTTGCCCATGTGCTTTTGACTCTGGAGAAGATAGGGATCGTGATCCTGTTTACAGCCCTGGCCCAGTGGATCATGAACGTGAGCAACAATAAAATGGCCTACCACACAGTACAGGATGTGAGAAACCAGGCATTTCAAAAAATACAGATCCTTCCGCTGAAATACATGGATGACCATTCCTACGGCGAGGTGGTAAGCCGTGTGATCGCGGATGTGGACCAGTTCTCAGACGGGCTTTTGATGGGATTTACCCAGTTGTTCACAGGGGTCATCACTATACTTGGGACACTGCTCTTTATGCTCACCAGAGATGTGGGCATTACGCTGGTGGTGGTGCTGATCACCCCTCTTTCCCTCTTTGTGGCAAACTTTATTGCCAAGAGGACATTTATCATGTTCAAACAACAGTCAGAGGCACGCGGGGATCAGACTGCGCTTGTGGAGGAAATGATCGGCGGTCAGAAAGTGGTGCAGGCATTTAATTATGAGGAAGAAGCCCTGGAGCATTTTGACAAGATTAATCAAAGATTGGCGGACTGCTCTTTAAAAGCCATTTTCTTCTCCTCTCTTACCAACCCCTGCACCCGTTTTGTCAACAGTCTTGTATATGCGGGGGTGGGCCTGGTGGGAGCTTTGTCTGTTATAAACGGCGGAATAACCGTTGGACAGCTCTCCTGTTTTCTCAGCTATGCCAACCAGTATACAAAGCCTTTCAACGAGATATCAGGGGTTGTGACAGAGCTGCAGAATGCGCTGGCCTGTGCCTCCCGTATCTTCACGCTCATAGAGGAAGAGCCGCAGATACCGGAGCCGGAGAATGTGGAGGATCTGAAACATACAGATGGGAAAGTGGATCTGGAGCATGTATATTTTTCCTATTCGCCTGAGACAAAACTGGTACAGGATTTCAACCTGCATGTACAGCCGGGTCAGAGGGTGGCCATCGTGGGACCGACGGGATGCGGGAAAACCACTGTTATAAACCTGCTCATGCGTTTTTATGATGTGGACAGCGGCAGTATACGCGTCAGCGGCCGTGATATCCGCAGTATCACAAGGAAAAGCCTGCGGGGTTCCTATGGGATGGTGCTACAGGATACCTGGCTCAGGACAGGGACCATCCGGGACAATATCATTATGGGAAAACCGGATGCCTCGGAGGAAGAGATTAAAGCAGCCGCCAGAGCATCCCATGCACACAGCTTTATCAAACGTCTGCCAAAGGGATATGATACCGTGATCACAGAGGATGGCGGCGGGCTGTCCCAGGGACAGAAACAGCTTCTGTGTATTACCAGGGTCATGCTCTGCCTTCCGCCTATGCTGATCCTGGATGAGGCCACGTCCTCCATTGATACTAGAACGGAGATGCACATCCAGGAGGCTTTTGCCAGTATGATGCAGGGCAGAACCAGCTTTATCGTGGCTCACCGTCTGTCTACGATCAGAGAGGCGGATGTGATCCTTGTAATGAATAACGGAAATATTGTGGAGCAGGGAGACCATAAGTCACTGCTTGAGAAAAACGGATTTTATGCCGCATTATATAACAGCCAGTTTTTGACAGGACAGGATACGTCTGTGGCTGCAGAATAAAAAAGCAGGGCTGCTGCGCGATCGTGATATGCTCCCTTCCGGGCAGACAAGTGAAAGAATAAAACTTGTCGCCTGGGAGGGAGCATATCATGTTTCGTGCAGCAGCCCCATTTTTATGTGCTGTCATATATTATGTGCTGTCATATATTATGTGCTGTTATATATTACGTGATGTTGATAGTATGTACTGTTCTCTACTTCGATTTCTGTCAGCTCTCAGTCTGCTGGCTGAACACAATATTGTATTCTTTGTCACTGTCCTGGGTCACAGGGGTAAGCAGTTCCTGGATCAGGCGCCGGGCCTGTTCGTCTGCCGTTGTCAGCAGGTCGCTGTCAGCGGCATTTTTTTCAGCGTCCTCCTTAGCTGCCTGCAGTGCGGTTACCGTGTCCTCCTTGTTCTGAGGATTGAACAGCGCTATTTTTTCATCGTAGAACTCCAGACTGTCAGGGTCAATGACCACATCCTGGATTACCGCTTTGGGAAGTGTGACAGTGATGGTTTCGCCGGATACATCCACCTGCGCTTTGGAAAGGTCAATGCCTGCCTTGATGTGCGCATCGTAAATCATGGTAAAGCCTTTCTGGGTGATAAAGCGGATCTCACCGGCCTCATAGCGGATCAAACCCCTGTATTCCAGACGTGCGGTGGCTAGATCACTGGCTTGGGTCAGACGGGCAGTGATGGCGGAAACAGAGATATCTGCTTTCTGATATTTGCGCCCCTCCCAGTATCTTCCCAGAAATATGCCGAAAACCACCAGGATCAGGACGCAGACCACGCCGATCACCCTTGCTATTTTATTCTTCATTCTTACCTCCGTATTTTATAATATTCAGCAGCTCCCATTTGTACTGTTTTCATAGCCATCCAGTCAACGGAATGCGCCGGGTATCTGCCTATTTTCTACATTATACGTCTTTTTTTGACGTTTGAAAAGAAAAACATGTTTTTTGTATAATACTATTGACAGAAGTATATTATATGGCGTATAGTATTAAATATAAAATAGTATTGTAAAAAATATAATATTATACAAATCCTAAGTATCCCGGGGTTTCATATTTTGTGCCGGGAGGCAGCCGTCGGAAGTGCAGACGGTTTATTCGGAGAAAAGGAAGTGAGCATATGGTTTTTAATACAGGCGCCGCGCTGTTGGATGCAATTGTACTGGCGGTTGTCTCCAAGGAGACAGAGGGCACATACGGGTATAAGATCACCCAGGACGTCCGGCAGGTTTTGGAGGTATCCGAATCCACACTGTATCCGGTACTCAGAAGACTTCAGAAGGATGAATGCCTGGAGACCTACGATCAGGAGTACGGGGGCAGGAACCGAAGATACTATAAGCTGACTGAGAGAGGGATGGCACAGCTGAATCTTTATAAGACAGAGTGGAAGAACTATTCTACAAAGATTTCCAGATTGTTTGAGGGAGGGATACCAAAATGAATCGAAAGGAATTTTTAGCGCAGCTGGAACGGCTGCTTTGGGATATTCCGGTGCAGGAGAGAGAGGAGGCACTGGAGTTCTACAATAGTTATTTTGATGATGCAGGGGCGGAGAATGAATCCTCTGTCATACAGGAACTGGGAAGCCCAGGCAAGGTGGCCGCTATCATCAAGGCAGACCTGGGTGAGAGCCGTAAGGAGTACGGAGAGTATACAGAGACGGGATACAGCGACGGGATTTTTGATGACAGGAATATGCCGGAGCGTGCAGGTGCAGAGAGTAAGAAAGACGATACAGACAAAGAAGGGCAGACACAGAAGGGCAGACACAGAAGGACAGCCAATACGGTGGCCCGAGAAGCTACGGAAGTCAGAATGGCAGCGGACAGGAAAGTTCCGGACAGGGGAGCTTCAGGAAGGACGGCACTGACAGCCAGTATGGAAATGGCGGCAGGGGATATGACGGCCCTTACAGCAGAAGCGGATACCGCTCAGAAAAATCCCGCACAAACAGAAGCGGGCTTATGTGGGGAATCATTATCATATTCATAATCCTTGCCATTCCGGTAGTAGGCGGAATCGGCATTGGCATTCTGGGATTACCTATTGGTTTGGTGGCAGGTGCAGCCGGTATCATCGCGGCCATATTTGGATGCGGCGTGGGACTTCTGGGAGGCGGTATTGCCATGGTAGTTTACGCTATGATCCACATGCTGGGTAATCCGGCGGCAGCACTGGCATTTTCCGGTGTGGGAATGATAATGTCAGCCGTGGGTATTCTGCTGGTCATGGTATTTGTACTGGTCGTGGCAAAGGTATTGCCGGCAGTGTTCCGCTGGGTGATCGATTTGATCCAGAGGATCATCCACAGAGGAAAAAGGGGAGGTGACCATTCATGAAAAAATTCACAAAATTTTGTATGATCGCAGCACTGGTACTGGTTATTGTAGGCGGTGCGCTGTTTTTATCAGGACTCGTCATGGGAGCTACCTGGGATGGGGTGACAACAGCCGCGGAAAATGGTCTTAATTGGGTGCCTTTTAGGAATTGGATACGCAGTGACAATGATTTTAATTTTACGGAATCTATAGATGACATCAAAGAGACAATGAATGGAAAAGCGGTTAAAGAGTATGAGTTTGATGCAGACCAGGTAATAGATTTGGATGTGGATACAAAGTATGCATATGTGTCAGTCATCCGCTCTTCGGCAAAAGATAAGATCCGTGTAAGAGTTTATTCTAATAAGGATAAGGTGGAATTTGACCAAGACGACGGTCAGCTCTCAATAGAAAGGTCCTACCGCAGACGCTCCATTGAAAAATATCCCATTCAGATAGAAATTCCGGAAAATAAAAGGTTTGAGGACGCGGAATTCCAAATTGGAGCAGGGATGCTGGAGGTCCAGGATCTGCAGGCAGAAAGCCTGATCATGTACGTGGGAGCCGGCACGGTAGACACCAGCGGAATTATCAGGGCAGACGATGCAGAACTGGGTACAGGTATGGGTACAATGGATATTGCATTTATAGATTTTAACACAGGCTCTGTGGACTGCGGAATGGGAACCATGACGGCAAAGTTGGCGGGGAAACGCAAGGACTATCGTACAGATTTAGACTGCGGGTTAGGCTCAGTTACTATTGGAAGTGAATCCCACAGTGGTATCAGTTCTCTTGAGACAGGTGACAGCAATGCTCAAAAATATATGGAGATAGAATGCGGAATGGGCACTGTGGATATATTATTTGAAAACGGGGATTAATTATTCAATAGGACTGCGCATTCATTGCGCTGACTGTAGGAAAGAATTCCGCAGATAAGTAAAATTCCTATCGTTTAAGAGGATTCTGCAAAGGCTTTTGCTTGTAGTTGCGAGGGCATTTAACAGGTATAAAAGAGATTGATATTAGAGAATTGGTAACAGGAATTGGAAATTGTAAAAATTGGTTCAGATGAAAGGAGAATCATTATGTCTGATAAGAGATTATATAGGTCATCTACAAATTATATGCTGGCTGGTGTGTGCGGAGGGATTGCGGAATACTTCAATATCGACCCGACATTGGTGAGGCTTGCGTGGGTGATACTTTCCTGCTTTGGGATGGTATGGACGGGGATTGTGGCGTATATTATTGCCTCAATCATCATACCGAAATAGGGGGAGTAGTGAGAGGCAATAATCGTGTATTATTGCTGCAATCATCATACAAAAATAAGCATAAACAGTAAAATACAACGGCTGCAGTGGGGAACACTGCAGCCGTTGTATTTATGTGTGGTGTGTACTTATGATTGTATGTGTTGAATTTAATAGGTGAATAACTGTGTCCAATAGTTAGTGCCGGAGGCGTTTTGGTGGTAGCCTACGCCTATTTTGGTGAAGTTTTTATTTAGGATGTTGGCTCTGTGGCCTTCGCTGTTCATCCAGCCGTTCATAACCTGCTCCGGGGTTTTCTGGCCCCATGCAATGTTTTCGCCTGAACCGCGGTAAGTGACACCCTGCTGAGTCAGGGCAGTGCTGAAGGAACTTCCGTCAGGACGGGTGTGGGAGAAGGACTTCTCAATCTCCCTTGCTCTGACCTGAGCGGCAGTCTGGATGGAAGTATCGGCTGTCACAGGTGACAGACCGGCTTTGGCACGTTCCCGGTTGACAAGATCCACTACCTGACGGACAAAGTCCGCATTCTCTGTGTCAGTGTCCGGGAGGCTGGGATTTTCCGGTTGATTATTATCCGGAGCATCCGGATTTTCGGGCTTGTTGTTGTCCGGAGAATCTGGGGTTTCGGGCTGTTCGCCGTCCGGTGTATCGGGCATTTCCGGCTGTTCATTATCCGGAGAATCTGGGGTTTCCGGCTGTTCACTGTCCGGTGTGTCCGGATTTTCGGGCTGTTCGTTGTCCGGTATATCCGGGTTTTCGGGCTGTTCGTTGTCCGGTATATCCGGGTTTTCCGGCTGATTGTCGTCCGGAGAATCGGGCATTTCCGGCTGTCCGTTTCCCGGAAGTTCCGGGCAGAGGGATACCAGCCAGCCGGGAATGGAGCAGTCAATTCCCATACTTTCCAGTTTTTGTTTCAACTCATCAAGATTGGATACATTTCCTGCTACGACAATGCCTTTGCTCTTCAAATTCTGCTTCACATCCTCAATGGAAGAAGCAGCCTGTACGCGGACCGGGGCGATTCCCATGGCGCTTACAACAGCCACCGCAAGAAATCCCGGTAATATTTTGTGTTTCATAGAGACCTCCTTAAATATTACGAAAATATTATGTAATTGTTACAAAAAGAATGGTAACACGTTTTTACCTGGAAGGAAACAGGGAACATCTGGAATATCACGAAGCGCATAAACATTTTTGGATATATTTGTTTAAAAAGAAAAGAACAGGTCATACTTGAAAGAGACTTTAATTATTTATAAAGGAGTGTGACTTTTCATGAGCAAGAAAAATGATGAGAAGATTGATCTGAATAAGATTCCCCGTGATGAGATGCTGAAGTATGAAATAGCAGAGGAGCTGGGTCTTCTTGACCAGGTTTTGGAGTCAGGTTGGAAGAGTCTTTCTGCCAAAGAGACAGGCCGGATCGGCGGCATTATGACAAGAAGAAAACGTGAAAGCAAAAAAGCAGAGAGTACATCGTAACAGTTCAGCCTTCCACTGTCCCGCGAGGTGTTGCCTTGCATTTGCAAGGCA
>ERZ791934.1762-NODE-1762-length-18022-cov-3.579340_pt1 | contig 18022 bp, 28 predicted proteins | sample MGYA00510125_ERZ791934 | MGnify/ENA primary metagenome ERZ791934 (study PRJEB30046, sample SAMN00993240) | human gut metagenome | study: EMG produced TPA metagenomics assembly of the A metagenome-wide association study of gut microbiota in type 2...
ATAACAACCGTATCAAGCTCGGGATAATCAAAACCAGTAGTCAGAACTCCGACATTGGCAACGACCGGGATTTCACCAGATTTGAACGCAGCAAGGATTCTTTCACGAGTAGATTTGGGAGTATCACCCGAAACAATAGCGCATCCGGGAATGGACCACGTAAGCTGTTCGGCTTCTTTCAAGAACCGGGTAAATACCAGTATTCCCTTTCGTTTACCTCCAGCTTTTGGATTCATCAGCCTTTGGACGATATGGACGAGATAACTGTAAAAGTCGATTCGTTCATATTCCTTTTGGATTGATTTATCCGTATAGTCGGCACCAGTAGTGTTCACCCGTAAGTTGAGTTCATTCCATCCCGAAGGATTCATCGGATAATAATTCAACTTTGCCAAATATCCCATATCTAAGAGAGTTGATACCTGTACATGGTAAATGACCTCTGAAAAGACATGAGGCTTTGTCCGGGTGATGAATTTCAGCATGGAGCCGAAGTCACGTGAGGAAGACAATCTATAAGGAGTTGCCGTCAAGCCAAGAACCTTGCACTTCACTGCATCAAAAAAATCTTTGTACATTCCCTCTTTGGGGTTAACAAGATGGCATTCGTCCACGATGATGTTCTTGAAGTGGGTGAACAGTTCGGGATGATTCTTCACACTGCCGATGGTGGCGAATGTTATTCGGTTTATTTCCTTTGAATTGAATGAAGCCGAATAGATGCTGCAATCAAGGATGCCGTATGAACAGAGTTTCTTGAAGTTCTGTTCGAGTATTTCCTTGCTTGGCTGAAACACCAAGGTATGTCCATCAAGTCTTGCGGCTATATCCGCTATGATAAGGCTCTTTCCGCTGCCCGTAGGTAACACCATAATGGCATTTGTTTTCTTCGCCTTGTTATTGAAGAAAGAAACGGCAGCATCAGAGGCTTTCTGTTGGTAATCACGTAGTTTGTACATATCTATCTTCTGATTTAATGATAAAAGGGGAATCCTCACTAAGTTTGGACAGAAATGCCCGAATTATATAAGCCTGTTCCTTACTTAATCCAACCGGAGAGAATGAACCATCATCATTCTTGACCATCATGACAAGTGTTCCTGCTTCCAAATCATTCATATCCCTTTCTCCTTTCGTAACTTCTTATTAAGTGCTTTGTAATACTTGATTAGCTGTTCATACTCAAAATCAGACATTTTAGAAGTACCGGCAGCTTTTACTTTCAGCAAGTCAAATTTCTGCTGACCTATCTTAGTTATCAGATTCACCCGATAGCCCTCCAAATGGTCGGCTTTGAAACGGTTACACGAGCGGCACTCGGCATGGCAATTATCCTCGTCAAACCGTGTAGCCAAATGTGTTCGGCTGAAATAGTGACCGCAATCGGCTTGCTCAAACGGTTTTATCTGTCCGCATGAGATACAACGAAAGAAACCGTTCGGCATACAATCACGAAGCCGGATAAAAATGGAAAACTCTTTGTCGAGTTTAGCTTTCAAATCCGGCTTCTTCTTTACTGTTATCCCTGCTTTATCAAACAAGGGTAAAGGCTTGTCTTTCTTCTTGGACTTAGTTCTTTTTATGTAATATGGCATTATTTAAACCCCCATTCTTTCATGTAATCAATATTTTCAGGAAATCCTTCTACAGGAACAGGACTAAGGAACTCCTTATCATATCCTAACTTTAAACACCCTTCGTATTCTTTCTTGGAAATTTCGCTTACATTAAAATGCGGTTGGAATCCATACCCCTGAACCCCGAATCCTAAATAGCATTTAAATTTCCTTATTGCCCATTCAATAGCAATGTCTCTATTATAACCATGTTTAGAGAATACTGCCACATATATCTTATTTTGGAAATATCCTGTTTCTGTCAAATCTGGATTGCATCTGATACAGAAGTATTCAATGCGTGAAAGAACTTTCTCGATAAAATCCTCATACTTTTTGCAATCCTCTTTTGCAAGAAACTCTTTGCCATCATTTGCTATGTAGATAGTCTTAGTTATTTCTTTTGCTTTCACATTATTTATTACCAATTAAAAGCCCCGAAGCGTATTCTCCGGGGCACAACCATTATTTACTAACCCATGCCATTTATGTGTGGCTCACATTATTCCATCGGGAACACTATCTGTATGCGCATTACAGAAATATCCATTTGCAACTGAATACTTTCATGTTCCCTTTCCAACACAAGTTTGTGGAGAAGCCCAGATTTGCACTGGGACGAGTTGCCAAGCTCGCCACATCTAAGGTTGGCATTCCTATTATCGAGTGGTGCGTCTACTGATTCCGCCACTTCTCCATGTTTGCCTACCATATCTTCACAGACCTAGCAGGCAGGTTAACAAAGTTATTTCTGTAACTTAATCAAATCGGGAATAGCTCCGTAAATTGGCGTTTTCCCATCCCATTTGTCGATAAACTGTTTATATAGGATTTCTTTAGTCAAACCCCTTGAAGTAATTAAAGCCTGTTCTGTTTTTAATTGCTCCAATTCGTTGCGTTTCTTCTGCTCTGCAATCTGCTGGTCTAATACAGATATATTGGTATTCACCTCATTACGACTATCAATCTTCTCACGCACAGCCTTTGAAAATTCAAGCTGTGCAGAAAAAGTCAGCAATTGAAGCCCTCTTTTCTCAAATTCTTTATCCACAATCTGCTCCAACCGCTTTTCAAAAAGAAGAGAACCACCGTCAGCCATTAAACTGTCTGTCTTGTGCTTACGGCTTTCTTCTTTGATTAAATCATAAATACGAGGTTCAAGTATATTATCTTCAAGGCTTTGCATAAACCCGTCTTTTCCTGATTCTGTATCAGCTTTATCTATATGTTTGTTATCGAATACAACATCTATAGCTCTATTCTTGATAACTTTATAAGAATAAGTAGGACGTGCGTTAAATTCAGTGTTATCAGCAGCCTTCAATGTGACAGGTTCAGCAAATTCCCCTCTTTGGTCAAACAATGGAACTTGAAACAATTCAGTGCCCCATTCCCAAGTGGAAACTTTACCGGACACTACCTTAAAATCCTCTTTTCCTTGCTTCCCATAGTTCTCCATTAGAACACCGGCATAATTAGGGGCTACTCTTTCGCATGAAGCAAATACCACTAAGGTCATACAGACCAGCATTAGATTAATCAATCTTTTCATTCTTCAAATTTTTAATTAGTTTATAAACGAAATAAATCACTGTGGCTGATATTATTACCACGCCCAGCCAAGCGTTGAGGTGATTGAATATTCTGTTTCCGATAGATATTCCGACTACCAGAAACAGAATTAAATAAATGTGCTTTCTCATTGTTACACCTCAACGATTACAATGTCTGGTGCAATCTGTCTGATAGCATCCAGTTGCTCATCAATCACCTTGTTCTTGTATTCTTCAATGGCTTCATTTGCACCAGCGGACACAAGAGAAAGAGATACATCACGACCGTCCACATCAGCGTAAATCTCAACTTCTATCTCTTCGTTGGCAAAACCTTTGAAAAGAGGAATGTTTAGTTTGAAAGGTTTTTGGAAGGTTGGAATCAACCACCTGTGAGTAATTATCCACTTTGCTTCCGTTTTCTTCTTTACTACGCTCAATGTCTTGGTTTACCTTTGCTTTGAAGCTCTTCAAAGTAGAAACAAGCATCATGTTCTGCGACTTGTCAGTAAAGAAAGCTCGGTGCATCTTCAAAAACTGTGACAATTTGATAGGTTCCCAATTCTTATCTGTATTGATGCCGAACTCCAGCATTTCTTTTGAAGGCTGCAAAATGCCGTTGATTTCTGTCTGATAGTAGCTGGTTTCATCAATCGTCAGAGCCAGCCCCATCTTATCACGGTTTACGATAATGTTCGTCTCTTTCTGATTAATCAGTTCGACACGTTTCTCTAACCATCTGAAAGGTGCGTCTATTGTTCCATTGATAACCACTCTTTCCGGTTCTTTCGGGTCAAGTGCTACGGGTGCTTCACCTTCTCTTAACACTACTTCGATAGGTTTGCCGTTATAATCTTTCGGCACAACCAAGTTTAATTTACTTTCAGTCATTTGTTCCTGTTTTACGGTTAATATTAAAAATTGTCTTCTGCATTTCCTGCGGCATGATAGGACGGGAATAGACAAGTTCACCAAGTCTGTTGTAATACCCAGCCATTTTTTCTTCATGATAGAGAATTTTTACACACTCTTCATCTTCGACATATTCAGAGCCTTTCTTAATATTCTCCAATAATTTTTGTTTTTCCTCATTCAGAGGTTTAAGCTGCTCCTTGTACCCATCCATCACTTCTTTCTTCTCAATCTCAATATCATTGATTTTGATCGAGGTTTCTGCAAGGGATTCTTTCTTTTGCGCTAATTCATCCGGTGTAAACCGATGTGTATAGCCAATCTCTTCCACTGCATCGGCATTGTCCTGTAAGAACTGCCATCTATCCTTTTCGGGAATTTCTTGACCTAAAAATTTGTCCATAATATTACTTTTATAAATAATCTTTATTCCTTTCTATTTCTATCTCCATTAATTGTATGAGCCGATCCTCTTCTGAACTTGGCAAATAGATACCACATTCGGCACTCGCCCAATTACGAAAGCGGGTAATGCTTGTTGCCATTTCACCACTGTCCAGATCGGCAGAGCTACGCAATATCTTTATCCGACCCAAATACTTGTCATCCCTCTCACGAATGAAAATGGATGGATTAACAAGCTTCTTATAATACTGCTGCTTTACCCATTCAAGTGTATTTCCCGTTTCACATGCGAAGTAGCCTAAAATAACGTGCAAGTATTTATTGCTTTGCAGGCTTCTTTTAGGCTTCTTCTCTGTAAGTTCTACAACCTTTCCGCTTTCTGCGAGCTTTGCAGAACGGGCCTTGAATTGCTCTTTCTGCAAAGGATTTGAAGTATCGTAAAGGGACATATATTAAAAAGGTAAATCGTCCTTTGCATTACCATTCGCATCAACCGGAGGTGAAAAGTTCTGCGGCTGTTGTTGATAGGCTGGCTGCGATACGGGTTGTTGAATCAACTGCTGTGCTGATGCAGTTTGTGGGGATTGCGATACACCGCCACGCGCTTCTATTTTATAGCATCGAATAGACGCCATACGTTTAAATTCTCCGTCCAAGTTCGTCCACGAACGCCCTTGTAAGACAAATGATATAGTAACAACATCACCCTGATTAAAACGGTCAAGTTCTGCACACTTATCGCCCGAAAACTCTAAGGGAATAATGTTTTCATACTCGCTACGCTCACCCGTATAAGGGTCGTAAGTAGTAGCATCTAAAATAAATTCCCGTTTGGTAAATGGAGAACCACCGTTCTTGGACGGAATTTGGACGGTCTGACCGATTTCGATTATCCGTCCGGTTATTTGATTTGCCATTAATTTTCTCCTCCAAATATCTTTTTATCGGTGATTAATTCTCTGTTTTCTTCCAAGAACCGGATAAATTCCTCACAATGATTAGTAAGAATAGGTATATCACGCTCCGGATTGAACACATAAGTTTCAGTATAGGTATCTACCACATAACCGCCCTTGTTAAACTCTACAATGTTGTACTCAAATGTCCGTACATCAGAACCGTTCTGCATAAGAGCGAATGGATAAACAAGGTGTTGGTGGTGGTCTTTGAACTTTCCTACGGTGTAGCTACCGGTAGTTTTGATGTCATGAACGCTCGTAGGCATCAATTCATCAATCAGACCGTAAACCAAAACATTACCATAGACTGTTGGTAAAATCGCTTCCACCCTCTGCTGGGTTAATGCGCCTTTGAAATAATCAGCAAATTCTCGGCAAAGAGAAATGGGAAAAACAAATGTGCGGTCATTGTAAACAACCGTATAACAAGTATTATCCTTGTTGCGCTCTACATCCATACCGTTCGGCTTGCGATTTTCTATAAGAGCGTCCACCAACTCATTAAAGGCTGTGCCCTTGTCGGCCGCTTCACTGTCGAAAGGTTTACGATTGATACAGTTTATCAGTTCTTGAAACTGTTGCTCGTGAAACTCTTCGGGGGTATGGGGAGGATTTTCACTCCATCCCCAATACTTATCCCAAATCACATCACTATTCAGATATCCCCAAAAGGCATCAAGAATCGTGGCGTAAAAGCGATATCTAGGCTGCATCTGAATAAGTTTTTGTCTCTTTATCAAATACTAACCCCAAAGAGTTTACTTTGGCGGCAAACAGGCTTCTCGCTTTCATCAGAGAACTACCAACATGTTCAAACTCATTAATATGAGAGGCGAATTCATTAGCAGACTTGGCATCAGTTATAAACTCGATACTTTCTTTGATTTCCTCTATCACCTTGTCATACTTTTCCTGCGCTTCCTTCTTAGCCGCCAGCATACTTAAATAAGAATTGATTATCTTAGTGGTGATAAAGTCGTTCTTTGCGATCGGATTGCCGTTTCTGTCAAGAATAATAGGCACTTCCATTACTGATGGCAGATTACAGGTGTTTTTACCGTCATTTCTTGAAGTCGGATCAAAGGTTATAGTACGTCTCTGTATGCCTCTCTCGCTCTTCATTTCGAGATAACCGAGTAAATCCAATTCTGTAACGATGGAATTATAAGATTTCTCACGTAAAGCAGGAATGAACACCGTATCATCACCTTCTTTTCTTGTATCACGATGGGCTACAAAAATGATATGCTTATTCAAACCTGACAATGTTCTCGTCATCCATGAAAATTCAGCATTGATACCACTCCAATCCCTGATAGACGGCTGGCGAGTTCCACATTTATAAGTAATGATAAAATCCATCATCTTACCGATAGTATCTACTACGATTGTCTGATAGGCTGACAAATCTTCTTGCAAAACCTGTTGGACATCACTCCAAGAGGCAACTTGTACAGTATCGATGTTTTCCAGGTGCGCCATGTTCATACGCTTAACACCATTATCAAAGTCTAATAACAAAGGCTTCGGAGCACTCAACGCTACTGTACTCTTTCCCATACCTGCTTGACCGTAAATCATCATCTTTACAGTGGTGGGGATTACTAATTCATTCGATTTCTTAATTAAGGACATAATCATAAAATTTAAAGGGTTATTTACTAATTTCTTTCATTTCAGCTTTCGCCAGTGGAGACAACGTATTCATATAATTACACTTGAAAGCTGCTGCATCCAGCTCAACTACATTGTATCGAACACCTGAGCGAACCTTTCCATCGGCATCCTTATACCTCTTTACAATGCCTTCTTTGACCCATTTTGCAACATTCCCCTTTCCATAAGAAATGTGGGCTTGATTTTGGGTTATAAATTTGGGCTCTTTGAACGAATCAATGCGTTCTTCCTTTCTACCTAATCCCTTAGCGTAGTCCACCAGTTTAAATAAAACTTCCTCCGGCATCTGTATTATCATAAGACCTCCTTATTCTTTCTGTTCGTTCCACTCTCGTTCTTCTTCCTTTTCTCATATCGCCTTGTTCGTGATAAAGCGAAAAAGAAAACACACATAATAGACAGCAGGCAACCACCGTACGGCTAATGGGTGAAAAGTTCATCGTTAAACTTATACCCGATATTCTCTCAAACACAAGCGTCGCAAGCTCTCTCCCGTTCCTTAATTGAAGAACCTCAAATGCTTTTTGTAGTTGGTTGTTTATCGTGCTAACCGCCCGGCATTTGAGATCAGCAATTTCTTTCTTTTCATACCCTTGTGCGTACATCCGTGCTGTAATCTCGCATTCGGGTGTTAGTTCAGTTAATACTCTTTCCATAATCGTGTAAATTAGACCACTACTTAGTCATGTTATTGACGATATACATAGAATTGGTGTACTTATTCTTCGAAATGGTATATACATTCTTACCACCCGGAGCTACAACACCTTTTTCTCTCAATTCCTTGTTTATCTCATGGGCCTCTTGCCTGTAGCCAGTTACCTCAACTTCTGATAGCGGGATAATCTTCTGTTTTCCCGGCTTTACTTTTAAAATCGTTTCTCTGATTGTTGCCATAAAACTTATTGTTTAATTAATGATTTGTGGATGGTAGAGGAGTCGAACCTCTCTCAATCGTGACAATTGGTTGCGCAACACGAAGCTCTAACCGATAAGCTAACCATCCGGAATAAGAAAGGTGTACTATTCTCACGAACGGCACACCCAGTACAAACACAAAATAAAACACGACAAACAAAACATCTAAACGTCTGCCTGTACGGTATTTCCTTGCTATCGGCCGGATAGTAGGTCGCTAAGCATACAGAGTTCAAGCTCAAAGACTACCAGCCCTCAGACGTTTAATTTGTTCTTAATTCCCTGAATGCAAGTATCACAAACGAAACGCATCCAATAAAAATGATACTCATTATTGTAATAGAGAATGTTTTCATAGGACTGTAAGTAGTAATAGCCCCGTATAGCATACCGATAGCACATATTGTCACCAGTATAGCTAAGATAAATTGAATTAGTTTCATAATTATGTGTATTAGTTAGTGCCTGTACCCCCATTGAAGAAAAGCTGTTATGCTTGGTAGAACTCATATTTCAAGTTCAGTACAGGCTATATGGTCGAAAACAGTACGGACGCCCAACCCGTTTTCTTACTGCTCTGGGACGATTCTTTGCGGTGTTTTCTATTAATTGTTATACATTGTACAGCTCGCAAGCTCCAACTTGCTTATGTACGTTCGTTATCTTTAGTCAACCTTGTACAGCTTATAGTATTACACCGTAAAGGTTTTCACAATCTTGTCAAAGAGCTTAATCAATAGCGCCCTACCCGATTCTCGCTATCGGTTGCCGTTCAATCCGTCAGTAGGGCTGTCGTGCGTTGCATAACCGTGTATTATGCGTATCGGCTCAAAGCTTGAACCTCACAAAGAGCATCGTAATCCATACCGCTATCTTCGCCTGAGTCAGAACCTAAAAGAATAGTTTCATAAGTCTCAATCTCTTCTTTTATCACCTCAATAATATCAGCCTTACAATCTACGTTGTAAACTCTACAAGCAGTTTCTTCGTCCATGCCCTCAACTGCTACCAAGTCCCTGCGAAGAGCATTTAAACCTTGTTCTAATTCATAAGTAGTCATAATCGTAAGTATTAAGCAATTGATAATAAATTAGCTTTTTTATAGCACCTGAACTCGCCACGCTCTGTATCATAGTAAGTCTGGACGGTATCATTCTTCGCTCTCTTGTCATTGCCTGTTATGGCGGGCATCAACTTTTCATTGAGTGTACCATACGCCTCTCTTACAGAACCGTCTACTTTTTTGAAATAAAACTTGACGATCTTCTTTTTCATCTCAGCTTTCAATTTCATGTTTACCCAAGCAGACCTTAGAGCTTCAGACATTGAAAAGCCATTCTTTCTTACGAACTGCCAAGCCAATGACATTACTTCGTGTAAAAATTCTCTTGTTTTCATAATCGTGCGTTTTTAATATGTTTATACTATTGCTTATAAGAAGCAAAATTCGTTTCTTTGCAAAAGTGATTAGGTTATCACTGTTTGATGATGCAAATATACTATCTTATTGCAATATATCGCTAAGTATCGCAATAAAATATTGCTATATTGACAATATTTAACATTATGAATAAGATTAATATCGCAAGTTTAAGGAAGTCTCTGAGACTAAGGCAAAAGGATTTTGGTGAAAAAATTGGTATCAAACAAGCCTATTTGTCAGAAATAGAAAGTGGCAAAAAGCCTCTTACAGAGGAGTTATATAATAATATTATAGAAGTATTTGGCATGGATAAAGTTTCTGAACACTTTATCAGCACGAATGATAGCGAGATTATCGCAAATAAAAATACAAACGAAGCAGTACCTTTAAATCAGAACTTTATAATAAATGTACCTCTCGTGAACCAATACGCACAAGCCGGATATATATGCGGCTTCCAAGATGCTGCATACATAGCTACACTACCTACTATACCATTCATTATTGACCATGAAGCAAAAGGAAACTATGTAGCCTTTGAGGTCAGAGGAGACAGTATGAATGATGGAACAGAAGAAAGCTATCTTGAAGGAGATAGGCTTCTTTGTAGAGAAATAGCTCCCTATCTATGGGCAGAGTCTAAATTGCATATTCGGAAATGGGATTTCGTTATTGTACATGAAGGCGGAATTTTGGTAAAACGAATAATAGATCATAATGTAGAAAATCATACTATCACAATACACTCTTTGAATGACATGTATCCTGACAGAGTTATTGATTTGGCAGAAGTTAAACAAATCTTCAATGTGATAGAATTGCAAAGGCCAAGAAGAAGGTAGTTTAAAAGTTTAATATACAAACTATTAAAACTGATACTATGAAATTCAATCAATACACATGGAACCTATATAAACAGACCGCAATCGGAATAGAGATGATAAAATACTTTTCCGATGCGGGAGGGTATGCCTTATTCAGGGATTATTGTCCGCACGCTAACTTCATACCGGCAGATTTATACAACGACTGGTTGGAGAATATATATTGCTACGGTGTATCAGATTATGATTACCCCACATCATTAGAGGAAGCAAAAGATTTATACATTTCACTTATCACGTTAGGCGTAAGGGTAGGAAGGCAACAATGGCTTCCTGCTAACGACTTCAAGAATATGCTTGGGGTTATCCAGCCAATATCCTATGTCTTATCACAATTCGCACCCGAATATTTCTTCCCGTACCTATTCCTTTGCCGAATATTCGAACTGAATAAAATAGCGGACTTCTTTAACATGAACCTCCCCAATATTCCCAAAAGAACTGATTACAAAGGAAGGTGCATGTATTATTGGGACCTTTGCGAGGTGTTTTATTTGTTCAGAAAAGAAAATGGGCTATCTCCAGCAGAGTTATGGTCTTTCCTATACGACTTCGCACCCAATAATCTCCCAAGCGAGAAAATAGACATACCCAAGCCGTCACAGGTATGGTTCATTGGCGGCAGATTATACCAAGAAGATAAATCCTTAGAATCAAAATTCTGGCAGTCAAGCCCTGAAACGAAGAAAGGGGATATTCTTATTCATTACGAAACGTCCCCAATCAGTGCAATCACTTGCATAGAGACATCGCTTACGGATGGCGTAATAGACCCTCTATTCCGATACTACGGGTGTATCCATATTGGCAATAGAATGAATATTCCTCACATTACTTTGAAAGAACTACAAACTGATGAATATTTTTCCAAACACCCACTTGTTAAAAAAAACTTTCAGGGTGTGAACGGTTGCTCGGTTAACGGTGAGGACTATTCAGAGTTAATTCGGATGATAGTAACAAAGGGATTTGATATAGAGGTTTTACCAAAATTGTATGCCCCAATCTTGCCCAAAGACATAATTATAGAGTACGAGCATGATGTAGAACAGCTATTACTGGAGCCCTTACTTAATTCTATGGGGTGGTACGAAAATAAAGACTTTATCCGGCAACTCCCAATTCAGGCAGGAAGAGGACATCGAATATTCCCAGACTATGCACTACATTATGATAATAAGCCAGATGAAGAAAAGGCTAAAGTTCTAATTGAAGCCAAACTCCACATGAAGAATAATCAAGATATAGAAGCTGCATTCTTACAAGCACGTTCATACGCCCAGCTTCTTGAATCTTCCGTTATCGTCTTGTGTGACAAAGTAGGCTTAATTGTATATGAAAAGAAAGACAGTTTTGACCGAGATAGATACAAGAAATATCATTGGATAGAATTTGAGAATCCCGATGTATTCAACGAATTGAAGAACAAACTAAATATTTAAGATTATGAAGAGAATTTTGTTTTTAATGGTAGCTGTATTAGCGATAACCGGATGCAGTAAAGACGAAAACGACTCTATACACGAGCCAGAGTCGCCTCCATTCGAAATAAACAGCTCAGAGATTGTTGGAAACATAAAATATGAATCATTCTTATATGAAGGCAATTATCATATAGTCGCCTATGATTTATCAAAGCAAAAGAAAATATATGAAATCAAAGAGCAGGCGGAGACATATATTGATGATCTAGGATATGGTGAAACAGTGGAGTATATTCCGCAGGGATGTTATATTTTGGGGATCGTGAAAAAAGCTGCAATTGATATACTTTGATACAGTGTAAGATGGCCCTGGATTTCTTTAAATGGAAAACCAGGGCTTTCTTGTTTCAAATCCTTTACACTAAGAAAATGTGATAAATATAGTCAACAATGTAGAACTCTAGGGCAGTAATGTACCGGTACGATAATTTGGATTTATACGAAAAGCAACATAATCTGATTCGCTTGGAAACTATTCAAAGCGCTAGAACGTATCGCTTCAGTAAGAAATAATGGCAGTATAAGGGGGGAATAATGATTAATATAGTATCTGATATATTCAAAGAGGTGGATATAGAAAAATTGCATGATATAATAGAAACTGATACAGAAAGAGTCACCCGATTCTGCCTACTGTACCAGGGGGAAGACATTTTTTTTCAGTGCTGCCGTAATAGAACGGTAAGACTGGGCACCTACATGTACTACGAGCGTAAGATGCTCGAGTTATGTAAAATCTTACACTCTACGAATGGAGGTGCTGAAGTAATGGTTGTTCAGGGCAGCAATAGCGATGATCCTGTAGATAACCCTTATGCAAGACTGACAATGAAGCTGGAAGACCGTAAGTTGATCCGAAACATCTGCTGGAAATGCGTAATCATCGAAGAACTGCCTTGCCTATTAAAGCTGGCAAGATGTGGATGCAGATGTGTAGGAACCTCTTACATTTACTTTCCGGGAGTGGATATCGTTTTACTTATTGATGAACTGGGAGGAATAATCTTTGGCGACAAAAAGATTGCCAGAGAGCTATTAGAACAATTAAATGTTCCTTACGAAATTAATTCGTAAGGAATGTAAGTTGATATATGGGGTAGGATAAATGCCTGCCCTGTATTTTTTGTAGGCCCGATATGGACAAAATCAAAAGGGTATCACTGGAGAACATGCCGGATAGGAATCCACGACTCCAGCTGGGCAGCGTGCTGTACACCGGCGGCGCAGACGGCAGTCTGAAATCCTTCAACCTGCTGGGCGGGGCGGATGCTTTCGGAACAGAGCGTAAGGCCGGAAGCAGCCATGACTACTACCTGTATACGGAAGATGCAAAAGGAAGCACGGTAACTGTGCTGGACAATGCAGGATCCAGAGTGGTATCATATTTGTATGACGACTTCGGCGATGTGACGGAAAGCAAAGCCACAGGCTACAGAGGCTTTGAGAACGAACTGCAGGGCGCCGGCAGTCCATGACGAGCTGACAGGACTGCTGTACCTCAACGCTAGATATTATATTAGCCCGTCCAACGAGCTATGCGAGTTGCAGACGGACTTATGCAAGAAACGCCCAAATCTTTGATTTTGCTGCGTTTTACTACCGAGCCGAGGACAGGAAGATTCATCACCAGGGACAGCTACAGAGGAGAGAGGGAGAACGCAGATACGTGGCATCTGTATGCGTACTGCGCCTATACCCCGATCAACTATGTGGATTCGTTATATTTACAAACCTGTTGGTACCTTTTGCAGAAAGGATGATTTGTAGAAATGAAAGGCGAAATAGATAAAACGGAAAAATTATGGTATTATGACGTCCCAGATTGGTGCATTATGTTTGATGAATTAGAATGCGAGTTCTTTTATAAAGAATCACAGCAGTGGTCACAAATTGATTTTACGAGACCACCCTGTATTTTTAAATTTTGGAATAAAAGTAATGTAATTGATGCGTTCAGTTCGGAAGACTTTTTGACAGATTTTTTTTGGAATCTCAAAAAAAGTGATGAGAATATCCAAATTTAAATTTATGAGAGAGTGAAATTACGCAAGACAATCGGTATAACCGATGCAGCCTTGACCAAAGAAGAACTTAAAGCGTTTTTAGAACATATTACGGACTATGGGTATAAAAGCTGCGTTTTATACAAAAACAAAAAAGAGTTGAGGAAAGCGATTGTCTTTGAACCAGCAGAAGAGATGAATATTTATATGAAAGAAGAGGATATCCCTGATGTAAAGTGCTATCTCTCCCAATTTGCAGAAGAAACTGATTACTATACATATAAACTTGGAGATCTTGAATTGTAAAACAGAGAGTTTGACTAGAAAATGCACCCCGGATGCCAACAATAAGGTTGGTGGCAGGGGTGCATTTTCATTGTAAAGAATGTTGACACACTAGCTATAGACAGGTTAGAACAGTTCATGATAAAATGGCCTCGGAAAACTATTTATTTTTGAAAAGGAGCATGCGATGATTTTCATAACCATTCCCTGTGAGGCATTCAGCATTTTTTATACATACTTTGCATTACAGAGGAGAACTGTTTCCAAGGTAAAGATGTTGCTGCTCGCAGTCGTCTATACGATTCTTATCCTCGCCACAGTATTCATACCGTTTTTGCAAGAATGGCCTAAACTTATTTTACGTTTTATCCTATATTCGGTTGAACTTTTTCTTTATATGGGGCTGCTGACAGTGACAGGGGAAAGAGACTTAAAGAAAACCATGTTTTATACCCTGTTTTCTTATCTATCATGGTACCTCCTTCCTACGTGTACCATAGGCATTACGTATTTTCTAATCGGCAGATGGGTTCCTGCGGTGTATATTTTATGCATCATGGCTGTCTTGGGCTGCTTCCTGTTGATTTGGGTTGTGCGCCTGGCCGATTCCAAATACGATTTATGCCGCATTGTCAAATATTTGGCGGACAGGGTAGACACCTGGTCTAATATGATCAAGCTGTATCTGGGATTTATCATTCTTGCAATCATCATGGACATCATGAGTTCCATGGAGGAGGGCGTCAACGTTATAAATCTTTTAGCTCATCCGTTGGCTCTTGTCGGAGCGTTGATTTTCTTGCGTAGGATTGCTGCCAGGATTACTATGGAAGACAGGCAGTCGGAACAAAAGGAATGATCATTGACGGAAAAAGCGACAAGCTTTTGTCGCTATCGAGTTGTGGAATAGAAAAAAGAGAGAAAGATATATTGTAAAGCAAAGAAATATATATTAAAAGTGGACTATTGTGAAGAATTTAGTGATGCGTAATTGGATAAATTATGTAATTTGGCATACTCACGAAACGCAGAAATCAGGTCAAAAGTAGCGAGTCTCTTAGTAGACCAATATAGCGAAAGAAACGAAACAGTCCTATATCATTTGACCTTTGATAAGGAGGATATAGTCAAACTGGAAGCTGTTGATTCGCTATGTATTGGAAAAACAGAAATGTCATTACAGAGATTAAAGAAACTATGTCGAGACGATGACTATTATGTAAGGTATTTTGCAATCCAGTCTTTCTGCGATGTGTTTACAAGAATTCATGGACAAACCGCAGAGGCAAAACAAATTCTGATTACATTTTTACAGAAGCTGATAATTGAGGAAGAAGCAGGGCTTGTAAGGTTGGCAATATATAAAGGACTTTTTCTATGTGGTGATTCTGATGCATCAGCCAAAATCGTATCGCTTTTGGTTGATGCAATGAAGAAGAACGACAATCGTTTTATTTCACCTGCATTGAATATACTGTGCGAGATGACAGACATTTTGCCAAATGACTTAAGGAAACAAGTCGAATTTTATATGGGAGAAATATGAAAGAAGAAGTTATTAGAGATGAAAAACTATGGTACTTTCAGGTACCTCGAGGATATGTCTTCTTTGAAGAGATAGAAATTTTGCTCTTCAAAGAAGATGCTCAGCAGTGGACAGAGATCGATTTTATGAGACCTCCATGGATTCCAAAGTTTTGGAAGGCAGGTCAGCCGATTGACGCGTTTAGCTCAGCAAATTTTCTGCAGCAATTCTTCTGGAACCTGAAAGCATCAGATGAGAAAATAGAAATCAGGATTCCTGAAGAAGCCAAATTGTTTGATGATAAAATCACAACAAAAATAGAAACAAAAGAGGAACTCTTTGAAACCATGGAATATATTGCTGCTTATGGCACTGAATGTGGTATTGTCTATCACACCGATGAAAAAGTAAAAAGAATGATTAGATTTCAGCCAGCAGAGTTGATGTATATTTATATCAGTGAAAAGGATGTTCCTACAATCAAAGACTATCTCTCAAAATACGGGGAGGAAACAAGTTACAATGCCTATCATTTGGACGAGCTGAATGATTAAAGCAAAGTAGTCAAATTGTGGGACAATCAGAGGAACAAAGCATGAACCGAGAAATTATAAGAGTAATTAAAACTTGTGACATAGGTGAGTATTTTAGATTAGTAGATGAATATCCTCATGCGGTAACTCGTTGTAGAATATTGAAAGATGGAGAAGAAAACTTTTTTCAACGAGCTTTGGATAAAGATATTTCCATGGCTGATTATTTGGAAGGGGAAGAATCGTTACTAAAGCTGTGTGATAGAATTTATAAGGGGAACTATGATGATGCAGTGATTGGTTTCTATTCGGTCAACAGCAGTCATATCATAACTAATTCCTATGCAAAGAGGACTTGGGGATTGAAGACGCGTTTTATACTCAATCTGCTTCAGATGAAATGTCTAAGAATCAGTTCACGACAATTAATGAGAAAAATGGTGCAGATCGGATGCCGGGAAATCGAAGCAACGTTTCTATATTATTGTTCGGAAGACTTGTTTATCTGTATCGACGCTTTGTGTTGTGTGATTTTGACAAAGACAAAAGAACAGGCATTATCATATCTAGAAGGAATGGGCTGCGAACATGAAATTGAATAGGAATGGAGAAATGATTAAAGATGAAAAACTGTGGTTTTATGAAGTTCCACGAGACTGTGTTATGCTTGAGGAAGACTTCTTTCAAGGGGAAGAAGCAGCACCGTGGTCCGAGATTAAGTTTGTAAGAAAAACACATTTTATGGAAGACGGTTTTCCTCCAGACGCATTAAGCGCACCGACTTTTTTGACGAATCTATTTTGGAATTTAAAAAAAGATGATGAAAAATTATCCGTTAAACTGGCTGAAAGAGTGAAACGGCAAACCGTGGTTAGCGAAACAAGCACATTCGAGACAAAAGAAGATTTATTTCAGATGGTAGAGCATATAACCTATCATTGGACGAAAAACTGTATCCTTTATAAGAGCGGTGCAGAAATAAGGAGGGCAATTGTTTTGGAACCTTCGGAGCAGATGTACATTTATCTGAAACCTGATGATATACCGGAAATGAAATTGCACCTTTCAAAAATTGCCACGGAAACAGAATATTATGCCTACGAGTCAGGAGAGATTGATTGAAGAAAAACATGGTTGGTAAAGTCTCAAAGGAGCAGACGATGAAAGTAACAAAGCTGATTCTAAAAATCATTATAGGATTAGTCATCTTGCAGATGATCTATCTGCTGCTGGCGGAAAAGCTGCCCAAAGATATATCTTTGGGAGAAACAAAAGAAATAGGCCGTATGGGAGACCACGCACAGGGCAATTATGTCCTGTATACAAATCGCAACACAATCCTGAACGCCCCATTTGTTTTTGGAGCAAGGCTGTACCTCTATGATATCGAAAAAGATAAAAGCTATTTGATAAAGAATCAGAAGCTGCCATTCCAGGACTGGGGCTCGGAGATGTGCTTTGTGGGAAATAGGATTCTCGCATACGGAGGGGCCGGTATGGGCAATCCACCCTCTGATGTTCTTTTACTATTGTTAACTGGGAAAAGCAGGGAGATATTACAGGACTCATCAGTATATGGTATGATGGCTTTGACAGAAGACGAAGTATACTATACTGTAAATGCGACTACTACTTCTCAGAAGTGGCATGATACGGTAACAAAGACGAAACTAGAAACGGGTGAAAAGGAAATACTCCTGCAAAGAAGTAAGTATGCCTTTGAGTCATTCTATATCTATGGAAATAATTTGCTTGCTATAGACAAAAATGAAAATAAACTGATCGTCAAAAACCTTTCGACGGGAAAAGAATCAGAGGATGAATTCTATGAAGGTCTCTATCCCG
>ERZ791934.1768-NODE-1768-length-17885-cov-3.519854_pt1 | contig 17885 bp, 15 predicted proteins | sample MGYA00510125_ERZ791934 | MGnify/ENA primary metagenome ERZ791934 (study PRJEB30046, sample SAMN00993240) | human gut metagenome | study: EMG produced TPA metagenomics assembly of the A metagenome-wide association study of gut microbiota in type 2...
TTCTGACCTGGGAAGGTCTGACTGCTCGAACCTCGCTGAAGTTAAATTTAATGTCTTCTTCCCGTATGTCTTGGTTCGGATAGACTTTGACCTCCCGGTTAACATCATGAGGAACATACCAGTCCTCATTGCAGCCCATCATGTATGGATTCGCCACATAAATCGCTGGTACCCTTGTACCCTGCATTGTCGTTTCCGGTCTTCTGATATAAACGGCAATGAGATCCAGTTTTCCGTCTCCATCTGTATCTACTGGTGTTTCAACATACACCTTCTCTAAAATACACGCTGTTTTTCCTTCTATATTACTCATAACTGCCCTTCTTAAACTGCTATTTTTTTATCTTCTTAAGATATCTCATCCATATGCATACGAATACGACACCCAGAATCAACATTCCAATCAAAAACCCGAAATACTGTCTATATCCAGTCACGCCAGGATTTTGGTCGATGAGAATTCCCGCCAATACAGAACAGAAGATTTCTGGCAGATAACCGACAGTTGAAATAACACCTGCCGCTGTTCCAGAATACTTTTCAGGAATTGCTCCTTCATCCATCATCGCCCACGTCATAGCGTAGTTCACGTTATAGAATACATAAATTACGATAAAGAGGATCGTGAAAGCCGTAATACTTCCGGCATGGGTTGGAAGCAGCAAAATGCCAAGGGTGCCTGCTGCCATGATGATAAAGGAAATCAACAGCATTCTGCCAGTACCGATTTTGTCCGTTACATATCCGCCGCCAACACTGCCAAAGAGGGAAAACCATCTCTTTAAGGCTGCCAATGTGGCCGCAAAAGTAACGGTAGCCCCTAGTATTCCAGTTGCATATGGTGTAAAATAGTAGAGGGATAGGGTGAAGACATAATTGCAGAATGTAACAATGCCAATGATCCAGACTGCAGGTAATTTTAGCACTTCCCCTATTCCTTTAAATGAAATCCTTTCACTGGCTTCGATTTTATCGTCTTTTACGGTCAAGAAAGCCAGAACCCCCATCAAAACAGTCAGCACTGAATAGAATATGATGACAAATTTCATTCCCTGTGCTTGATTATCCATTTGACCAGCGCCAATTCTAAAGGCCGCTACGGCTGCCATAGCCATCAGCGCTGCGCCGATTCCTCTGCCCCCTTCAAAGAAACCAAAGGCTTTGCCTTGGTCGCCAGAACCAGACAGGATGCGAACCGCTTTGACGCATGCAGGCCAGAATGCGAACAGAGAGCTGATGCCCCAAAACGCATATAAAGCGACAAGGGCGGCGAAGTTCAGCGGCAGCAGATGGATGAACCCACCGATTCCCGTACCAATCAGAGAAACGGATAGAATAATTCTCGTAGAAAAACGATCTGCCACGATACCGCCGAATAAATAGGAAATCATACCGAACACCCCTAGGACGCTTCCAAAGATACCCATCTGTATGTTGGTAAGATGGTAAGTCTCTAAATAAACATCGTAATAATCAAAACGAAAATATGGCAAACCATAGATAATCGCCCCACCGAAGGCTACGATCAGAATTGCCAGAAAGTTCTTGGACATCGTTTCTCCCAGTCCAATCTTGCTAAGTATTTTACTCATTTGCTTTCTCCTTTAGATTTAATTTATATACTTCGGAATATTTCTTCCGCAAGTAGTCGATATAATATTGGGGATTAAGAGGCTCCTTTGTAGCGGCCTCCATGAGCTGATCAAAAGAATAGACTGCTCCGTACTGAAAGATGTGTTCGGCAAGCCAGTGGTTAATCTGGTCAAAATGGCCGCCAGCCAAGAGCACGTCGAAACTGCCGTATTCTCTCTCTATACTTGCTGTAAGCTGAGTCGCCGCGATATTGGAGACGAAATAGAGAGGAAAATAACCGATATAACCTGCCGCCCAGTGGATATCCTGCAATACGCCTTCCCTATCGTTTGTAGGTTTAATGCCCAGGTATTTCTCATATTTTTCATTCCAAAGCGCTGGCAAATCGCAGACTTTAATTCGTCCGTTTATCAAATCCTTTTCCAGTTCATAGCGAATGATGATATGGAGCGTATAGGTCAGTTCGTCCGCATCCAAGCGAATCAAAGATGGCTGCAGTCGATTTACATCTTCGTAAATATCCTGAAGGCTTGCCATTTCCAGTTCCGGAATGAGTCTCTTTAATTTTGGGTGAAAGTAAGACCAAAAGCCTTTGTTACGGCCAATAACGTTCTCATACAGCCTGCCAACAGCCTCTTCTAAAGCAAAGGAGGAAGCTTCTGCTAAAAAGGTTCCCAGCAGTTCCTTGCTGATGGACTGCTGATAAATACCTCTTCCGCCCTCATGAAGCACATTAAAAATACCCGCTTTTATATCCTCCTTATGGTAGGAGTTGACAATTCTCACATCGGCAGGGGAATTTGCTAAAATCGTCGGATGCGCTCCAATATCCACCCTGCCTGCACTAAATCGAAATCCTAACTCTGACAACATGGATTTCCATAAGGCCTGCTGCCTGCTGCCCTCAATCGGCGGCAGCTTAACTGGTTTCCTTCGAAAGTCGCTTTTCTGTATTTCCCTATTAAATCCGATAAGAAAGCTTTTCATTTCCGCTGTGAGCGCGTCGACTTTTCTTACAGTCAGATTCTCTTCGTGATAACCCAGCAGTGCGTCATAAGGATCTTCTTCGTACCCCCAGTACTCGGCAAAACGGATAAAGGTTTCCACAATTGCTTCCAAATAGGGTTGAAAGATTTTAAAATCGGAAGCGTCCTTAGCCTCCTCCCAAACTTGCTCGGCAACGGCAATCAATTCAATGTAAGCCTGGTATTCTTCTTCTGGAATCTTGCTCACATAGACGGAATTTCTCTTAATTCTTTTGACCATGGATTCTGTTACAACATCATTTTCTTTATGTCCGTCAAAAAATTTGAGGAGATCGTTAAATTGATTACTGGCTAGGAGCTGATACTGTTCGCTAGCCATAAAAGACATGACTTTACTCCTGTATTCAATGCCATCCTTGGGCATATAAGTAATCTTATCCCAGTAGACCAGAGAGTTCATGGTGTACTTGATGTATTCAATTTTACTGATTAGTTCCTTAAATTCTCTTAAATTTGCTTCGTAATTCACGTGCCTGTCTCCCGCCTAATCGCTATTTTAAATTATACTGCGTAAAGAAAGGATGCAGTGTGTTGCCGCTGAAATCCTTTTTTACCAATAGTTCTTCTATTGATAAAGCTTCCTGCTCTGTCTTTTTGCGCTGTTTAACAATTGTCTCATTCTCAATCTGTTCCAAAAGTGCCAACAGAATTTTCGCCTCTCGTTTCGATTTTTGAAGGTTGAACTTATGGCTTCTCACTGTAGCTGCGCTGATTCCCATTTCTTCACAAATCTGTTTATTATCCTTTTCCAGATACATTCCCGTAAGCACATCTTTCTGAATTTCGGATAGACCGTTGACCTGCTTGTCCAAGTCCAACAGTCCGTGAAAAACACCGCCATGTCTATCAAAAATATGCTCTTTCACTGCTCTTTCTGCAGTTACCGTTCTGCCCCGGGAGCGATACACAATTCCCTCCTCGTATACTTCGCCGCAGAAAATACACGTACATGACTCTTCTTGTGGTGATTGGATATATCCAAGGGTTAATTCTTCTACTGTCAGCTCTTTAAATTCCATAGCATCTCCATTTTTCAAACAAAATCGCATATTGTTTATTAATATCTAAACTTTAACACATTTCATTTGAATTATCAATATATAATATGCAGATTTCCAGTATTTTAGAGCAAAGCCGCGCATCTGGCTGCTGTTCTTTTAATCACTTTTCACGACAAAATAAAAAGCAAAAAATTTACCTTTCACAGGAAATTTTTTGCTTTCGGTTTAGATGCAGAATGAAAAGTCACTCCCCAGTGCATCCGTCCATTCTTTCTTTGAATTCTTGTACTCTTTTTTCTATGTCCTCTGCGCCAAAGACTGCAGAGCCTGCTACGAAGATATCACATCCGGCGTCAGCCACATCTCTGATATTATCCAGCGTAATACCGCCGTCTATTTCAATGACGAAATCATATCCCTTTTGCTTTCTCAGTTGATCTAACTGTCTGATTTTTTCCAAAGCAGATGGAATAAATTTTTGACCGCCAAAGCCGGGGTTTACTGACATCACTAAAATTAAGTCAGTCTCTGCTAATACCCACTCCAAAGCAGACACTGGAGTTGCAGGATTAATCGCTACGCCGCACTTAACTCCTTTTGATTTTATATTTTGCAGTGTACGGTGCAGATGTACACATGCTTCTTGATGTACAACGATATAGGCCGTCTTCTCTGTGATAAAATTATCCAGATAATCATCTGGCCTTTCAATCATCAGATGGACATCATAAGGACTGATATGACACTTGTTCAGAGACTTCATCACAGCAGCGCCGAAACTGATGTTGGGTACAAAGTGACCGTCCATGACATCCACATGGACATAATCGGCGCCTGCCCTGCTGATCAGTTCAACCTGTTCACCCAATCGGGAGAAGTCGGCTGACAGTATCGATGGTGCTAATTTCTTCATAATCTATTCTCCATTCGCTGCTAATACCTTTTTCTTTTCTTGACTTCTTCTAAATTTGCAAGGTAAGATTCATATCTCGCTCTGTGGATGCGTCCTCCAGCCACTGCCTCCAGGACTTTGCATCCCGGTTCTTTCAAATGTCTGCAGTCATCGAACTTGCATTGACCTTTGTAAGCAGCAATCTCAGGGTAATAATCGGCTAGCTCTTCCGCTTCTGCTTCCAAAATATCAAAAGATGTAAAACCCGGTGTATCGAACACCATACCGCCACCCAGGGCTTCAAATATTTCTACATGTCTGGTCGTATGCCTTCCTCTGTCCGTCTTCTGGCTCACGGTACCTGTCTCCATGTTGGCTCCTGGAATAATCAGATTGGTAATCGTCGACTTGCCGACACCAGAAGGTCCTGCAAAAGCTACTTTTTTGCCTTCGATATAACGTAAGAGCTGATCTATACCCTTTCCAGTTTTTCCACTCGCACAGATGACGGGATAAACATCTCTATAAATATCTTGTATTTTTTTCAATTCTGCCTCAGAGACCAGGTCGCATTTGTTAATGCAGAGAATCGGTTCTATATCGCTTTGCTCCGCCATAATTAGAAACTTATCGATGACCGTAAAATTAGGTTTCGGTTTTGCAGCCGCAAAGACTACGATAAAATTGTCTACGTTTGCAATTGGCGGTCTGACAAAGTGATTTTTTCGGTTCTCAATGGAATTGATAACTGCATCGCCATCCGGCAGGACTTCGATGTCCACGTTATCACCTACGGCGAGAGTGATGCCCTCTTTTTTAAAAATTCCCCGCCCTTTTGCCTGAAGAAGACCAATCGCGGTTTTTACATAGTAAAACCCGCCGATTCCTTTGATAATCAATCCTTTCATACTTTGTTACCGTTAACCCTCATCTCCGCTAGCGTTTGCATCGTCACCGCCGTCGTCAGGATCGTCAGGATCATCTGGGTCATCTGGTGGTTTAACAACTGGGGCCCCTTTGCTGATGGTAATAGTAATGGTTGCCCCTTCCTTCACTTCAGTACCTGGGGAAGGGTCTTGTTTAAATACCGTATTCTTATCATAAACTTCGCTGTCCTCGTAGACTGGGTTTACTACAAATCCTGCATCTTCCAGCTTTTTTGTAGCTTCCGCTACAGTCAGTCCAGTAACTGATGGAACTCTTATTTTATCCGTCCCTTTGCTGACAACAATATTTACTGCCGTTCCTGCTTCTACTTCTTCATTTTGACCTGGATTTTGACCGATAATAGTACCTTTTTCTGTTTCACTGTCATCATATGATACGCCGCCTAATTTCAACCCTTTACTTTCTAAAAGCGCTTCAATTCTCGATTCATCATACGTCTCTCCGTAGAGGTTCGGAACAACTACCTTTTCTTTACCCGAACTAATCCTAACGGTAATGGTGTCGCCTTTTTCAACTTTTTCGCCTTTCTCTGGCGTCTGATTCGCAATCTTACCTTCTTCTACCTCGTCACTAGGAATGTCCTCGCCCCTCTCTATCTTCAGCCCCATTTCTTTCAGTTCTGCTTCTGCCTCTTCATAAGTTTTATCAATTAGGTTTGGCGCTTTGAGACCACCGCCGATGATGCCCAAGGCGTATAAAACGCCGAAAACTGCCGCAATGACCACTGCTGCGCCGACAACAGAAGCAATAATCATCTTTTTCTTATTCTTATTCCCCTGCTTTACCTTGCTCGGCTTCGCTTTTACCTTCTTTGCAGGCTTTTCTTTGGATTTTGGCAATACGTCTTCAACTTCTTTGCGCCGATTCATCTCCTGAAATTCTTCAACGTCAGAAGCTGCAAAAACAGAATTTCCTACCATCTTTGTCACAAACTCTATATTGTCCAGGTCTTCCAAAAACTCGTCTGCCGACTTGTAGCGGTTGGACTGATATTTGTCCGTAGCTTTCATAACCAGCTTTTCAAGGGCAGGCGGAATGCCGGGAACCAATTCAGACGGCGGCGTAATCTCATCGTTAATGTGCATCAACGCTACTTGTACTGGATTATCTCCGTCAAAAGGTACCTGACCTGTCAGCATCTCGTATAGAACGATGCCCAAGGAGTAAATATCAGAGCGCTCGTCCACGTAGGCGCCTCTGGCCTGCTCTGGCGAGAAGTAGTGGACAGAACCGATAACCTTGCTGGTTTCCGTAACCAGCGTCGAATCACTGACAGCCTTAGCAATACCAAAATCGGCCAACTTGGCCATGCCATCTTTGGTAATCATGATATTATGTGGTTTTACATCTCTGTGAATAATATGGTTGCGATGGGCTACGCTCAGAGCGGAAGCGACTTGTTTAATCAGCTCTATAGAGGTTTTGTAATCCATAGGAGCCCGTTCCTGGATGATATCACTGAGCGGACGACCGTCAATTAACTCCATGACGATGAAATGTATATTTCCTTCTTTGCCGACATCGTAAACACTGACGATATTCGGATGCTGCAATCCCGCTGCTGCTTGAGACTCACGTTTAAAATTCTCTACAAACTGTGCGTCTTTTGTAAACTCAGGACGCAGAATTTTGATAGCTACATATCGATTGAGCAGTCTGCATCTAGCCTTATAGACTACCGCCATACCGCCTTCGCCGATTTTTTCAATTAACTCATATCTACCTGCAAGTAATTTACTCATTTGACATCTTCCTCCGTAACTTTCAAGACTACCATAGTAATGTTGTCACTGCCTCCGTTTATATTTGCCATCTCTACCAGTTCATTACAAATGTCGGTCATGGATTTTTCTTGTTTGAGTGCTGCGACCAGTTGATCTTCTCCCACTTCTCCATAGAGACCATCAGTACAAATCAGTACGATGTCATCTACCTGGATGGGCAGGGAGAAGAAGTCCGCATCGACCGTATAGTCTGCGCCTACTGCCCTCGTTATCATATTTTTGTTTTCATGATTTACTGCTTCGTCTTCAGAAATAAGGCCTGCTTTCAGCAGTGTATTTACATAAGTATGGTCTTCTGTTATCTGCAACAGAACGCCGTCACGGAATACATATGCTCTGCTGTCGCCTACATTTACTATGTAAATGGTGTCATTTTGGACATATGCACATACCACTGTCGTCGCCATGCCCTTGTTCGACTCAAAGCGCTGAGATAATTCCAGAACTTTAAAGTTAGCATTTTTCATGCAGTCTTCAAAGTACTCCTGAACCTTTTCCACCGATTGAATTTCATTCAAAGGATGCGTTTCAACATAATTTGCAATTTCATTTACTGCAGTCCTGCTGGCTATTTCCCCCGAATTATTTCCACCGACTCCATCTGCGACGATGAAGACTTTATCTTTCTTCATAACAAAGCAAGCATCTTCATTATTACTGCGTCTCAGTCCTTTGTCAGTTTTGAAGCCAACCTCCATTTAAATCTCCTTTCAGCTGCCGCGTCTTCTCATCTTGCAGATGAAAAAACCATCAGTTTCGTCTACCCCAGGTAAAAGCTGTCTGCTTCTAACCAGTTCAAATTTCTTATGTTTGCGCAGAAACTTGCTTACAACTTCTGCATTTTCAATCTTGTTTACAGTACATGTACTATAGAGCAAAAAACCCTCTTTCTTTACATATTCACTTGCGTTCTCCAATATGTTCAACTGTTTTTCTGCCAGTTCCCTGCCCTCATCTTCGATCTCTCGATACTTAATTTCTGGTTTTCTCCTGATTACGCCGAGTCCGGAGCAAGGTCCGTCGACGAGAACTCTGTCTGCTGACTGAATCAGTTCTTCGCATAAAACCGTGCCGTCCTGCTCACCCGTCTCAATAATAGAAATTCCCAATCGCTGTGCTTCTTTTTTCAGAAGCTCCAGCTTGTGATCGTATATGTCAAAGGCCAAAACGCGGCCTGTATTTGCCATTATTTCAGAAATAGCCAAGGTCTTGCCGCCTGGCGCAGCACAGACGTCGATAATCGTTTCTCCGCTCTTTGGCGCCAAAATCTCTGCGGCCAGAATTGAGGATTCGTCCTGCACCGAGAAAAGACCATTTTCAAATTCTTCTGTATCCAGAAGCCCGCTGCCTTTTACGAAAAGAGCTCTTTCACTGAGCCGACCGTGTTCCACCTGAAAGCCTTTTTCTCGCAATTTTTCTGCCAGATCTTTTCGGCTTATCTTCAGACGGTTTACTCTGATCGAGACCTGTGGTTTACTATTGGATGCAGCAAGGAGCTGCTCCGCTTTTTCTAAACCGTATTGTTCACTCCAAAGTTTCACAATCCATTCTGCAAAGGAATATTTCAAAGACAGATATTCGATTGGATCTGTATCATAATCCGGCATTTCAAGCTGATCTTTTTTCTTCTTATATCCGCGTAAAACCCCATTGACAAATCCATCTCTGCCCGGAACCAGCCTTCTAGCCATCTTCACAATCTCGTTCACTGCTGCATAGTCGGGAACAGAGTCCATGAAAATAAGCTGGTAAAGTCCCATACGCAGCAAGGTCAAGGTCTGTTTCTTCAGACCTTTGAGTCCTTTCGGTATCAACTGCTGCAAAATATGGTCAAGATACACTCTGTTTTCAATGACGCCGTAAACAAGCTCCCTGACAAATGCGGGAGAATCCGGCTTCAGTTCGCCAATCTGCTTATTCAGCTCAATGTTTGAATAAGCCTGATTGATCTCCATTTCTAAAAGTGTGTTATAAGCTGTTTTCCGGTTGACATCCATACTCAATCACTCCTACCTCTTATAGCCAGGATACGCAGTAAGTTTGCTACCGCAACAGCCAATGCCGCTATATAGGTCATTGCTGCCGCCCGCAGAACTTTCTTTGATCCAACTATATCCTCCGGTGCAACTAACGCTAATTGTTCCATCTGCACAATTGCCCTGTGACTCGCATTAAACTCCACTGGCAGTGTAATCAGATGGAATACGATGATGGCGATAAACGCAATCACTCCTATGTTGAACAGCATGTTTCCCCAATAACTCATCTCGAAGCTGCCTGCTGCTAAAAGGACAATGCCGATGAGCAAAAGCGGCCATGTGAGCTTGGATGCGAAATTAACCACGGGCACAATGCCGTTTCTGATTTTTAGAGGAATATAACCCCTTGCGTGCTGTATGGCATGACCTGCCTCGTGACAGGCTACACTGACAGCGCTGACGGAATTAACGCCATATACATCCTCCGAAAGGCTTAAGACTTTTGTTCTAGGATCATAATTATCTGTCAGGCTTCCCCTGATCTGCCTGACTGCCACATCTCGAAGGCCGTTTTCGTCAAGGACTCTCCTTGCAGCCTCAGCCCCTGTCATATTCCGTCCATTTCTAACCTTTCCGTACCTGCTAAAATTACTTTTTACCATTCCCTGCGCAGCCATTGCAAAAATCATCGCTGGAATCAGTATAATGATACTTGTATCATAGTAAAAAAACATTTCAATTACCCCCTATTGGAGTTGCCCCAATTTACAAAACAAATTGCTGAAAACTCCTTATACCTATTTTATCCTAATAATGTATTTTTTTCAATCTTATTGCCCCTTAAATAAGATTTTACGTCTACTCTTTTTTTACCTGGAAGCTGAATCTCCGTGGCGCGCAGCAGGATGCCTCCGCAACAGATGTCAATGCCTGCATCAGATACGCCTACAATTGTGCCGTATTCTGCATCCGACTGTTGCGTTAGGCACTCTGCCCGCCAAATTTTCATCTGCTGATCTCCGTACTGACAATAAGCGCCAGGCCAAGGATCAAAGGCTCTGATTTGTCTTTCAATTTCTGTCGGCGTCTTATGAAAGTCTATTTTCCCATCCTGTTTTGCAATCATCCCTGCATATGTGGATAAGCGATCATCCTGCTTTTCTGGTCTGATTGCTCCCGATTCAATTTTCGGCAGGGTCTCTATTAGAAGGTCCGCTCCTAATTGAGCCAATTCATCGTGAAGCTGTTCGCAGTTTTTTTGCTCCACTGCAGTTTCCACCTTACTGAGCATGTCGCCAGTGTCAAGGCCTTCGCTCATCTGCATGATGGTTACGCCAGTCTTTTCCTCCCCTTGAAGAATTGCATGCTGTATAGGAGAAGCACCCCGCAGCTTCGGCAGCAGTGATGCATGAACATTGATGCAGCCGAACTTAGGGAGTTCCAGCACTTCTCTTTGTATAATCTGGCCATAAGCTACGACTACGATGACATCAGGTGCATAGTCTTTCAAAAGTGCTACCGTCTGCGCGTCTTTTTTAATTTTTTCCGGCTGCAATACCGCTATTTTATGAGCAAGAGCCAGTTCTTTTACTGGTGTAAATTGAACTTTTTTTCCCCTGTTCTTCGCTTTATCCGGCTGGGTAATCACATAACCGACCTCATAGCCAGCTTTGATGATGCCCTCCAGAACGGGAACTGCAAAGTCTGGGGTTCCCATAAATACGATTTTCATTCCTCTGTAATCTCCTCTGGTTCTCTGACATTTGTCGCTTTATCTGTATATAAAATACCATCCAAATGATCATATTCGTGGCACATGACCACTGCGTCCCATCCTTCAAAGTCATAGACTTGTTCATTGCCATCTAAATCTAAGGCTTTGATTTTAATGCGCTCTGGTCTTTCCACAGTTCCAATCAGCCCCGGCACACTGAGACACGCTTCATCTCCCACCTGGGAACCTTCCTTCTCCAAAATGACCGGATTGACCATATAATAAACTCTGTCGGGTTCTGGTTCCGCAACGAACATTCTTCTCATGACACCGACCTGCGGTCCTGCGATTCCACATCCCATTTCCGCTCTCATGGTCTCCCTCATATCCTCCAGAGTGGTACGGATTCTATCAGTAACTTCTGTCACTTCTCTACAATGTTTTCTCAGTATTTCATCGCCTTCTAATACAACATTTCTAATTGCCATTCTTTTTTCTCTCCTATTCTAAAACGTACTATATGGATTCACATCTATTATCATGCTGCACCTGCACTTTTGTCCGGTCAACATTTCACCGAAAGTATCGATATAATAGATATATTTATTTCTAAAACCTTTTGGGCATTTAATCAGGATATAATATCGGAAGCTCTCTTTTCCCTTAAAATTTGTGGAGAGCTTTGGTGCGAAGATGTTTTCTCCCTTGCCTTCAATTTTGCATCTTATCAGATATTCTTTACATTTTTCTGCCGTTTCAATCGCTTCAGTTTCATCCTCACTCGTAAATTCTACTAAAATCAGATCTGAAAAAGGCGGATAGTCCATAAATTCCCTAATTTTTATTTCCATATCAAAGAATTTTTTGTAATCGTGTTCTGCCGCCGTCGTCAGAGCGAAGTTGTCAGGTGTATAAGATTGGACAATGACAAGTCCTTCTTCTCCGCCACGCCCTGCCCGGCCGGCCACCTGGGTTACCAACTGGAAGGTTCGTTCCGTAGATCGGTAATCCGGTACATTGAGACTGACATCGGCAGAGACGACGCCCACCAGTCCTACATTCTTAAAATCCAGACCTTTTGCTACCAGCTGTGTTCCAATCAGGATGTCTGTCCTTCCCTTTGAAAAATTGCCGATAATTCTGTTAATCTCTCGATTATTCTTAGCAGTGTCCAAATCCAGCCGCTCGATATTTTTGTCAGGAAACAGTTCTCTGGTAAATTCCTCTACCTTTTCCGTACCGGTTCCAAAATATTTGATATAGTGGCTGCCGCAGGTAGGACAACTGTCAGGGACGCGAAACTTTCTGCCGCAGGAATGACAAATTCCTGCATTTTCCCGCTTATGGTAGGTCAGAGAAATGCCGCACTGGGGACACTGCAAGACCTCTCCGCATTCGCGGCAGGAAATAAAAGTGGAATATCCTCTCCTATTTAAAAAGAGGATTATCTGCTTTCCTTTTTCCAATGCTTCCACTGACTTCCGGTATAGTCTATCACTAAAAATAGTGCGGTTTCCAGCTTTCAGTTCCTCACGCATATCTACCAGCTCCACCTTTGGCAGCGGCGTATTGTTATAACGCTGTTTCAATTCTATGAGATGGTAGATGCCTTCTCTGGCTCTCTGATAGGAGACAACCGACGGCGTCGCGCTGCCTAAAATCAAAATACCGTCAAAATACATCAGCCTCTTCAGTGCGATATCTACGGTATCATACTTGGGCGTCATATCCGATTTATAGGTCGCCTCATGCTCCTCGTCTAAAATGATGACGCCGATATTGTCTAAGGGAGCAAAGACACCAAGCCGGGCGCCGATTACAATCTTCGCCTGACCTTTTCTAATTCGCATCCATTCGTCAAAGCGCTCTCTTTTCGTCAATTTGCTGTGAAGAACTGCGATGTTCTCTTTGCCAAAACGTGCGATAAACCGGTCTGTAATCTGCTTCGTCAGTGCGATTTCCGGTACTAACATTATTGCAGTCTTACCAGCCGCAATCACTTCAGCGATAGTCTGCATATAGACTTCCGTTTTGCCGCTGCTGGTAACTCCGTGAATTAAAAAGTTTTCCTGTCGTCCCTCTTGGACGGCCTGCCTGATCTGGGCTAAAGCCATCGCCTGTTCGTCCGTTAACTGTTTTATAATCTGTGGTTCCCCGGCCACATCCTTGTATGGCTCTTTTTCTTTGCCTTCTTTAGCCGGCTTGCCATTTGGCGCAAAACATTTGACGGCATCCAGGTACTTGATACCATAACGGCGTTTCATCCAGATGCAGGTATCCATAATCTCGCTGGTCAGTGAAATATTCCCATCGAGAGACTCAATTTCTTTGATAATGGCCGGATCACACTCCGGAACCACGTCATCTTGAAATACATAAGCGGACTTCAACTTATTGCCTCGGTTAAAGGGGACTTTCACAATATCCCCTTTCTTCACATCCAGTGAAGTTCCATAAGTATAGTAGGTGTCGGTATGCCTGCTGTTATTGTCAATTACTACATTTATGTATTTCATATTCCTCCGTCCTGCAGCCTAGAGCAGGAAAATATTGTGCTTCTTGCAATCGTTTATCATTTTGTCTGACCATACCGACGCCTGTACTTCTCCGATATGTGCTTTTCTGAGGAAAAACATACAGAGTCTGCTCTGTCCGATACCGCCGCCTATGGAATACGGCAGTTCGTCGTTTAAAATGGCTTGATGGAAAGATTGTGTTCTTCTGTCGTCGGCGCCTGCAAGAGTCAACTGTCTATCCATCGCTTCTGCATCGACGCGGATGCCCATAGAGGAAACTTCAAAAGCTTTTTCCAGAACGTCATTCCACAGGATGATATCTCCGTTTAACTCCCAATCGTCGTAGTCAGGTGATCTGTCATCGTGCTTTTGGCCTGATTTTAGTACGCCTCCAATTTTCTCGATAAAAACGGCGCCATGAGCCTGACAGATCAAATCCTCTCTCTCTTTGTCGGTTTTGTTGGGATATAGATCTTCTAATTCCTGCGTGGTGATAAAGTAGATTTCATTGGGAATCTCTGTTTGAAGATCTCGGTACAGCCTGTTGACATAATCCCCCAGGTTTTTAATTGCATTATATATGGTGGTCACTGTTTCATGTAAATATTCTGTGTTTCTTTGGTCTTTTGTAATGACTTTTTCCCAGTCCCACTGATCCACATAGACGGAGTGCAGATTATCCAGTTCTTCATCCCGTCTGATGGCGTTCATGTCTGTGTAGATACCGTGTCCAGGTTTAATTCCATACTTTCCAAGAGCCATGCGTTTCCATTTTGCCAGCGACTGAACGATTTCCACTTCTCTTTCGTCCAATCCCTTTAATGTAAAGTTCACTCTTCTTTCAATCCCGCTCAAGTTATCGTTGAGTCCCGTCTTAGGATCAACGAAAAGCGGTGCAGATACTCTGCGCAGGTTTAAACCATATGCCAGCTCTTGCTGGAAATAGTCCTTGATTTTTTTGATCGCCCTCTGGGTCTCCAGGGAGCTGATCACAGGGGTATACTCTTTTGGTGTAATTAATTCTGACATGTGCTGTTCTCCTTTATATGACATTATCTTTTCGAGTATTCACATCCGCAGTAGTTTTGCCTATAGAGGCCATATTCCTTTGACAACTGTATGCTTCTTTGAAAACCCGCTTTCTTTTTAAAATCTATATCAAGAAATTCTACACTATATTCTTGTGCGAACTCTTTTCCTAATTGTGAAATTAACGTGTAGTTTTTGTGGGGACTGACTGTAAGTGTGGTGGCAAAGAGGCCAAAACCTAAATTCTTAGCTGTTTTTGCAGTTTTCGCCAGCCGCATCCTGAAACAAATCGTACAGCGTTTGCCGCCCTCAGGTTCATTACTGCAGCCGTCAGTCAATTGATAATAGACGTCTGGCTCGTACTCTCCTTCTAAAAAATGTATTTTGTGTTTGCCGCCTAAATGCAGATTGAAATTCTCTATGAATTTCACCTGGTTAGCTTTTCTTTTTTCGTACTCCTTTGAATCAGTAATGCAAGGATTATAAAAAAATACGGTAATTTCGTAATCCGGCGCCAATCGCTCTATGACCGATGTGCTGCATGGTCCACAGCAGCTGTGCAGCAATAGTGCAGGTTTCATCACTTCTTCCCCTGCTCCAGCAATCTCTGCCAGTGTTCTGTTTCTTTGTCCTACTTCACATTGACAATTCCACGGAGTGGTGGACTTCTTCGCCATATTTTCTGTCTCCTTTGCGCAAAATTATTTTTGTTACAGAGCGAAGTCCGCCGCCTCTTATGGCGCGGGGCATCCAGCATCTGTTATAACACTTTATTATACACCATATACAGCAACATGCGCAATATTCTATTTTAGTAAAAAGCGCTGCGAGATACCTGTTTTTCAACGTTAATTAGAGATAGAAATTTTTTCGTTCTTAGCGGATAATACGAAACTTTAGGTTGACAAAGGGACACTTGCTCTGCCCCAATTTCGAGGCAGATGAACCGCGCATACTGGACGTATGCAAAGTGAAGATAACGATGAATGTAGGGCAAACACACGCTTTGCAACATGTTACCCCTTGTCAGCAGAAAGAATAGACAAGGGGTAACATAATATGCTAAAATTAGTATGAATATTACAAAAAGGGGTTTATCATGACGCAGCCAATTAACACAATTAGTTCTTATCTGAAACATGAGTTCGGCCAAAAAACCGTAAAATTAGCCATAGACGGCGGATTTACCTGCCCTAATCGGGATGGAAGCAAATCCTATGGCGGGTGTCTCTTTTGTTCTGAAGGCGGCGGAGGGGACTTTGCCTCTACAATAGAAAATCAGATCGATCTGTTATCTGAAAAGTGGCCAAAGGCGAAGTATCTGGCCTATTTTCAAAATCATACTAACACCTATGCTCCCATAGAAACATTGCGAGAGAAATATGAAAAAGCGCTTAGTCACCCGTTGATTTCTGGCATCGCCATCGCCACACGGCCAGACTGCATCAACGAGGAAGTTTTGGACTTGCTCTCTGAAATCAACGAAAATCACTTTCTGTGGGTCGAATTGGGGCTTCAGACGATACATCAAAGAACGGCTGATCTGATCAACCGCTGCTATGCGTTATCTGTTTATGATTACGCTATCGAAGCCTTAAACTCACGAGGCATCAAAACCGTAGTCCATCTTATTCTTGGCCTGCCTGGCGAAACCAAGGAAGACATGATTCAATCGGTAAGATATGTCTGCGCTTCTGGAGCCTGGGGCATCAAGCTACACCTCCTCAATGTAGTAAAGGGCTCGAGGATGGAAGAGGAATATCACGACTACAATTCCTTCCATTCCATCGAGGAATATGTGAATTTCGTCTGTGACTTGATTGAAATCATTCCTTCTGATATCGTAATCCATCGCCTGACCGGCGACGCACCGCGTAAGATTCTGATTACACCAGAGTGGAGTTACAGAAAAAGAACTATTCTCAATGGAATCACTGCTGAACTGAAGAGACGGGGCAGCTGGCAGGGATGCAAGGCATAATTCTTCACATATAGAGCAGTGAACGAACAGAAAAAATGAGTTGGCCGAAAGAACTGCCAACTCATTTTTATTTATTATCTTTTTATAGAAACCACAACTGAATATGGTCCGTATACGGTCTTATCATAGATACTATCTTTATATGCCCTGACTTTGTAGTAATACCGTTTACCCAGCGTCCTACCCTGATTCAAAAACCTGGTCGTCTCTGCAGGAACGGTCTTTACCAGCGTATAAGTTCCGGACTTGGATGTGGATCGGTAGACTTTATATCCAGTGATTCCTCCCACTTCTGTCCATTTTACCTCAATAGATTTCGTGTACATATTTTTCAGAGTCACCGTCGGTTTTTGTAACGTATGGACTGTAATTAACGGTGAATACTCATTACTGATAAACCGTACTCCATTAATCTTCTTGTACGGTGCCAATTTAAATTCATATTCCTTGCCCGCATATGACATTTTCTTGACGACCTCTGTGTTTCCATCTACATATACTGAATTCCACTTTTCTGATGTAGTCTGTTTATATCTGAGTCGGTATCCGTCGGCTCCGTCTATAGCATCCCAATTAAATTTCATGGTCATATAGCCGCTGTACAAATCGCCTGTCAAAGTATTTGCTTCCCCAAAGGTGGCGCCTTTGATCACATCTGATTCTTTACTATAAATTTTTTCACCCTTATATTCGTAATAAGCAGCTACCTTGTATTCGTAAATCTCACCGCGATACTTCATGGTCTTCGTCCAGGAGGTTCCATCCTTGACGGTGTTATAGGACCAGCTAGATGCGCCCGATTTTTTCCAGTATACTCTGTAACCAGTCGCTTTCGCATCTCCGTTCCAGGTTAAAGTGACCTGCTCATTGCTATCACTCTGCACTTTGACATTGGTCGGTTTCTCTGGAACGTAGGCATTATCATCGCCCTTTTCTCTGACTACAGTTACATAGTAATATCTTACTTTTCCAGAAGAGGAAGTTACTTTTACTGTCACTTTGTTAGTGCCGACAGCCAAATTGGTGTTTCCTGTAACTGTAACCTTAGCGTCATTTACGTTGGTTGTCGTTTTAATGGTAACACTGCTGGCGGAGACCTTCGTTTTCAATTTGTAGGAAGAAGTGAATCGATCAAAGGTTGCTGTAAGCGATTTCAGCGTATCCCCTTCATAAACCTTCAGCGAATCGAGATAGTTATTATTGTTTCCGCTTCCAGGTTCCGGACTTACCGATGCCGGCATGTTTTCGTATACCGGAATCTCAAATGTAAACGCTTCATCAAAGACACCCGCATCCTGATAGCAGGAAGACATGATGGATGACTCCGTAGCGGCAGAAAATACAGAAGTCGCATATTGATGCGTTCCTACGCTTCCTAATCCGTTGAGCACGTTATAGCGCG
>ERZ791934.1771-NODE-1771-length-17872-cov-3.612842_pt1 | contig 17872 bp, 20 predicted proteins | sample MGYA00510125_ERZ791934 | MGnify/ENA primary metagenome ERZ791934 (study PRJEB30046, sample SAMN00993240) | human gut metagenome | study: EMG produced TPA metagenomics assembly of the A metagenome-wide association study of gut microbiota in type 2...
CTATACTCAAGACAGTGAAAGCGAAGTATGGGAAACAAATGAACAGGGGATCAATCCGGCATGGGAGAAATCAAATCCATCTATAGGCGTTGTAAAAAAATGGTCGTATCTGCGTGACCGAGTGGATGAAGCGCGACTAAGCAAGTCTGATAGGATGTTCGTTTTATCAAAAGACTTCAATTTTAAAGTTTCCGAAGCGACGACCTGGCTACTTCCGGAACAGTTAGATTATGATACGGGATATGATATAGAAGATTTCAGAGGTTTTTTCTGTATTGGTGGTGTCGATCTGGCAGAAACAACAGACTTATGTTCCGCGAAGGCGTTGATCATGCTTCCTGAAGATAAACGGAAATATTTTATTTCTATGTATTGGATTCCCATTAGTAAGCTGGATAACAGTGATGATAAGCTTGCAGGAGCTGAATACAGACAATGGGCCAAGGATGGATATTTGCGAATCGTAGATGACACAGAGGTCGATGTGGCGATCGTAGCAGACTGGTTCAATGAACTATATAAAGAATACGGAATATGGACAGTAAAATGTGGATATGATCAGAAATTTTCCAAGGAATTTCTTAAACGCTTAGATGAATATGATATCGAATATGAAAATATACCGCAAAATCGTTTCGTCATGAGCACACCGACAAAAGTCACTGAAGAAGAAATACGACAGGAACTGATCATTTACGGAAATAACCCTATTGATAGATGGAATATGAAAAACGCATGTGTCCAGGTGTGGGACACCGGACACATCATGCTTGTGAAAGAAAAGAATATGCCAGGTAAGAAAATAGATGGCGCTGTAAGTATGGTCATAACAAACGAGACTTACAGAAGAAATCGTGCGGACTACATGATGTATGTGAAAAAGAACCGGAGGTGAGTGCATGGGGATATTGAAAGTACTGTCGGGGATGTTCGGCGTGGAGAAGACACCGGCGAAATTAAATTATGGAACGATGCTGAATGGTATCACGCCTATATATTCGGGACATGGACAGAATATATATACGAATGATGTCGTGCAGCAAACGCTGGATTGTATCGTTAATGAATTAAAAAAACTGAATCCTACACATGTACGATACGAAGGATTTGATCCTGTGCCTGTAGATGGGGAACTTCAGCGAGTACTAGATGATCCAAACCCACTCATGACAACGAGCGAGTTTATCGAAAAGTGGGCGTGGATGCTCCTGCTTACATACAATGCATTCATCTATATACGAAGAAATGAACAAGGAAGTATCACAGGTTACTTTCCATTGAACCCCAAACAGGTCACATTCATGGAGGCGCCGAATGGAAAAATGTTTTTGAAAATGAGATTCGGAAGTGGTTATGAATCTACAGTACCATATGATAACATCATCCATTTAAGGACACATTTTGCGCAGAATGATCTCATGGGTGGGAATGAGTTTGGACAACCCGATCAGGAACATATTAAAAAGACGATCGGTATCAATGATGATCTGCTGGATGGGGTGCGAAAAGCGATGAAGATATCATGCGCCATAAATGGAATCGTGCAGTATAACATTATGCGGGATGATGACCAGATGCAGGAGAATATCAGAGAATTTGAAAAAAAACTTTTGAAATCTGAAAGTGGGATCATGCCAATGGACACGAAAGCCGTATATACACCATTGTCGAGAAACATGCAACTTGTGGATAAAGCTACGCTGGAATTCCTTGATAATAAGATCATGCGTAACTGGCACGTTCCGGCAAATATCGTTCTGGGGAGTTACAAAACAGAAGAATATGCATCATTTTACCAGGCAGCATTGGAACCGATCATAATATCGGCTTCGCAGGGCTTCACAAAAAAGTCGTTCACGAAGCAGCAGGCAGGCAGCTATAAGAATAAGATCATATTCTTCATGCGCGAGTTGATATTTGCAGATACTGCTCAGACACTGGCAGTTGTGAAAGAGCTTGGTCAGACAGGTGCATTATGGGAAAACGAAAAACGTGTTGCATTTGGATATGCGCCAGATAAAGAATTGATCGGTAAACGCATGCAGTCACTGAACTGGATAGAAACGCAATATGCCAGAGAGTACCAGCTGACTAAGAAAAAGCCAGGCGAAAAAGAGATAGAAGAATAGGAAAGGCGGTGAAAACAGATGGATGAATTTGTAAGACGAAGTTATATGTGTGAAGTGCGTTCAGAAGAGGGGAAAACCGAAAATGAGCGCGTCATTGTAGGGAGGCCGATCGTATATGAAAGTAAAACAGATATGGGCTGGTATGATGAGGTGATCTGTCGTGGCGCGTTGGACGAAACAGACCTTACGGATGTGAGCTTTTTAGTTAATCATATGACCGGCATGATACCGATGGCAAGAAGTCGAAAAGACAATATAAACAGCACGATGAAGCTGAGTGTCGATGTCAATGGTATGGCGATACGAGCAGGTGTGGATGTCGTAAACAATGGGACAGCAAGAGAATTCTGTTCTGCTGTGGACAGGGGAGATATATGCGGCATGTCCTTCATGTTCGGGATTCGCAAACAGCGTTGGGATAATCTGGATTCTGAACATCCAACAAGATATATCGAAAAGATATCTGTCGTGATGGAAGTGTCAGGCGTGACATGGCCGGCTTATGAAGAAACAGATATATCGCTGCGAGATAAAGAAAGCAGCGATGAAGCTCGTCAGGCGTTCGAAAACGCAAAAAAAGAACAGTCGCTGAGCAGGAAAGAAACGATCTGCATGAATAGAGCGAAAGCACTGGTACGTATGTACAGGAAAGGAAAATAAAATATGAACATCAAAGAGTATTTGAACAACCTTCTGAATGATTTTAGAGAACAGAGAAGCACCCTCCGCACGTCGTTAGTTGCAGCTGAAACGCAGGAGGAACGCCAAGCGATCAATGAAAGTCTGGATGCTGTGGAGGAGCAGATCGAATCCGTGAATGAACAGATTCGGTCCCTGCCGCCTGTTGATGATGAGGGCGATGCAGGAAATGGAGAACAGCGAGGGTTCAACCCACTTGCAAGCTATGGGTTGAATGCAGGAGGCGCAGCTGCAGCAGCTGCTGATGAGGAACGTGAAGCGGGTCCAACAGGAACGATGGAATATCGAAAGGCATTCCAGAAATATTTCCGTACAGGTGAGATGGATGAGGTCCTGATCACTCGCGCAAATGCTGCGAACACCAGCGAAGACCTGGGCGTCGTGATCCCGGTCACAGTCATGCAGACATTTATCACAGAAGTGGAGAAAGTCCGCGGACAGCTGTACACAAAAGTCAAGAAAACAAATGTCAAGGGCGGAATGAAATATCCGATCGGAGCATTCGGCGCAACCTTCAAACGAATTACAGAAGGTACGGTAAGCGACCGCCAGAAGGGCGGAAAGACTACCGGGCATGTCCAGTTTGGATATAACATCGGTGAGATCCGAATCGCAAAGACATTGCTGGAAAGTATCCTGGAGACTGCTGCATTTGAAACTGAACTGGGAAAAGTAATTGCGAAAGCATATGTAGAAGCGATGGATAAGGAGATCATCTCCGGAGTTCCGGCAAACAATGAGATGGAAGGTATCCTGACCGAAGCAAAAAAGGAAAGCGGAAGCCGCATCCTGCCAGCGAACATCATTGCGTTTACTGCAGACGATATCAGTGACTGGACAGCATGGGAAAAGAAACTGTTTGCGGAAATCCCTATGGCAATGGAAAAAGAACGTCCGGAATTCGTGATTGCGAAGCAGACATATGTCAGCAATCTCTGCACGATGAAGGATACATCAGGACAGCCGATCAAAAAAGCTGGATTTGACGCTAGCGACAAGCTGCATAAATTCAACGAATACGAGGTGAATCGTGTAGAAAAAGATATCTTCAAAGACTTCGACAGCTGCGCGGATGGAGAATACTTTGGTATGTTCTGGGTTCCGGAGATGGCTTATGCAATCAATTCCAATATGGAATTTACGCTGATGAGATATTTCGATCATGAAACGAATCAGTATGTCGATAAGGCGCTGGTCGTGAATGACGGTAAGGTGTTGGATCCGGCATATATCTATCTGCTGAAGAAATCTGTCCCTTCTCAGGGATAGGAAGGGAGTGACCGTCCATGGAGGATGCTTTGATCCTTGAAAAGGTAAAGACAGCACTCGGTGTTACCGGTACCTATCAGGATGGTACGATATCATTCTATATCGATGAAGCGAAAGCTTACCTGAAGAGTGCCGGAATCGATCAGCGTGTGATCAATTCGCCGGCATCCTTCGGGGTGATCGCCCGCGGCGTTGCGGATCTATGGAACTATGGCAGTGGTTCCGGACAGCTGTCACCATACTTCAAGGAAAGGGCTATGCAGCTGAGCTTTGAAAAGGGTGATGGTGATGTATAGACCAAGAGATCCGTTCACAGTTTCGATGCTGATACTGAAGCCATATACAAAAACGGTAAAGATGGTCGCAACTAAGACATATCCGAAACCGGAAGAAGTCCAAGAGGACATGCGGATATCCGCAAGTTTCCGTACCTTTGGTGGTTCGGAATCAGTATCGAATGGTATCGTGACGATCATTGACACAGCTATCATAGAAACATGGTACCGGCCGGATATCACGGCAGACTGTCAGATCTACGTATATGAAACAGGAAAGACATATGATATCATCCAAACACCAGAGGATATCGATATGCGACATCAGTTCCTAAAGTTCAAAGTGAAAGCTATAGGAGGAAAACCATGAGCAATAAGATGTCATGTGATTTTACCGGTTTCAAAGATCTGCTGGAACGTCTCGATGAGATTAGCGGTGATATCAAACCGGCTGTTAATGAATGTCTGGAAAAGGTGCATGGGATGATCACGGAAGAAGCTGCCGAAGCGATCAAAAAGCATCATCTTACCGGTGATACCGAGAAATCACTTATTGATAAGCCATCTGTGGAATGGAGTGGTATGCAAGCGGAGATGAACGTCGGATTCAAGATCCGTGACGGTGGTCTTGCATCCATCTTCTTGATGTATGGAACACCGAAGATAAAGAAGGACCAACAGCTATATAACGCATTCCGCGGATCAAAGATGAAGAAAAGGATAAAAGAAGTACAGGAGGTAGTCATACGACGCCATCTGCAAATATCCGCAAAGAAGGGGAAATAAGATGAAAGATGAACTTGAAGCATTATTATTGACATTCGGATATCCGGTGAGACTACAGGGATCGATGTCAGAAGAAGAAAGCTACCCACCTTCCTTCTTCACCGTATGGAACAATAGTACGGAAGATGCAACATTCTATGATAATACTCCGGATGCCTGTATCTGGGACTTTGATATCAACTTTTATTCATCAGATCCTACGCTTGCCAATGAGGTTCCGTTGTTGGTGATTCAGTTGCTGCGCAGGAATGGCTTTATCATAGATGGAAAAGGATATGACGTGATGAGCGACGAAAAATCACATACAGGAAGAGGGATGAATGCCCTCTATATACAAAAAAGAAAGAAAGTGAGGATGGACGATGGAAACAGTTCAGGAATTTAGAGGTTGTGAGAATCTTTGTTATGCTATGATCACAGAAGATTCGATTGAAAAATATGAAACAGGACAGGTGAAAATGCTGGCACCTCTTGCAGAGATATCAAAAACAACAGAAACAGCGAGTGCTTCAAAGCCATACGATAACAAGATTGCTCTGATTATCAAAGCAGAGGGTGCTGATACGATCACAGTATCGGTGCCGGCGTTAGATATTGCTACGCAGGCAGAGATCATCGGAAAGGATGTTGATCCCGCGACTGGTGCACTGATGGACGATGGAACAGTCAAACAGGCATATTTTGCTTTAGGATATATTCTGAATAAGACAGACGATACGAAGCGGTATGTTTGGCGATATAAGTGTTCGGCGAATATTCCGGAAGAATCTAGTAAGGCAAAGGGCGCCGATACAGACAGCTCCGGGCAGAGCCTCGTGATCACCGGTATCAATACGATTCATAAGTTCACGAAAAAAGGGAAGACGCAGAAAGCACTGGTCGTTGATGAATCGGACAATCTTGCCGATCTGAAGACTTTCTTTAACGAGGTGACAACTTGTGATACATTGAAGCCGCTAGCGTCTGAAGGATAAAGAAGAGGAAGGATCATTATGGAACTGAAGATATATAACAAGCATCAGGAAGTAGAAAAAACGCTGACCTGTGATAACTATGATCTACGATGGGGGACAGTGGAAGATATGATTTCAATCATCTCACAGGTCGAAGATATGGGAGAGATGTCGGAGGAAGAAGCTACTGAAGCACTTTTCCGAATCGTAAGAAGTAAGATGCAGATGATAAAGGAACTCCTGAAGGATATGTTTCCGAAGATCACTGAAGAGGACCTGCGGAAACTGAAAACAAAGGATATTGTCATGGTGATAGCTGCCACGATGTATTATGTAAAGCAGACGTTCATAGGTAATGATTCCCCAAACTAAATAAGGGACAGGGTAGATCCCTGTCCCTTTATGAACTTATGTTTGAGATATCGGACCTCCTATGCAGCAGATACAGTAGTCTGAATCCATTTATGATACGTCGCGAGAAATCAGGAGAGGTGTTTCTGCTGATAAATCGTGTAATGAAACAGAGAAAAGAAAGCGAAGATTTGAAAACACCGTTGAAAAAGGGCGATCAGGTGCTGTATGACGGAAAGGGGAATAAGATCATACGACGCCCAGCAACAGATGATAGTTGGTATTGATGGAAGGAAGGTGAAGACATGAGCAAAGAAACAGAATCTACGACGAAGTGGAAAGTTGATATAAGCGATTTGAAAGCGAGTATGGCGCAGGCACGCCGTGAGATAAAACTATCAAATGCAGAGTTCAAAAATGCGACAGCAGGAATGGACGACTGGGGTTCATCTGCAGATGGTCTGGGGGCAAAATTAAGGAGTTTAGATAAGAACATCGATGCGCAGAGGTCCATACTGGAAGCTCTGAAACAGCAGTATCAGATGGTATGTGAGGAGCAGGGAGAGACAAGTAAGGCTGCCCAGGACCTCCAGATCAAGATCGAGAATCAGTCTGCTGTTGTCAAGAATAGCGAGAAGCAAAGGGATAAGTATCGGCAGCAACTGGATGATATCACGAACGCATCAAAAGATTCCGATTCGGAAGTCGATAAGCTAACGAAGACGATATCAGAACAGGAAAAGGAACTTGATGATCTGAAACGCCAGTATCAGGAATCAGCTTTATCAAAGGGGCAGGATTCTGAAGCAACCAAGGAACTGGGGCAGAAGATATCGGGGCTTTCTACAGACCTGCAGACAAACAAGGACAAATTGAAGGATGCCGCCTATGCGGGAGATGAACTGTCGGACGCTCTGGATGATGCCGGAGATTCAGCAAAACATTCTGAAGGTGGGTTCACAATTCTAAAGGGGGCAATCGCTTCTCTGGCAGCGGATGCGATACGTGCCGCAATCGACGGATTCAAAGAGCTAGCCACAGAATCCGAACGCGCATCCACCTCCTTCTCAGCTTCTACCGGTATCAGTGCCAGTAAGATGAAGGTCTATAATGACCAGATGAAAGAACTGTATAAAAACAATTACGGTGACAGCTTAGACGATATCGCGGAATCGATGGGTGAAGTGAAACGGCAGACGAACGAGCTTGATCCATCCAAATTGAAGGACTTTACAAGGGACGCTATTGCACTACGCGATACGTTCGGATGGGATATCCAGGAATCGGTACGCTCTGCGAAGATGCTAATGGACCAATTCGGCATATCATCTGAAGAAGCCTATAATCTGTTGGCTCAGGGCGCACAGAATGGTCTGGATAAGAATGGAGACCTACTGGATTCTATCAATGAATATGCTGTTCACTATGAACAGATGGGATATTCTGCGGAAGAATTCTTCAATAGTCTCCAGAATGGAACACTGGATGGAACGTTTTCTGTGGACAAGTTAGGAGATGCCATGAAAGAATTCGGTATCCGGACGAAGGACACTGCACAGGCGACGACGGAAGGATTCGAGCTGTTAGGGCTGGATGCTGACAAGATGCGGGAAGCATTCGCCAAAGGTGGCGAATCGGCACGCGATGCTACAGCCAAGACGATAAATGCCCTCTTCTCGATGGACGATCAGGTAAAACAGAATCAGGCCGGTGTAGACCTTTTCGGTACGATGTGGGAAGACCTTGGAAAAGACGGTGTACAGTCTTTAACGATGGTCAATGGCTCCGCAGATAAGACGAAGAAGACCATGCAGGAGATCAACAAGGTAAAGTATTCGGATATCGGGAATCAATTTAAGGAATTGGGCAGGAGCGTGAAAACTGACCTGCTTATGCCACTTGCTGAGCAGACGCTGCCAATATTAAAGGACGGAGTGCAGTGGACGATTAAGAACCTTCCGACGATCATACCGGTCGTAGAGACGGTGGGAGCTGCGCTGGCGGCTGCATTCACAGTCAAGACGATCGTAGGATTCAAGGACGATATCATTCATACAGGGGAAGCACTGTTTGATCTTGGTGACAAGGTACCGCTTGTAGGGGATGCAATGTCTTCACTAGGTGCATCGATCGCTGCGAATCCGTGGATCGCATTAGCGACAGCCATCACCGGTGTAACGCTGGCGATTGGTGGATTACTCATAAAGTCAGCGCTTGAAAATGATGAACACCGCAAGAATATGGAAGCCATACAGGAGGAGATCAATGCCCGTAACGACCTGCGGGAAGCGCAGGAAGAACAGCTTTCCGCCAATCTGGGAGAGATTGAGAACACGCAGTCCCTGTATAGTGAGCTGAAGAACCTCGTAGACGGAAACGGGAAGTTGAAAGGGAAATATGAGGACCGAGTGAAATTCATCCTGAACGACCTGAATCAGGCGCTGGGAACGGAAATGGAACTGAATGATGGAGTTATAACCGGATACAAGGATCTGAGCGGCTCCATTGACAATATGCTGGCGAAGAAACGTGCGGAAATCATTCTGGAAGCGCAGCTACCGGCATATAAGGAAGCAGTAACAAAATCTATTGAAGCGCAGACAAAGGCCAATGAACTGAGCGCACAGATATCAGATAATAACATGCAAAAGAAACAGCTAGAGACTGAACTGCTGAAGACATATGGAGAAGAGTGGTATAAGAATGCAGATGCAGTGAAATCGAGCACTGCGCAGCAGATGGCAATGTTGACTGATGATACAGTAAAAAAGCAGGAAGAGTTGAACAAGCAGAATGAGTTGTTGAAGGGCTACCACGAAGATATCGATAGCTATGAGGTAAATTCTATGCGTTTGCAAAGTGGAAAGCCGGAGCAGATTGCAAAGATCGAGACGGATGTCATTGCGTCTAAAAGTCAATCCTATGCAGATCAGAAAGAGATGTTGACCGCCCAACTTGAATTCGAAAAGGGATCATTGAAAGAGCTTAAAGAAAAATACAAGCAGACCGGTGATGAAACCCTATTAGAGATGATCAAGAGTAAGGAAGCTAAGATCGAGAACACACAGAAAGAGCTTGAAGGTATGAAATCCACGGTGGATGAGAAGAAACCGGGAATTGTCGGCACATTTGCTGATATGGCCAGGCAAGCAGTCAAAGCGTTGGACAAAAAGGAAGAATCAAAAGACAAAGGTAAGAAAAACGCTGATGGCTTTGCATCAGGGGCTGAATCAAAAGAGAGCACTGCCTATAATGCGGGCGCAACGCTTGTCAATGGTATGCTGTCAGGGATAGGAGGAAAGAACAAAGATGTGCAGAATAAAGGCGAAAAGAGTGGTGAAAAATTCAAAGATGGAGCAGAATCTGTATCGATGTTCGGTGTTGGAAAGAATTATGTGATTGGCATATCAAATGGTACTGGGGCGATCGATATATTCAGTGTGGGATGGGATATAGGAAACGCCATAAAAAGAGGTACTAAGAGCGCATTAGATGAACATTCACCGTCTAAAGAAGGTGAAAAGATTATGGATTTCTATATGCAGGGCCTTGGCGGTGGTGCTTATAAGAATATGCACAAGGTGCTCGATCCAATAGATGATATGGGTATCTCTATGATTCGGAAAACAAAAGAAGCAGCTGCAGCGGCTTCTGATGCACTTTCTTCTGCGTTCAGTGGAATCAGCGCAGCGAATAATGAACTGACGATAAAACAGGTTCAGTTGATGCAAGTAGCTGCCCCAAAGAACACTGGATCTGAAGCTGTCGAGCAGATGCCGCAGCCTGTATTCAATCAGTATAATTACTCGCCGAAAGCACTGTCACGCAGGGAAATATATCGACAGACGAACAGTGCATTCAATTTTTACAATATGATGAGCAGAGGTGGAAAGAAATGAATGCAGTCGTGGCAGTGGAGAATAAAAAAGGCGAACGGTTGGAGCTGACCAAAGACCCGGACTATATCATCGGACAGATTGACGGTCTCGGGCCACCGACAGCGCAGATCAATACCTCGAAAATGGTAGGATATGATGGGGAGACGTTCATCTCTTCTACGGCTGGATCAAAGCCCCTAGATATCTATATCTATTTTCAGGGGGATGTGGAAGACAGCCGCATCCGGCTGTACAAATATATCCATAGCAAGGAATATTTAAAAGTGTATTATCAAAATTCCCACCGTGATGTATATATTGAAGGATATGTACAGGATATAAAGATCGATCACTTCGCAGATATGCAGATGGCGCAGGTATCACTGCTATGTCCTGATCCGTATTTCAAGAATATTGTCGAACAGATAGATGGAGGTTCTCAGATTATTGATGAATTTACATTTGAGTTTACATGCGATGAAGGAGAAAGTTTTGAATTTGGAACAATGATGGAGATACCGGAGATTGTCGCGCTGAACAGAGGAGAAATAACGAACGGAATCACCTTCCGAATGAGGATGAATGGAATTGTCACAGACCCTAAGATATTCAATCGTGCAACAGGTGAATCGTTCGGAATATCTTATACCTTTCAAGCCGGGGATGTCGTTACGATATCGACGCGTGTCGGGAATAAAAGTGTGAAGCTTATGCGTGATGCGCAAGAAATCAACATCTTCAACTCTATTATGCCAGGTAGTAAATGGCTGCAACTGGATATCGGAGATAATGTATTCATCTTTGAAGCTGCGGCCGGGCAGTCGTTTATTGAACTATTCATCATCCATCGTGATGAGTATGAGGGAGTGTGAGCTATGGAGCTTGTAATCGCAGACCGTGATATGAGGAAGCTCGGTATCGTAGAAACGGCATCTGTCATATGGGTAAGCCGCTATTATGATATTGGTGATTTTGAAATCTATATAGCGATGGATCAGAAGGTAAGAGAATTGTTGCGGAAGGATTTCTATGTGATACGTTATGATGATCCATATGTCGGAATCATCGAAGACATCGACATCACAGACGATGGAGAACAAGAGTATCTACAAGTGACTGGGAGGTTCGCAGAATCCCTGCTGACACGTCGTATAGTATATGATCAGACGCAGATCAGCGGTACTGTGGAAAGTGGCTTGATAAGCATCATTAAGAACAATATAACTGATCCGAAGATCATGTCTAGAAAGATTGAACAGATAGGTATAGCAGCACCGAAAGGAATGAAAGAACGGATGGATGCACAGTACACCGGTGATGAGATTGCGGACATAATCATTTCCGTATGCCAGGCGAATGGACTTGGATTCCGTATGCCGCTGGACAAAGGGCGGTTCATGTTTGAGCTTTACAAAGGGAAAGACCGTTCCTATGCGCAGGATACGAATCCCTATGTGGTGTTCTCGGATGAAAATGATAATTTGGTATCAAGTGAATACAAGGAAGTAAACTCTCAGCATAAGAACTTCGCACTTGTAGCAGGTGAAGGTGAAGGATCTAAGCGCAGAAAGATGCCAGTGGGAAGAGCATCCGGCATCGACCGCAGAGAGATGTTTGTGGATGCGAGAGATATATCCTCCAACGACGGAGAGGTATCGGATATAGATTATAGCAATGCACTATCAGAACGCGGATATGAGAAACTTGGAGAGGTCAGCATGACGAAAGCATTTGGCGGAGAAGTCAGTATGAATGTGAATTATCAGTATAAGAAGGATTATTATCTTGGTGACGTGGTAACGATCGAGAATGCCAGATGGGGAATGTCGATAAATTCACGGATCATAGAAGTTATGGAATCAGAGGATGAGACTGGATATCTAGTGACACCGACGTTCGGAGCGTAAGGAGGGAAATGATATGACGATAAGATATGGATTTTTTAACAGTGTGAGCAAAGACAGGAAATACGATGCGGACGATTTCAATTATCTCCTGCGGAAACTGATATCGAATGGCGTATTCGCATCACCCAGCAACAACCTACAAGTGACGGCGGGCACAGGCATGAATATCATTATCAAAAAAGGAGAAGCCAGACTGGACTGGAAATGGTTTATTTCTGATTCAGATGAAATATTGCAGATTGATGCGGCTGATGTATCACTAAACAGGATGGATCGCATCGTGATCCGAATAGACTTCACGGCTCGCACTATCGGATTTGCAATAAAAAAAGGAACCGGTGCGACGAATCCAATCATTCCGGATATCCAGAGAGACACAACGATGTTTGAACTGGGACTGGCAGTGGTCAGCGTACCGAAGCAGACCACTGCATTGACACAATCACTCATCACAGATACCAGACTGGATGCAGGTGTATGTGGTGTCGTTACCGGATTGATCGATCAGGTTGATACCACAACGCTTTTCAATCAGTATCAGACTGCTTTCCAGGAAGACCGTACATTTAATAACACGGCTTTCAATACATGGTTCTCCGGAATCAAAGAACAAATGTCTACCTCAACTCTCATCCGGAAGTTTACAAATATCATAACCAGTACAGCCGGACAAAAGGTATTTAACATCGGTATATCAGGCTATAACACTACCTTGGATATCTTGGAGGTATATATCAATGGATTGCGGACAGCTGAGACAATAGACTACACACATGATGCTACGCAGATAACCTTGACAAAAGCACTGGATGCAGGCCAGCAGCTGGAAGTCGTGGTATGGAAATCAATCGATGGTGCGAATGCAATCACCGTTATAGAAAAGGTTGAGCAGTTGCAGAATGAAAAATTGGATAAAACTGGTGGAGAAGTAACAGGAAATATCTGGTGGACGAAACAGGTCTGGCGCAATATAACACTCTTAAGGAGAAAGAATGATGGTAAAAGATAAAAATAATACAGGACTTAATGGCTTGTCTTTATTAGATAACGAACTTCTTTTAGGAAATAGCGTATATAAAACAGCCATAGGTTCTAAAAGTGTTCCGATATGGGATAGTGGGACTGCTGCAAAAAACCTTGCTACTGAAGAATATGTTAATGCAAAAATCAAAGAATTGCAGGATCAAATCGGCGCATTGAAAGGTGTAGGATAATGAAATGAAGAAGATGCCCTATCTTTACAGCAAAGTAGGGCGTTTTTTTATATTAGAATTAGTGCTATAATGATGATACAAAGGGGTGAGGATTGTGAAAATAGGAATCAGAAAACCATCTATAAAAAAATCAATAAAAGCAAGAACGACAGGAGCAATGAAAAGAAAGGCTAAAGCTGCCGTTAATCCAATATACGGAAAGCATGGTGTCGGATTTGCGAAAGACCCAGTAAGATCGACTAAAAACAAAGTATATAAAAAGACAACCAAAAGTGTATGGGATTTTTTTAAATAAAGGCTTGCGATGTGAAAAAAGCATAGAGATAAGTGATAAAAAAAGACGATAATCGTCTTTTTTTATCAGCATCAGATACCTAGTTTTTTAATAAGCGCATCCTGCAGCGTCTGAGAATAATTGATGTTGTTTTTATCAGCAAGATCATTCAGCCATGCCGGTATCGTAAGTGTCTTTTTGACAGCCTTGTTGTTATACCGCTTGGCCCATTCGACGCCATCATATCTGACCATTAAAACAAAATCACGACCTTGTAATTTGATATCGCTTGGATTTGACGGTTTCGGAAATTCCTGAGCTGGTTCCAACGGATTCGGCGCAAACCAGGTGCCCAGTGCATCTTCTGCCATTTCTGCAGCTTCTTCCAGTGTTTCGCCTTGTGTCAGGCATCCAGGCAGATCAGGGAATTCTACCCAGTAACCTTTTTCATCTGGATCAGCTTCGTGAAAAACTGCGGGGTAATAAAGTTTTGACATATCATATACCTCCTTTAATATAAGATATTAGGATAACCGGCGCAGGCAAAGGCTATTTTTTTAGCCCTGCCTGCTTCAGTATTGCTTGCTCCATGCCTTTTTTTAAATCTTTACAATGATAAGGTACGATTGTTGTCTTCCTAGTATCCGGATTATAGAATTTTCGATGTGAACCGCCACCGCCAGGTACTTCTTGAAAACCGTTCTGCTTTAGGTACTTTATCATTTGCTTTGCTGTCATTGGCATATCCTGATATCTCCTTCCTTTTACATATATATTATAACACGTATAAATACGTATGTCAATGGAAAAGATGTGTTTATACGTGTTTTTTTGTGCTTGATAAAAACACCATAAATAAAAATTAACCACTCATTCCTTCATGGTTGGGTGATCTTTTTTGTTGTGTTTTTATTGCTTTTGGTATATTATATATATGTAAGATATCGCTGATATTTTACATGCCTGTCTATTGTTAAGGCATAAGGCAGTGGATCTAAATTTATTTGTGTATTTATATATTTTTTTTTATTAAAAGGATTGAATTTCTCAATCCTTTTTTATTATTCATCAACTTCATTCAATAACAGATTTTTTTCTTTCTTTTCTAAGTTTATCTCTGTGACTTCTTTTATTTGATCTTCATATCCAAGATAATAGTTTATATCACTTGCAGAACTTGTGGGGTGTAATTCTCCTGCTAATTTAATAGATAACTTATTTTTTATATCAATTAAATAATTAGATTTATGTGTGAGTATTTGCTCGCATATATTAAGTTGTTTGCTTAATGGTGGCATATACTCAAATGGATTATTTTTGATTTTTAAAAAGAATTTTGAATCAATTTCTGTTTTTTTCTTGTACAAACTATTTGAATAAAACGAAACTGCAGCACATATTCCTACCCACCTCCCCATAAGATAAGCGAATGATTTTTCATCTTTAAATTTATTAAAGAACTTATTAAAGTATTGGAAAGCATACCATTTATCATACATCATGATATCATATTGGTTCATCATTTTGCGCATAACATTATAAGCAATATTTGAGTTATAAATTGCATAATTAAGCAAACTCAAAAAGGAACCAACATCATTTTGTCTTTGGCTATCTAATACACGAAGAATAGACTGTATGCCATCGAAACGATAATAATCATAATAACTCTGAATGCCATTTTTGTAATAATTAGTCAGGTTATTAAAATATAGTTCCGCTGGTATTTCTGCTCTATAGACCGTATTTATACAACCTTGCGTTACTGCTGTTAAACCAACAACATGGATCATCATTTTTTTGTATTTTTTTATATACATCTCACGTATAGTATCTAAAGTGTTAAACAAATTTGTATCGGTTTCGATAACTTCACTATATAAGTCACCATTAAAATTTACGTGATCCATTACTTCTCCAGTAGCGTTCATTATGTATTCTTGGACCGATTGTAGAGGATTTGCTATATTACCACTAGGACACCAGGAAATCAATGTCATGTTTCCCCATTTTTTTCCATTCCTTATTAAATAACGCAAGGCATGATGAAATTTATAACTATCTGTGATACCAATATAAGCATCAGGTTTCGCTTTTCCTGTTTCAGTCGGATGCAATTTTGTATAATTGCTTGAATAAATCTTTGCTGTAGGAGTATCCGGAAGAAGTTTTCTTTTACCAAAAAGTGTGCAATAAGCATTTTCTCCAGATAATAATGACATTTCCCATTTTCCTTCTTTTTTGAGCATATATTTTTCGTAATATCTATTATATTTTGTATAAAGTTCGCTATCTAACAAAGGTTCTCCTTCTATAGTGATATATGGGCATAACGTTTTAAACTTAAGCTTATTTTCTTGTGCGTATGTTTCCATGAAATCACAGAAATTATAAGTATCAAAGCATTTAAAAAAAGTCTTTAATTTTTTTGTCACTACACCTTTTTCCATCATAGTAGATAAATTGGAAAAATATAAATTAGTCATATTTTTTAAAAGATCTATAATTGGATATGGCGCTGGACTTATAGATCTGTTTTCAGCTGCCAGAGTGGATGGAACGTTCATAGCAAATGGCTTTTCAAAAACACTTATACTTTTAATCTTACCTTCATCATTCAAATCAATAGCTATATTAGCGTATAATATATCCGTATATAACGGCGGCATATCTTCAATGATATCATACAATTTCATAATACTATTCCACATGTTAATTCCTCCTCTTAAATAATATAAATGCTATCTGGTGCATATGATACATCTGTAAATACGGTATAAGAGATGAGCAGTCTATCCATATCAGATATTTGTCTTTCGCCCTTTTCCCATGCCAATAATGTGCGTTTACTGGTTATATAAATATCAGCCATTGCAACCTTGGTAAGACCAAGCTTTTCACGTAAAGCGGCTATACTGCAATGTGCTAGTTCATAAATGTAATTTAAGATATCGTTTATCTCATCAGCACTGTATCCAATAGCCCAATCGTTATAATCAAGAGACATAACATCTTCAATAAAATTCTCTTTATTTGTACACTGCTGAGCATTTTTATAGAAATAAGAATATGTCTGGAATGACACTTGTTTTTTCATTAATTACCTCCTATAGATAGATTGAGGAGCAGCAACGCTCCTCATAATCATTAAAGTTCAATGTGACTAAATTCAGAATTAAGCAGTTCAGCGAAACCTGGATCTAATTCAAGGTATCTGTTTAAAAATTCTTCTGGTGTGCAAGGTAAGTCTAATTCTCCGTGTACCTGTTCTCTGATTTCATCGTTCATGTAAGTGCAAATTTCTTCAAAAGTTTCATGTGTAAGTTTTGCCATGTTTTTTCCTCCTTAGGGAGTTGCCCTATTTGATAATAGCAATGACGGTTGCATTTTTAATAATGACTTCGTTTTCATCGGCACCGTATTCAGCGGATTGACCGAATACAACAATTTGTTCATTTCCTGCGTATGTATTAAAATTGCTTTCCATCATTTCAGTAATAATACTTTCAGCATCTTCATCATCTTCAATGTACGTGCCGGTAGCACATGTTCCGTCTAACTCAATTGGATTCTCAGTATTGTAAGAAGAAAGATCATACTCATAATCCCAATCGTATGAATTACGACACTGGTCACCAATGTTATAAGATTCATCGTCAGTCGGTTTTCTGAATCCGATGTACCCAGAGAATCCATCGCTATATTCTCTTTTTAAAATGTTGATGATTTCGATTGCTTTCATATTGCTTACCTCTCTTTACACTTATATTATAGCGCACAATGTGCGCTATGTCAACAGGAATAACGCACATTGTGCACTTTTTTTACGTGTGCCAAATAATAAGTAACGATTTAAGATGAAAAATCACGTATTTGATGATTATTTTACATTCATAATTTAAAGTGTGAGATAATGTACACGGCAGCAAAGATATTTTACTCCCCCATAAAAATCCGTACCATATCTTCTTCCTAGCTGCCAACTCCTGTATATGTGCAGGAGTTTTTCTGTTTACCCGAAAACAACCAGAAAAAAATGTGCAATTTATGAATAAATGCTATAATAAATTAAAACGAAAAACAAATATATCCTTATATTATAATGAAAAAGAATGAAATATAATAAAAAAAGATGGA
>ERZ791934.1774-NODE-1774-length-17806-cov-3.160442_pt1 | contig 17806 bp, 17 predicted proteins | sample MGYA00510125_ERZ791934 | MGnify/ENA primary metagenome ERZ791934 (study PRJEB30046, sample SAMN00993240) | human gut metagenome | study: EMG produced TPA metagenomics assembly of the A metagenome-wide association study of gut microbiota in type 2...
TCTCAATGTATATGTCGAGGCCCAGCCGGTCATGCATCATCTGGCGCAGGGGGACGTTTTCAAAACGCAGGTTGTTGGCATATTCCACGATGCCGGTTTCCTCGTTGCAGGTGCCGGGGCTGCCGATGCCGACGTATGCAACTTCCTCCATTCGGATGCCAGCGTCAGCCGCCGCCTCCCTGGCCATGCGGGCCATGTCGTCGACGATGGCCTCCGCCGACCGGGGCAGCGCCGTTTTGCATTTGGCCGTGCCGACGATATGGCAGCCGCTGTCCGCGACACCCGCCTTGATATTGGTTCCGCCGAGATCGATGCCGATTGTATACATGAGAAAGACCTCCCAGTTTCAAGTATGTACGGGGCAGGGCCCCGGGTTGGCTGCTTTTCAGAGGGTTAGGTGCTTTTCGTTCAAAAAACGGGAAAAGGCCTCCTCGCTGCCGTTGACGACGAGCTCCGGAGGGAAATCGATCTCCCGCAAAAGCTCCAGGCAGCGGGGCATCCGGCCCACCTGTCCGTGGAAATGGGCATCCGAATCCAAAACTATCCGGACGGCGTGCTCTTTGCACAGCTCCGCAATCCTCCGGCAGTTCTCCACAGAGGCCGACCGGGCACGGAAGGTGGTCTCGTTGATCTCCACGATCTTGCCGCTGCGGCCGAAGGCCGGGATCACGGATTCATAATCGTACCGGAAGGCCGGGGTGCCCGAATGCCCGATGATATCCACCTCCGGGTTCTCCGCCAGGGCGAGATACGCCGCCGTACACGCCTCGGCGCTGCCCGGCTCCAGCACACTCAGGTGCATCGAGGCAATAACGAGATCCAGCGAGAAAAACCGTTCTTCCGGCAGATCCAGACGTCCGCTGAAATCCATCACGTTCGCTTCCATCCCGTGGAGCACCCGCACCCCTTCGATCGAAGGCGGAAGGACATCCATGTTTCCAAAATGCCACAGATGGGGGGCGTCTGGGGCGCCCGGACCATGATCGGTACAAGCGATGGCTAAAAGACGCTGTTCCGCCGCCGCACGGGCCAGCTCGGTAACGGTGCTGTAAGCGTGGGTAGAGGCGACGGTATGGCAATGCAGATCCGCCACCACGCGGGTCAGGGGCATGTTCATGCGCGGGTCTCCTTCGCAGTCAGAATTGTTCCCATTCGGTCTGGGCCTCGGGGGGCGGCGGCACCTGGTCATCCATGCCCAGGTTGTGCATCAGCTCCTGCGCCGCGTTGTATCCCATCTTTTTCTGCCGGTTGTTCATGGCCGCCACCTCGATAATGATGGCCAGGTTCCGGCCCGGCTTGACCGGTATGGTCAGCATGGGGACGGTGATGCCGAGGATGTCGGCGTATTCACTGTCCAGCCCCATCCGGTCGTACACCTTTTCACTGTCCCACTGCTCGAGCTGGATCACCATGTCGATTTTCTCTGTGACCTTGACCGCGCCCATACCGAAGATGCGCCGGGCGTTGACGATGCCAATGCCGCGCAGCTCGATGAAATGGCGGATATTGTCCGGAGCGGAACCCACCAGCGTTTTTGCCGAGACCCGGCGGATTTCCACCGCGTCGTCGGCGATAAGCCGGTGTCCGCGCTTAATCAGCTCGATGGCTGTTTCACTCTTACCAACGCCGCTGTCGCCCACCAGCAGAATGCCTTCGCCGTATACTTCCACCAGCACGCCGTGGCGGGTAATGCGGGGAGCCAGCTCCGTATTCATATAGGCTACCAGCGCTGCCACCAGGTTGGAGGTGGTATCCACCGTTTTCAGCAGGGCCACGCCATATTCCCGGGCTGCTTCCACCATCTCCGGTGCAGGGGTAATATTCCGGGCCACAATCACTGCCGGCGGCTTGCGGGAAAACAGCTCTCCCAGCACCGATGCCCGTTTTTCCCGGGTGAAGGAAGCCAGCAGGGCCGTTTCTGCGTTTCCGAAAATGAGAATTCGGTTTTTATCATAATAGTCATAGAATCCGTTCAGTTCCAGACCCGGACGATTGACATCCCGGGAAGAAATGAGAATCTCATCCGCGCTGGTGGGAAGATATACCACTTCCAGCGCCAGTTCTTTCATTACTTTGGAAAGGGGTACGGTAAAGGTTGTGACCATCATTCATCGTCCTTTCTGTTTCGCTTCTGCGCAAAGAGCGCGGAAATCCGTCTGCCGCAAAGGCTTTCCGGCAGCGGTGCATTTGCATATTCATTATATCGCATTACGCAAAAAGATAAAAGAGAATTGTTGAGTTTCCGACGAAAAATCTATTGAACCGTGCACAAATCATGCTATAATGTGAACAAGACTTTTCTTTTCTACAGTAATAACATCCGGGCCCCAAAAAGCGGTCTGATTAAAAATGATACTGTAAATGACGGATAACAGACAAAGACAGGGGGAAACTATGAAACTCGCATTGATTACAGATTCTTATTTGCTGGCGGACAGTATCTCCGCCAATTTTATACAGGTGCTGGCAGAAGGACTGTACCACATCGGTCACGACGTGCTCATCGTTACGCCGGAGCTGGACCGTCATCATGCGGAAATGGAGGGGCAGGTGCTGCTCTGTGCCGGTAAGAAAAACTGGAATGCCGCCGGCCTCCAGCTTTCCGGCGAAGGGGTCAAGCAGATGACAGAAGCGCTCGATGCCTTCCACCCTGATCTGCTTCACATCCACACTCTTTCGGAAACCGGCGCCTATGCGCTGCAATATGCGGAAGATCACCGGATTACCGCTCTCCTGACCGTTCACAGCATGGCGGATCTTCAGGCAGGCGCCCGCACACTGGCTCCCTGGTCTATTCTGCGGGAAAAAAAGCGGCTGAAAACCACCGACTATGTACTGGAACACGCCCCCAAAATCACGGTGCTTTCCGAAGCCATGGCCAAAAGCATGTATCAGCAGGGAATCCGAATCAGCGAGACCCTGTTCCCTTCTGCTATCAATAACGACCTGTTCCACCTCAACGCCGCCAGCCCTGCCCAGCAGCAGGAGCTCATCAACTCTCTGACTCTGCGGGACAAAAAAGCCGTCATCTGCGGCGACTGTGAAGACGAAGCCCTTTATGAGTTTCTGGAAAGCTGGAGCCGTGCCTTTTCTCCCAAAGACCCGGTTCACCTGCTGATTATGCAGCGGGATTCCCAGACCGATGACCTGCGCTCCGCCATTCATTCCCTGCACCTGTCCCGCCAAGTGACACTGATCGGCAATCTACCTCAGACGGAGCTGCCCGCCTGCTATGCGCTGAGCAGCTGTTATATTTCCTGTTCCCGCACCGAAGAACTGCGGATTTCCGCCATGGAGTCCGCCGCCTGCGGAACGCCCATTCTGATTCGCAAAAATGGCGGCTCTGCTTCCATTATTGCGGAAGGCCACAACGGATTTTTGTGGAGCACCGAAAACGAGCTTTTCGGATATGTGCGGAAATTTCTCCAGATCGAAGGACAAAATCGGGAAGCACTGGCGCGGATTGTCTGCAAGACCGTGCGGAGCCTGACCCCTCAGAATCAGGCACGGGCCGCCGAGACCTTCTATCAGTCCCTGCTTTCCTGATGTTCCATATTTCAAAAATCAACCCCGGTACCGCCTGATTTCGGAGCAGTACCGGGGTTTCTGTCTGTATGAATCTGTCAGCGCTTGCTGCCCAAAAAGAACAGCGCCACCGTACCGGGGCCGGAATGGGTACCGATAACCGGGCCGATTTCGTTGAGAACAATTTCCTTCACATTCCACCTGGCGCGAATCTGGTCCGCCACATATTGCGCGTCCTTTTCACAGTCGCCGTGGCTGATGAAAATTACCTGCTCCTCGGGATTGGTGACGGTTTCCTCCATGTGAGCCACCAGGGAATCCAGAGACTGGCGGCGTCCGCGGATTTTGGCAACGGGAATCAGGTGTCCGGCATCATCCACGTGAAGGACCGGTTTAATTCCCAGCATGGTGCCGAACAGTGCAGCAGCAGAGGAAACCCGCCCGCCCCGTTTCAAATGGTTCAGGTCGTCTACGGTAAACCAGTGGCACAGGTGCAGTTTGTTGTCCTGGAGCCACTGATAGACTTCATCAATGGTCTTGCCTTCCAGCTGCATTTTGGACGCATAATAGGCCAGCAGTCCCTCGCCCATGGAAGCAGCCAGAGAGTCCACCACATAAATTTTCCGGTCAGGATACCGGGCGGAAAGCTCTTCTTTCGCCATATAGGCGCTCTGACAGGTTCCACTCAGGCCGGAAGAAAAAGCCAGATAGAGAATGTCCTCCCCTGCCTGCAAAATGGGGTCTGCCCAATCCATGAACTCATGGGCGTTGATCTGGGCAGTGGTGGAAGTTTTGCCTGCCCGCAGCAGATGATAAAAGGCTTTGGCGCTCATTTCGTGGCCGTCGGGATAGTTGCGGTAGCTTTTTCCGTCAATGGTAAACTCCATGGGAATGACCGTCAGCTGCAAGTCGCGGATCAGCTCGGGGGTCAGGTCGCCGGTGGAATCGGTTATAATACGATAACGCATACAAATGCCTCCAATGTCACGAAGTTTGGATACGATACCTTTATTATACCTGATGTTGTGGGAATTGTCTATAAATGAACGGTGTCGAAAGAAAAAATAACAGCAGTTTTCAAAACTTTATGCTTTTCCGTTCTTTTCCTGAACAAATCACTTCCCGCAGGCCAATCAATACCAGCATTCCCCCGAAGAGCTTTCGCAGAATTTCCGGGTCCAGCGTCCCGCTGAGCCATACGCCCAGAAGGCTTCCCGCAAGCCCTGCGCCAATAGCCGGCAGCAGTGCCCGGGTACAGATCAACTTTTTCCGGAAATAGGGAATCAGGGCCAACAGCGCCGTGGGAATAAACAGCAGCAGATTGACTCCCTGAGCTGTCACCTGTTCCATGCCGGCAAAGGCCGTCAGACACAGAATGAGAATCCCGCCGCCGCCCAGTCCCATGGCGCCCAGCGCACCGGAAACCAGCCCGGCGGCGGCTATCAGCAGCCATTCCGTCAAAACAGCATCCTCCCCCCTGCCCACAGCATCAGCAGTCCGAAAATGCGGCGCAGCCACACCGCCCGGCATTTGGGCAGCAGCCACGCCCCCACCAGAGAACCGCCCAGCATCCAGGGCAGATAGGGCAGCGCATCGAACAGGGTGACGTCCCCTCTGTACAGGTAAATTCCGGCGCTGAGGACACACAGGGGCAGAATTACCGCCACAGAGGTGGCGTGACAAGGTGCTTCCTCCAGCCCGCTTTTCCGGAAAACCGGCACGGCGGCGGTTCCGCCTCCGGCGCCCAGCAGGCCGTTGAGAATTCCGGCAGCCGCACCTCCCAGCACAAACAGCAGCCGGGAAAAAACCGGGCGTTTTCCCTTCATCTGCCCTCCCCCTTTCCGAAAATTGATTTTTAATACGAAGTCAATACCGAAACAGTTTTCCCAAAAAGGCAAAAAAAATCCCCAAACCCGAAGAGGGTTCAGGGATTGATTTGATAAAAGAGACCCGCCTGGCCGTAAGTGCAATGAATAACCTGCCTACGGAAGTAAACAGGTGGGTGCCCGCCCAACGGGTTCACACTCCCTTCTTCCAACATGGCCGAAACCATGCCGGGAGGTCTGCGATTCACCGCCGGAGAACAAGCTCCCGAAAATAAAGGTGTAGGGTTATTGATGCAACAGTCCACGCACCAGGCAGGACGTAATTTCCGTCGAGGACAGTATACCACGGATACCTGCTGTTTATTTTCTATAAAAGAACTTCACAAAAAAATTATCATTCAGCAGAATCTTCATCCTCGTACAGTTCTTCAAAGCGGCTCTCAAAAATGGCAGCCAGTTTATCCAGCAGCTCGTCATCCTCCACCTCTGCCAGCTGTTCCTCCCCGTCCTCTTCGATCACCTCAAAGATATAATAGGTGCCCTCGGACTCCAGTTCGCTCTGGGGATCATCAAAGGTGGGCAGCAGCGCATAAAACACGCCGTCGTCGTTATCAATTTCGTCCAGAATTTCAAACTCGTGCTCAACGCCCTCGTCATCGATCAAGGTGATGAGATCTGCGCCAAATTCGTTGTTCATAGGTCAAGTCTCCTTTAGAAAAACGCCGTGCTGCGGCGTTTGAAATCCGGTATCCTGTGCAAAATCACCACCGGTCTCTCTCATTGTAGTGGTATGAGCGAAAGAAGTCAACTATTTACACAAAAAAAGTGGAAAAAGGATTTGTAATGAATTCTTTGTGAGGTTTTTAATAAAAAATTCTAATTTTTTTGAAAAAACCTATTGACATTCTATCAAAAAACGGGTATAATAAAGCCAGACAAAAGAACAAGAGTTCAAACAAATCCCACAGCTTCAGCAAAAAATCAGGAGCTTGAAGTAAAAAAGAAGTTTTCCGTGAGTCAAGCAGAAAACATCCAGTGAGATCTGAATCAGAATTGCAGATGGGACGAGAAACCGTTTGAAGAATCAGTCAGATCATGAGTAAGCTGGATAGAACAAAAACTCCTATCATTCAACTTTTTCAAAAGAAAATCTGCTATTCAATAGAATAACCGGTTTTAGAAAAAGCGAAGGAAATGAGTGAAAAAGTTCTTCTTTTGAAAAGAGCAGAAGGATGATGAAAAGCTGATGAATGAAGGCAAACGGCCGGAACCATCAGAACTCCTGAAACAGAAAAAAGGCTGAAGTAAAATTCGGAAATTCCATCTTTCAAAAATTCCTTCCGAAAAAAGGAAATGAGAAAAAATGGAAAACCGAAAGGGAAGAAGTGGGAGGAGCCTTGTATCTTAAATTTATGACTGGAAAGAGGTGGGTCCGATGGCACAGGAAATCACGTCACAGCTGAATCGCAATGGTCTGTCGGACCGTTGCTGATTCAAAATATAAAGAGCATTGCCGGTAAGAGGTAACGTTCTTGGTTCGAATATCGGAATCTGAAAAAAGGAATGAGTCCAAAGTACAAAGTACCAGGCAATAAATCCACGGTTCGTTCATAAAATCAAAAGCCCAATTTGAATTCAATTTCAGAAAGGTGTTTTTCGACCATATGACAGATCCCGTAAACCACTTCCAGATCGGCTGAGAAACTGAGGAACCCTTATTTTGAAGGCTTTTTAAAAAGCCAGCCCCGATAGCTTGGGCATCGTTGCAAGGGATTTCCAAAGGCAATAAATGTTCAGGCTTTACGCCCAGCCGGTCAAAAAGATGTACGTGCAGAAAACCAGGTTGCAAAGTGACTAATTGGTAAACGCCCATGTACTAGGTTTCAGTATTCGAATGGTTTCCGGCAAAACCGGAGACTTCTAAAATACAATTGAATAGGAAGACAGCGATTGAAAAGAATCCGGTGTAAGGTTTCTGGAAGGTTGCTGAAAATCCAAACTGAATCATTTCAGGCATCAGGGAGCTTTGGTGGACGCATCAAAGCTCCTTTCGTTTTGTCTGTTTCTTTCTTCCTCTTTCCTCCTCACCCTCCTGTCCCCTTTTTCAGACAGCAAAAAGACCGGCTCCGGAATGGTTTCCGAAGGCCGGTCTTCTGTTTTCTTTTTACGCTTTATTTGTCTTTTTATGCAGCTCTGCGGCTTCTGCTGGGGATCAGCTTTTTCACTGCCGAGAGCAGTCCGCCGATATTCAGCAGCACCATGACGAGCGTCAAGACGATCTCAATGGGAATCCACAGGGGAACCTCAAAAATCATGATGAACGCCTGTACCAGCAGCAGTACCGTGTTGCAGATCAACCGGAACGCACCGATCTTCATATGGATAAACCGGCGGGTATCAAATGCACGGAGCAGGAACACCACCAGATAGCTGATAAACATGGCAAACGCAGCGCCATTGGCCCCGAAAGCCGGAATCAGCGCAAAGCTGAATATCACATTGATGACAGCACCGGCCGCCGTGGTGGTCAGGGACAGAATGCTCTTTTTATTAACCATATACACAGTGCCCAGGAACGTGACCATACAGGAATACACCGTCGCCACAGAGAGAATGGGGACATACTGCCAGGACTCATAGTAGGAATCGTCCACCATGACGATGGTGATCACTTTGGCAAAGAGAATCAGGAACGAGCCGATGATGAACACCAGAGAACTGAGGCTGTGGAAAACTTGAGAGAAAAACCGGGCTCTTCCCTTTTCCTCCGTAATAGCGGACATCTGCCAGGCGTTCATGAAAATGTTGGAGACCAGAATAATCGCGGAAGGCCACTTATAAGCCGCCGCGTACAGACCATTGACCGAAGTACCGTTTTCCATCATGGCGGTAATGATATACCGGGAGGAAACCGTGGTCACCCACCAAAACACCGTATTGGGAATCATGGGAATGGAGTACCGGAGCATTTCTTTCCAAACGGAATTCTGGCGCAGGCAGGAAGGCCGGAAATAGCGCAGAATCTGGCCGTTATACAGCAAAAACAGGCAGGAACAGCCGTCTGCGCACACAATGGCGGCCAGATATCCCACAACGCCCCAACGGAATCCCAGCAGAAACACAATCGTAAACAACAGCGTCATGGCCGTGCTTAAAATTCCATCCGCCGCATAGAGCTTGATATACCCTTTTGCCCGGACAAACTGTTGGAACAGCAGGCGCAGCGAAGAGGTCATCACAAACACGCACAGCAGCGTGGTGTAGTCATTGAGTCCGGGTATCAGCGCCAGGAGCGGATAGCACAGAAACAGCAGTACAAATCCCGCCAGCAGCGTAACCAGTGCTGTAGTTAGCACCTGGGTATTCCGCACCTTCCGATCCAGACCGAAACGGATCACCGCATCGGTAATGCCAAAGGTGACCAGCGGCACCAGCAAATTGGCGCTCTGCTGAAGCAGGTCAGAAGTACCGTACTCCGCATCCGTCAGCACATGGGTATACAGCGGCATCAGGAAAAACACCAGCAGTTTGGAGCCGAAGGTGCCGACGGCAAAAATCAATGTATTGGAAAAAAGCCTTTTGTATTTATCCATTGTCATTCCCCATCATCTGAATTTTTCGCCGCAGAAACGTGGCTTTCCCAACCCCTCAAGGAGTTTCTTTTCGAAAAACTCAGGCAGGCGTTACCGTAATGACATTGAAGAAGAACAGCACCAGAATCACGGCGCCCAGCGCAATGCGGTACCAGCCAAAAGGCTTGAAATCGTGCTTGCGGATAAAACCCATGAACAGCCGAATCACCAGCACAGAAACGAGGAACGCCACAATCATACCGGTGAGGAGAATCAGCAGCTCGTTGGCGGTGAAGCCCAGACCGTAGTCCTTGAAATACTTGAAAATTTTCAGCGCACTGGCGCCCAGCATGGTGGGAATCGCCAGGAAGAAGGAGAACTCAGCCGCAACACTGCGGGAACATCCCAACAGGACGGCACCCAGAATGGTTGCACCGGAACGGGAGGTTCCGGGAATCATGGCCAGTGCCTGGAACAGACCGATGAGCAGCAGGGTCTGGCCGTGCAGCTGGCTGTAATTCTGAATTTTCGGGCGGCGGTGACGATTTTCCGCCAGCAGGAAGAAAATACCATAGGCAATGAGCATGACGGACACAGTGACAGCGTTGTAAAAGCGCTCTTCAATCATATCGTCAAACAGCAGTCCCAGCACCATGGCCGGAATGGTGGCAAAAATCACTTTCAGCCACAGAGAAAAGGTCTGACGCTTTTCCACCTGTGTTTTCCGGGGTGAAAAGGGGTTCAGCTTGTGAAAATACAGCACCAGCACGGCCAGGATGGAGCCGAACTGGATGACCACCAGGAACAGATCCACAAAGGCCCGCCCACCGGTGAATTTGCTCTGGTCCATAGGCCAGAAGGAGTCAAACAGGATCATATGTCCGGTGCTGCTGACAGGCAGCCACTCGGTAATGCCCTGAATCACGCCGAGGATCACTGCTTTCAAAAATTCAATAATGATATCCAAAAATCCATCTCCTTTTGGATGACATAAGGAACACCAACAGACAGTGTTCCCCGGGTCAGTTTATGAATTTGATGCCTTCTATTATAACAGAAACCGGCAGGTTTTCCAATGGTTAACAGCTGTTTTGGTGAAAAAGAAACAGAATGTTTACATTCGCGGTTTCCCTTCTGGCGGAAAAGGCCGGTTACAGCCAGCGGCGGGCTTTTCGACCGTCCAGAAAGTTCTGCAAAATCACCACGGCCGCCACCGCATCCACCACAGCCTTGCGCTTTTTGCCCCGAGTATTGGTATCATTCAGATACCCAGTAATGGTGGTTCCCCGCTCGTCCTGAAACTCCACAGGGATGCCGGTTTTTTCGGAAAGGGCCTGTCCAAAGGCCCGTGCATTCTGGGCGCTCTCCCCTTCGCTGCCGTCCATGTTCCGAGGAAGCCCTACCACCAGCAGCTCTGCTTTGCGGGCAAGGGCTTCTACTGCCACTTTTTCCAGCCGCTTTTCCGGGTTATACTCGGTAATGACCCCCGCAGGGCTGGCCAGAATCTCGCTCTGATCGCACACCGCAAGACCGGTGCGGGCTTTGCCTAAATCGACTGCCAGAATAATCATCGATTCGCCTCCTTTCAGATTCAAATAAACATATTTTTCCTAGTCCTGCAAATCACTTCTAACAAATTCATCCATCAAGCTAAGGACATTTGCTTTTTTATCTTCATCCACGTATTTTAATATTTCATCAAAAAGCTTCCCTATCTTCACGACATCTACATGTCTATAACGTAATCTTACATCTCCCAAATCCCGCTCTTCATCCAATCGCTGCTTTAGTACAGGCCAGAATTCCTCTATATATTTTTTAAGTACCGAACTGCTGGTATGTATACCATCTGAACTTGTACCAGTATGAAAAGACATAGCGAAATTACTGCAAGTATTTTTGATTGAAACTTCCCCAGTTTTTAAATACCCGCTTGTAAGAGAACGTCCCACCGCCAAAACCGCTTTAAACATTTCGCTGCTTAACTTCATTTCTTTTGCGCGTAACCATTTTGTGAGTTCTCCGTAAACAATATTGCTGTTAATAACTACGCGCTGCTGATTTGCTTGTGCAACTACTCCGGTAATATATTTCCTGTAAAAAGATTGTTCCTTCATAAAGACCTCCTCAATCAAATCGTCCGGTTTCCCGGTTCTCGGGCTTCCACCAGCTCTGCGTGGCAAAGGTGGAAGTCTCTTCGGACAGATGGGATGCGTCGTTGAGGAGTTCAATATGAGGATTCATATTCTCATCGAAATCCACGATACTGATGCCCGTATTATCCACCCAGTCCACGGTGTTCAACTCTTCAATGGGCTTGTTCATGCAGTGGCACAGCAGGTTCCGGATCGCGCACCCGTGGCTGGCGATGCAGACCGTTTTTCCGGGGTTGGCTTTCACAATCCGGCAGACGGCCTCCCACACCCGGTCGTACACCTGACGCATGGACTCCCCTTTTTCCGTTTTGAAGTCCCAGGGGGCGCAGTTCCAGTTATGGGCCTGCTCCGGGTACAGGTCGGGCAGCTGTGCCCACTTTTCCCCTTCCCACTCGCCACCGTTAATCTCAATCAGCCCCGGCTCAATCTGGATAGGCAGATGGTGGAACCGGTTCACCGCCTCGGCGGTGGCATAGGCTCTCTTTAACGGGCTGGAATACAGGGCGTCGATGTGCATATTCCTGCACCGGACGCTGAGCAAATCCAGCTGAATCTTCCCCTTATCGCTGATTTCCGAATCGGTATGGCCCTGAAAAGTCCTGTCCTTGTTGCCTGCGGCCTCACAGTGCCGGACAATAATCAATTTTGTGGTCATATTTCCCGCTTCCTTTCCTGCAAACAGCCCCGCTGCACAAACTGCGCGCGGGGCTTGGTGATGATTTGAATATATAAGGCGCACTGGGCATCCTTTTCCTGATGCTGGGATTACATCTGCGGACGGCCAATGGCCGCCCCTACAAAATTCACGAAAACTCTGTGCCTTACCACGGCTGAATGCCGCCGGTCAGCTCGGTGACGGACTTAATGTTCCGCTCATCCAGATACCGGTTCAGGCCGTCCAGAATCTTCACCGGTGCATAGGGATCGGTGAAGAACACAGTACCAATCTGCAAAGCGGAAGCGCCCGCCAGCATCATTTCCACCGCGTCCTCCCACTTGGAGATACCGCCCATGCCCACAATCGGAATCTTTACCCGCTGGGAAGCCTGCCACACCATACGCACGGCAATGGGCAGCAGTGCGGGGCCGGACATACCGCCGGTATTGTTGCGGATAATGGGCCGGCGGGTGCGGATATCAATGCGCATTCCCGTCAGGGTGTTGATCATGGAGATGGCGTCAGCGCCCGCAGCTTCGGCGGCGGCGGCAATCTCGCCGATGTCCGCCACGTTGGGGGAGAGCTTCACCATCAAGGGCTTTTTGCAGTACTTCCGTACGGCCTCGGTAATGCCGCCCACACCGGCACAGCTGGTGCCGAACTGGACGCCGCCCTGCTTCACGTTGGGGCAGGAGATGTTCAGCTCAATCATGTCCACGTCGGTGTCGGAGAGCTTTTCCGCCATGGCGCAGTAGTCCTCGGGAGTGTTGCCGGCAATATTAGCGATGACCACCGTTCCCTGCTGCTTCAGCCAAGGCAAGTCGTGCTCAATAAAATGGTCTACGCCGGGATTCTGCAAGCCCACAGCGTTGAGCATCCCGCCGGGGGCCTCGGCGATACGGGGCGGCGGGTTGCCCGGGCGCTCCTTGAGGGTAATGCCCTTGCAGGAGATGCCGCCCAGCGTGGACAGGGGATAAAACTCCTGATATTCATGGCCAAAGCCAAAGGTGCCGGAAGCGGCAATGAGGGGGTTTTCAAAAGGAACCCCGGCAATGTTTACACGCAAATCTGCCATCTTTCATCCGCTCCTTTCTCACAGCACCACTTTGGTATAGTCGAACACCGGGCCGTCCTTGCACACATGGCCAAAGTACTGGGTGCCGTCCTCCCGGAGAAGGGGAGTTGCACAGCCCAGACAAGCGCCGATGCCGCAGGCCATGCGCTCTTCCAGGGAAATCTGGCAGGGGATGCCCCGCTCTTTGGCCAGTGCACACACCGCTTTCAGCATGGGGGTGGGGCCGCAGGCAAAAATCACGTCGGCCTCCACGTCCTTGGTGCAGTCGATGACCAAACCGTGGTGGCCCATGCTGCCGTCATCGGTGGCCACAAACACCCGACATCCGGCGCGGGCAAAGTCCGCTTCCAGAATGGCGGTATCCTTGTTACGGAATCCCACTGCCACAGTGGCATTTTTGCCGAATTTCTTGGCAGCGCCCAGCAGGGGCGGCACACCGATACCGCCGCCCACAAACAGGGCTTTGCGGTTGGTATCGCCCAGATCAAAGCCGTTTCCCAGAGGAGCCAGCACGTCCATGTGGTCGCCAATCTTCATCTGGGAGAGGATTTCCGTGCCCTCGCCGCGAATCTGGAACACAATCCGCAGGGTACCGGCCTCTGCGTCAATGTCACAGATGGAAATGGGACGGCGCAGGGTCTTTCCCGGCACCAGAATATGGACAAACTGGCCGGGCTTTGCCGCTTTGGCAAAGTCCTCGGCGTCCAGCAGAAAGTCAAAGATTCCCTGTGCGATCTCTCTTTTATAAAGAATCCGGCAGGGCTTTACATCGTATTTCATGGAAGGTTCCCCTTTCAGCTTACACATTTTCCAGCATGATGCGGCCTACGCGGCCCACAATGGCTTCGCGGATGGCATCACGCATCCGGATGGCTTCCCGGCGGGCGGCAGCAGCGTACTCGTGCTCGTCGCAGCCTTCCTTCTGCCAAGCGCACATAATGCCGCGGGAGCTGTTGACGATCGCGCCCAGACCTCTCTTATCGAAAGCGGGAGCAACGTCGTCGGCAGCACCGCCCTGTGCACCGTAACCGGGCACCAGGAAGAAGGTGTGAGGCATGGCCTTGCGCAGTTCTTCCAGCTGGGCGGGATAGGTAGCGCCCACCACAGCGCCAACGCCGGAATAGCCGTATTTGCCGGGCAGCTCTTCGCCCCAGCTCTCGCACATTTTGCCCATAGCGCGATAGATGGTGTCACTGTCTGCCAGCTCGCGGTCCTGCAGCTCGCCGGAAGAGGGGTTGGAGGTCTTTACCAGCACAAAAATACCAGCGTCTTTTTCATTGCAGACCTTCAACAGGGGCTTAATGCCGTCGGTGCCCAGATAGCCATTGACGGTGAGGGCGTCTGCACCAAAGGGAGCAAAGCTCTCGCCTTCCACTTCCACCTCGCCCAGGTGAGCGGTGGCATAGGCTTCCATGGTGGCGCCGATGTCGTTGCGCTTACCGTCGGTGATGACAAACATGCCCTTTTCCTGTGCATAGGCGATGGTGTCGTGGAGGGCCTTCACACCCTGCCAGCCGTACATCTCATAATAAGCGGCCTGGGGCTTCACAGCCGGAACGATATCGCACAGAGCGTCGATGAGGCCCTTATTGAATTCCAGCAGAGCGGCGGCAGCGCCTTCCAGGGTCTTGCCGTACTTGGCAAAGCACTCTTCCTTAATATAAGAGGGGATGTAGGCCAGCTTGGGGTCCAGTCCGGCCACGGTGGGGTTCTGGGTCTGTGCGATTTTGGTAATCAGTCTGTCAAATGCCATGATTCATTTCCTTCCTTTTCTACAAAGTGTTTATTTTCATCACAAAATACAATTTGTAAATTTATATCAGTAGGGGCGCGCATTGCGCGTCCGTTATCCATAAATCCGATGCAAAGCCACGGACGGCCAATGGCCGCCCCTACAGGGCTGCATAGGGCTTTCTGCACCCGCAAATCAGCAAATTACCCTTCGTATACAACCTTGCCGCCGCAGATGGTTATTTTCACCTTGCCCGTCAGCGTCATGCCCTTAAAGGGGGTATTTTTGCTCTTGCCATGCAGTGCATTTTCGTCCACCACCCACTGCTCCTTGGGATCAAAGAGCACGATATCCGCGCAGCCGTCCTCTTCCAACACACCGGCGGGAATTTTCAGGATTTTCGCAGGATTCACCGACATCTTTTCGATGAGCTGGGAAAGGGTCAGGCAACCGGTCTCCACCAGTTGGGTAATGGAAGCCGCCAGCGAGGTTTCCATGCCGATGGAGCCGTTGGGGGATTTGCGGAAATCCGCCTTTTCCTCCGGGGTATGGGGAGCGTGGTCGGTGGCGATGGCATCCAGTGTGCCGTCCAGCAATCCCTCGATCATGGCCTGCCGGTCATCTTCTGTGCGAAGGGGCGGGTTCATCCGGTAGTCAGCATCCTGCTTTTTCAGCTCTTCATGGGTCATCATGAAGTAATGGGGACAGGTTTCGGCGGTAACGGCAACCCCGCGCTTTTTCGCGTCCCGAATCATATTCATAGAAGTGCGGGTGCTCACATGGCAGATGTGCACCGGCACCCGATAGGCTTCCGCCACGGCGATTTCCCGAGCCGTGCCGCAGTCCTCGGCAGCGGCGGGAATTCCCGGCACGCCCAGCTCCCGGGAAACACAACCCTCGTGCATAATGCCGCCCTTTGCCAGATACAGGTCTTCACAGTGGGCCGTTACTGTCAGCCCCAGAGAGGGCGCGGCGTTCATGGCATCTGCCAGAAAGCGGGTGTTTTCCACCGGACGGCCGTCGTCGCTCAGGGCAATGGCTCCGGCTTTGGCCAGTGCTTTCCAGTCGCAGGGCTCCTGACTTTTCAGGCCCTTGGTCACGGCCGCTGCTACATACACATGAGCGTCCGCATCTTTTGCTTTATTCAGAATATATTCCACCGTTTCCGGGGAATCGGTGGAAGGATTGGTGTTGGGCATGGCCAGCAGACTGGTCACGCCGCCTGCCGCAGCAGCACGGCATCCGGTGAAAATATCTTCCTTTTGGGTAAAGCCCGGGTCCCGCAGGTGAACGTGCATGTCCACCAGACCGGGAGCCGCCACCAGCCCTTTGGCCTCGATGACCCGTGCGCCGGGCAGCTCACCGATTTGCCCCATGGCGGTAATTTTTCCGTTACTGACGGCGATGTCGCCGATATAGTCTTCATTTTTCCCGGGGTTCACAATATGTGCGCCCCGAATCAGCAGGTTTTCCATCCGATTGCTCATCCTTTCCGGCTGTGCCTTTTGGATTTGGGTACTGTTGGTTCTATTATACCGGATTTCTCTTCTATGGTAAAGACCTGTTTCAGCAGAAGGGAAAAGACCCTTTTTTTGCAGAAAGTAACTATCCCATCCACTTTTCAATGAAAAACTTGGTCATGGATACCAGCTCCCGGCCATAGTTGACGGGGAACAGCTCCGGGATGGACTCCGCAGGAACGGCATAGGGAGTCAGCCCCGCCTGTTTGGCCAGTTCTCCGGCTCGGAACTCGTGGTAATCGTCCGTCACTACAGCCACCTCCCGGCTCAGCCCTTTTTCTGCAATGAGCTCTGCCGAAAACGCCATATTTTCCCGGGTATCGGTGGACTGGTCTTCCTGAAAAATTCGGGAAGGATCAATCCCCTGCTTTTCCAGCTCCCGCGCCATGACAGCGACTTCACTTTCTGGCTCCACGCTGCCCTGACCGCCGCTGACAATGCACACCGCTTCCGGGTGCTCCTGCAAATATTCTGCCGCCTTATCAATGCGGCTTTGCAGAGAGCGGCTGGGAGCACCACTGGGACTGACCAGACAGCCCAGCACTACCACCGTAGCGGAGTCCGGCGGGGTATTTCCGGCAGCGGAAAAAATCAGCGTCGTGAGATACCCGCACCACCCGATACCTGCGGTAAACAGGACGGTCAGAATCCATGCAATCACCCGTTGTCCTCCTCCCTTCGCCACCATCTGCGGCACCTTGATAATCAGCAGCATTAGTACGATACACGCCATCCATTCCAGTGCCATTCCAATACCGAAAACACCCAGCAAAAGCGGCTGGGAAAACCAGAGGATGCCCGCCGCCGGAATCAGCAGCAGCCCCCACTGGACAGGATGGAGCTTTCTCTTTTTCTCCTGTACCATGAATCTCTCTCCTTTTTCAAATACTGCTTTCAGCATACCGGTTTTGGGAAAAAATCGCAACCAATCTCTGATAACAAATTTCGAAAATAGTATGAACTTTCCTTCATCAGCTGCAATACCCATGAACATATGTATATAAAATTGATGTCATGACAAACCGAACTGCAATGCAGGAAATTTGTAAAGGTGAATTTCCTTTTCACTTATAAGCGTTTTTCGCACAGTCAACGTTTTTGTCCATTTATTTGCAATAAATGTCTTATTTTACCCTATTTTAACCGGATGATTTATCGATTATTTTGCAATAAACTAACATTTTTAGTACTCAACCAAAGATTTTTGATATAGCATCTTCGAATTTCGCTTGTTATAATGGGGGCAAGAATTTCACGTTGATCGCATAAACAAAACACTTAAACATGTTAACTGTTCATTCGTTTGTGCATGGCTGCTTTTCCGCCATTTGCAATAAATGTGCTTTTTGGAAGGAAAGGAGGAACTATACAACAGCATCCACGCATCAAAATAATCAAAGGAGGATTTGTAATGAAGCTGAAAAAGATTTTGTCAGTTTTGTTGGCAGCAAGTTTGGTAACTGCCACAGCACTCAGCAACTCGAGCCTCGTATTCGCCGGCGGCGATACACTGGCTCCGCGTCCCGGCGAACAGGGATATCTTGGGGAAAATCAGCCCGTGTATCACGGCCATCGGGCTATGGACATCCTGAACTGGAGTCCGGAAACCGATGAATATTCCGATTTTATGCGCGCCGAAGTACCGCTTCAGCAGCGCAACGAAGCTTTTGCCGCAACCCAGGCCAACCCGCAGCTGAGCCAGGAGGTTGCAAGCCTTTCCTTGACAGAGGACTATGGCAACG
>ERZ791934.1781-NODE-1781-length-17754-cov-5.619470_pt1 | contig 17754 bp, 16 predicted proteins | sample MGYA00510125_ERZ791934 | MGnify/ENA primary metagenome ERZ791934 (study PRJEB30046, sample SAMN00993240) | human gut metagenome | study: EMG produced TPA metagenomics assembly of the A metagenome-wide association study of gut microbiota in type 2...
GACCTTCTGGATGCGGAAAGTCTACACTGCTGAAATCTCTGAATCGTATGAATGATCTTGTAGAAGGCTGTAGGATTACTGGAGATATTACTTTAGATGGGGAAGATATCTACGGGAATATGGATGTAAACTTTCTTAGAAAGCGGGTGGGAATGGTCTTTCAGAAACCGAATCCGTTTCCCATGAGCATCTATGACAACATTGCCTACGGTCCCAGAACCCACGGCATACGTTCAAAAGTAAAACTTGACGATATAGTAGAAAAATCATTAAGAGACGCTGCTTTATGGGACGACGTTAAAGACAGACTTAAAAAGAGCGCCCTTGATATGAGCGGCGGCCAGCAGCAGAGACTCTGCATCGCAAGAGCTTTGGCGGTTGAGCCTGAAGTACTTCTTATGGATGAGGCAACAAGTGCCCTTGACCCCATTTCTACATCAAAAATAGAAGACCTTGCTATGGAACTTAAAAATAAGTATACTATAGTTATGGTAACCCATAATATGCAGCAGGCAGCCAGAGTTTCTGATAAAACAGCTTTCTTCCTTCTTGGAGAAGTTATTGAGTTTAATGATACTGAAACCCTGTTCTCAATGCCTACAGATAAAAGAACAGAGGATTATATAACAGGGAGGTTTGGTTAATGAGAAACAAATTCGACGAGCAGCTTGAAAAGCTGCATATTGAGCTTATTAAGATGGGGGCATTATGTGAGGAAGCCGTAACAACAGCCATATGTGCCCTTGAAAAAAATGATGTAACAGCACTTCATAAGGTTTTTGAAACCGACGGTGAAATAGACCAGGCTGAAAGAGATATTGAAAGACTCTGCATGAAGCTTCTTCTTCAGCAGCAGCCCGTAGCTACTGACTTAAGAGTTATTTCTTCAGCCCTTAAAATGATAACCGATATGGAAAGAGTAGGCGACCAGGCATCAGACATCGCAGAAATAGCAAAAATAATAATCGAAGGCGGACATGGCATCAACGAAGATATGAAAAAAATGGCGCATGAGGCCGTTAAAATGGTAACAGACAGCGTTGATTCCTTTGTAAAGAAAGACCTGGAGCTGGCAAGAAAAGTTATAGCTTATGATGATGTAGTTGATAACTGGTTCTCAAAGATGAAAAAAGAAGTTATAGAAATGATAGCCAAGGACAGCTCTCTTGGAGAATATTCCATCGACCTTCTTATGATTGCAAAATATCTTGAACGTATAGGAGACCATGCAACAAACATTGCTGAATGGGTAGAATTCTCCATAACAGGAGAAAGAAGCAAGAATAACTGAGGTGAGCGAATTGGTATCTTATGAGGAAGTAAAGAAAAATCCTGCTATAAATACATATATCCAAAAGGCAGACGAATCGCTCAGAGCCTTAGGCTATACCGAACATTCCTTTGCGCACGTAGTAAATGTTGCAGTTACAGCCGAGTATATATTAAAAACCATGGGCTACAGTGAACATGAGATAGAAACCGCTAAAATCGCAGCATACCTTCACGACATAGGAAACCTCGTAAACAGAGTAGACCATTCCCAAAGCGGAGCCGTAATGGCCTTCCGTCTCCTTACAAATATGGAAATGGAGGCGGAGGATATCGCTACAATAACCACCGCCATAGGAAACCATGACGAAGGCAACGGAGTACCTGTCAATGCTGTGGCTGCGGCATTGATACTTGCTGATAAGTCTGATGTAAGACGCTCAAGGGTAAGAAACAGCGATATATCTACCTTTGATATCCACGACAGAGTGAATTATTCAGTTGTCAGCAGCAGACTTGTGATAAACGAGGAAAAGACGTTCATCACGCTTGTTCTTTCAATCGATACGAATTACGGCTCGGTAATGGACTATTTTGAAATATTCTTAGGCCGTATGATACTTTGCAGGAAGGCGGCAGAAAGGCTTGGACTTCAGTTTAAGCTTATGATAAACGACCAGCCTTTAATATGATTTATCAGACAGGAAGGGAAAATAATGATATATTTGCTTGAAGATGATGAAAGTATCCGCAGCTTTGTGGAATATGCGCTTAACAATTCCGGCCTTGAGTCAAAGGGATTTGAGAAACCCTCTGACTTTTGGAAAGGAATAGGAGAAGAAATACCTTCTCTTGTCATACTCGATGTTATGCTTCCGGAAGAGGACGGCCTTGAGGTGCTTAAAAAGTTAAGAAACAGGAGCGAAACAAAAAAAGTTCCTGTTATTATGTTAACGGCTAAGGATTCCGAATATGATAAGGTAATAGGCCTTGACTCCGGTGCCGATGACTATGTTTCAAAGCCCTTTGGAATGATGGAGCTCATATCAAGAATAAAAGCCCTTATGAGAAGAACTGCGGATGAAACTAAAAAAGACGAGTATATAGTTGGCGGCCTTTATGTATGCCCCTCAAAGCATATCGTAAGAGCCAACGGAAATGATGTTGTACTGACATATAAGGAGTTTGAACTGCTCTGCCTTCTTATATCAAACAGAGGAACCGTATTTAACAGAGACCAGATTCTTCAGAGAATATGGGGCTTTGAATTTGACGGTGAAAACAGAACAGTAGATGTTCATATACGTACTCTCAGGACTAAGCTTGGAGAATGCGGACGTCTTGTGGAAACGGTAAGGGGTATAGGATATAAAATTGGAGGGTGAGAGATGACAAAGAAAATTTTTCGCAGCATAATATGTGCTTCATTTGTCACCTTTCTGGCCTGCTTTGTATTCATAATGGGAATACTGTATGAATACTTCAATAACAGCCTCTTGAAAGAGCTTAGAAATGAGGCTGATATCGTTGAACAGGGAATAGAGCTCTACAGCGAAAAATACCTTGAAAATATAGATTCCGCAAACAGGATAACATGGATAGATTCAGACGGAGACGTGCTCTATGACAGTGAAATAGACGCTTCCAAACTTGAAAACCATTCAGAGAGGGAAGAAGTCATAGAAGCCTTTGAAAGCGGAAGCGGCTCCAGCCAAAGATATTCCGCGACCTTTGCGGAGCGAAATATATATTATGCTAAGCTTTTGGATAATGATACCGTAATAAGAATATCAAGTTCACAATATACGGTATGGGCTTTGCTTTTGGCAATGGTTGAGCCGATGCTTTTTGTGTTTGTAATAGTTATTATAATATCGGTATTTCTGGCTGTAGCGCTCTCTAAGAAAATTGTCAGGCCGCTTAATGATATGGACCTTGAGAACCCTGACGTGGACGAGAGTTATCCCGAAATATCTCCTTTATTAAGGAAAATCAGCCGTCAGAATATGCTTATTAACAGGCAGATGAAAGCCCTTAAAAAGAATGAAGAGGAGTTTATGACCATAACTTCAAATATGAGTGAAGGCCTTGTAATCATAGACAAAAATACCGAAATACTCTCATTTAATAGCGGAGCTTTGAAACTGCTTGGAAAAGATAAGGCTGAGCTTGGAGAAAGCATATTTACTTTAAACCGCTCGGAAGGATTTAGAAATGCGGTGGATGAAGCCCTTAAGGGAAACCACGGCGAAGGCAGTCTGGAAATAGACGGACGTATATGCCAGGTACTTGCCAATCCGGTATTTGACGTAGATGTAAGAGGCGCTGTGGTGCTTATTATGGACGTCACCGAGAAAGAGCAGAGGGAAGCTTTAAGAAGGGAATTTACATCAAATGTATCCCATGAGCTTAAAACACCGCTCACATCCATATACGGAATATCCGAAATAATGATGAATGGCATTGTTAAGCCGGAGGATATGGGCAGGTTTGCGGAAAATATCCACAATGAGAGCGGAAGGCTCATAAATCTTGTCAGCGATATAATAAGACTTTCTCAGCTTGACGAACTTTCGGACGAGATAGAGAAAGTACCCGTCGATATATACGCATCGGCAAAAAGCGTTGCGGAAAGGCTTAAGTCTCTGGCTGATAAAAACGAAGTTACTATTGAGGTATCCGGAGAGAAAACCATTATCAACGGAGTAAACTCCATGATAGATGAAATAATATATAATCTCTGCGAAAATGCCGTAAAATACAATAAAACCGGCGGAAAGGTAAGTATATTCGCAGGAATTGAAAACGGTAAAAAGACAATAAAGGTATCGGATACGGGAATAGGTATCCCTAAAGAGGACTTTAACAGAATATTTGAAAGATTCTACAGGGTAGATAAGAGCCATTCAAGAAAAATAGGAGGCACCGGACTGGGTCTCTCCATAGTAAAACACGGAGCGGCATATAACGGCGCCAGAGTCGAAGTCGAAAGCAGAGAAGGAGTAGGAACGACTTTCAGAGTTATATTTGACTTGGACGATAATGAATGACGGCTTAACAATGCTCGAAATATAAGAAGTATTAGAAGAATTTAGCATACTCTTTTTGTGTAAATATATGGATATTATGAAATAATGTACATATATTGCCAAAGGAGTGATGTTATGAAAAAACTTCTTGCTGTTATGATGGCGGCATCTGTTTTGATAATGGCTTTTCCACAGACGATATATGCTGAATATGTGGATAAAGGCATACACCAAGCCTATTTATTCGGATATCCCGACGGTACCATAAGACCTGAAGAATATATGACCAGAGAAGAAGCTACATCCGTACTTTACAGTATTTTCAAAGACAGTTTATATACAGACAAAAGCAGTATTTCCGCATTTGATGACGTGGACAGTGAAAGGTGGTCATCTGAGGCGGTAAACTGTCTGTATGCCAACGGTATCATTTCAGGAAACGGAACTTCCTTCAGACCTGAGGATAAAATAACAAGGGCTGAGATGGCCTCTATGATATACAGGCTTTCCGACAGCAGATTCGGTGCAAAGAAATTTAATGATATCGAAGGCCACTGGGCTCAGAAATTTATTGAGTACGTGTCAGCGGAAGGCTGGATAGCAGGCTACAGTGACGGAAGCTTTAGACCGGATGAAAAAATAACGAGGGCTGAAGCGGCGTTTCTCATAAACAGCGTTTTGGAAAGACAGCCTGAAAATGAAGATGCTCTCCTTCCAGATATGAAGGTATGGAAAGATAACACCGATAAAACAAAGTGGTACTATTTTGCCATACAGGAAGCGTCAAACAGCCACGAGTATGCACTGAAAGACAACGGACAGGAAATATGGAATCTTGTTATTGATTAAAGATATTTGAATGATAAAAGACCGGCAGAAAGCCGGTCTTTATTTTTGCTTAATTTATTTCAGCGTGAATTTATTTTTGTTAAATTCAATTATTCCTTCGTCCCTGAGCTTTCCTAAAACGGAAGACAGGGCGCTTCTGTCCACAGCGAGATAATCGGCAAGCTGACGTCTGTCAAAGGGTATGGAAAATGTCCTGCTTCCCGTTTTTGCCGATACCGACGAAAGATAGGACAATACCTTTTCTTTTGTGGAGCGGTTTGAAAGATGCTCAACCCGTCCTGTGAGAAATATATTTTTTTCTGCAAGTATTTTTATCATATTTCTTGAAATATCAAAATGAAATCCGCAAGCAGCCGGGCAGGGAGTAACAGTACGCTCCTTATCTATGAAAAGCACTGTGCTTTTTTCGGAGGCAAAAACGGACAGGGGTATTTTGTCCACGCCTCCCAGTACAAAGGCTTCTCCGAAAATCATTCCTTCCGTTAATTCCGCAAGTATGGTAACGCTTCCCCAGGCATCTTCTTTGATTATCTGTACGATACCTGACATAACAATGCCTATTTCCTTTATACTGTCACCGGTGTGGTATATGTATTCGTTTTTACCGTAGTAGCGTTCATGGGCTCTGAGACATCCCATTATTGGCTGAATACTGTATTCAGGGACTCCATTAAATAGAGGACATTTTTTCAAGACATCTGTATTCATAAATTTCCTCCTTTAAAAAATAAATACGTTGTAATTACAACATACTTTCTTTTTTGATTATATTAAAATACACTTACAAAGTCAATCAAGGAGGAAATAATATGATAAGAAAAATAATTAAAATAGACGAAGAAAAATGTAACGGATGCGGACTCTGCGCGGCTGCCTGCCACGAAGGTGCCATAGGAATGGTGGACGGAAAAGCAAAACTTCTCAGAGAGGATTACTGCGACGGTCTCGGGGACTGTCTCCCTGCCTGCCCCGTTAATGCCATTTCATTTGAAGAAAGAGAAGCACCTGCCTATAACGAAGAAGCTGTACTTGCCGCAAAAGCTCAGAAAACACCCCATGTATGTCCTGGAAGTATGATGAAAATGATGAACCATACTAAAAAGGCCGAACCTCAGGCGACCGTATCGGAAAGTATGCTTTCACAGTGGCCTGTGCAGATAAAGCTGGTGCCTGTAAATGCGCCTTATTTTGACGGAGCAAATCTTCTTATAGCCGCTGACTGCACAGCCTATTCCTATGGAGATTTCCATAACAAATTTATCAAAAACAGAATAACCCTCATCGGCTGCCCTAAACTTGACGAAGGCGATTACACGGAAAAACTTACGGAGATAATAAAGAACAATGATATAAAGAGTATGACCGTAGTCAGAATGGAAGTACCCTGCTGCGGAGGCATAGAGAGAGCAGCCGTAACTGCCCTTAAAAACAGCGGAAAGTTTATTCCCTGGCAGATATATACAATTACAACTGACGGAAGAATAAAAGAGTAATAAATTTGAAAAAATTATTTTTCCTATTAATTTGATAGGGATTGACAAAGCGCACCTTTGCAATTAAAATTATTAACCGTATGGAATAGTAATTTAGGTGCGCCGCCCATCTGGCGGAGCAAGGAGGTTTTTTATATGCTGGAACTTAAAAATATCCGCTGGAGCCTTCCCGAAGGCGGGGAGATCCTCAAAGGTATTGACCTTGAAATACCTGACGGACAGCTTACAGTAATCACTGGTCCTAACGGCGGTGGTAAGACTTCTCTGGCAAAATTAATAGCTGGAATAGAAAAACCTTCAGGAGGACAGATCCTTCTTGATGGTGAAGATATAACTGATTGGGATATTACAAAAAGAGCTAAAAACGGAATAGGATATGCTTTTCAGCAGCCCGTACGTTTTAAAGGCCTTGCCGTAAGAGATCTTCTCGAACTGGCCGCAGGAGAAAAACTCCCCGAAAGCGGAATGTGCGATGTACTTGGAGAAGTAGGTCTCTGCGCAAAGGACTATATTGACAGAGATGTGGACGCTTCACTTTCAGGAGGCGAAAGCAAGAGAATAGAAATAGCAACTGTCCTTGCAAGAAAGAATGTAAAAATACTTGTATTTGACGAGCCTGAGGCCGGAATTGACCTTTGGAGCTTCACAGGACTTATAGATGCTTTCCAGAGAATAAAGAGCAAACACGACGAAGCTCTTCTCATAATTTCACATCAGGAGCGTATACTTGAAATCGCAGATAAGATAGTAGTTATCGCTGACGGAAAAATACGTACGGAAGGACCGGCAGACGAGATACTGCCTGAACTTCTTTCCGGAGAAAAGGGCGCTAAGTGTCCCCTTGGAAAAGACAGAAAGGAAGTGCCTGTAAATGAATAATGTTACACAGTCTCTCCTTAGCATACTTTCAGACTTTAAGGGAGAGTTTAAGGGAGCTTTCAATATAAGAGAAGACGGAGGATGCGCAGGCAGACAGTCTTCAGCAAATATAAAAATAGAGTCTAAAAAAGACCTTCCCGGACTTGAGATACATATTAAGCCCGGTACAAAGGGAGAAACGGTTTACATTCCTGCATGTGTTACACACGGAAATATCGATGACGTTGTATATAACGACTTTTTCGTTGGTGAAGGCGCAGATGTAACTATCGTTGCCGGATGCGGTGTGCATACGGATGATGAAGAAGAAGCACGCCATAACGGTATACACAGATTTTTCCTTGAAAGGGGCGCAAAGGTTCTTTATAAGGAAAAACATATCGGTACAGGAAAGGGACAGGGCATAAAGAGAATTGACCCTGTAACAGACATTGAGCTTGCCGAAGATTCTCAGCTTGAGATGGATACAGTACAGCTTTCAGGCGTGGACAAGACTACAAGAACTACACGCGGTAAACTTGGAGCAAGAGCTAAGCTTATCATAAGAGAACGTATTATGACAGACGGAGACGAAACTGCCAAGACTGATTTTGAAGTATCAATGGACGGAGAAGATGCCGGCGTTGACCTTATTTCACGTTCGGTTGCCAAGGATAATTCATATCAGGAATATCATTCCGTAATAAAAGGCAACTGCCGCTGTACAGGACACTCTGAATGTGACGCAATTCTTGTTGGCAACGGAAAAGTAAATGCAGCTCCTGAGCTCTATGCAGGAGACATCGATGCTTCACTTATCCACGAAGCTGCCATAGGAAAGATTGCGGGAGAACAGATAACAAAACTCCGTACTCTCGGCTTAAGCGAAGAAGAAGCGGAAGCAAAAATTATCGAAGGATTCTTAAAAGCCTGATTTAACAGAATACTGCCCGGCTGTTGTTTGGTGTCAAAGCAGCCGGGATTTTTTTGTTTTTAATTAGTTTTTGTTATTTATTTTCTTAAATGTTAATTAATAATGGATTTGAAAGTTTGACGATATTAAGGGGCAATGTTATACTTAAAAACGGAATGTTTTTATGATGAAGGATTTTATGAAGACAAAATACTATTAAAAGGTGATACAGATGGATAATGAATTTGAAAAGGAAAAAGAGGGTATGACAGGAGATACGCCTCAGTCCGAAAACTCTAATACAGATGAAAATATTAGAGAAGCGGAAAACAATTATGAAGAAAACGCAGCTTCAAATGAAAATTTGATTAAAGACAGCACGGACGACGTTAAAGAAGCTGGGGAAGACGCTGAAAAAACAGAGGAAACCGAGGTAACGGAAACTGCGGAAGAAAAAGAAGAGGTAGAAGAGGCAGAAGAAACTTCAGAGAATGCAGAAACGGAACCTTCCAATGAAGAAGAAAGCCCCGAGGTTACAGAGGGAGAAACAGAAGGTGAAACATCTGCAGAAAGTGATGTTGAGCCTGCTGTGGCAGAAGATGAAAGTACAACAGCCTTAGCTGAAGTTCCTGAAAAGAAAAATTTCCTTGTAAGATGGAAAGAAAAGGAACGCAGAAAAGAAAAACAGAAAATTGAAAATTTTGTTAAGGCCGAAAATAATATGAGGCAGATAAGGGCAGAGCGCAGGACTGAGATGTTTGCCGACGGAAAGGAGCCCAATGCTATACAGAAATTCCTTATGGCTGAGGGCAAATACATAAACTATGAGAACAAACAGCTTATAGCCCTTGCAGTAGCAGCCATAATAGGTATAATAATCGTTATTTTTGCCTGCGTATCAGGAATAATAACAAAGGAAAAATTTGGCCTTGGCGGAGAAGTATCAAAAGCTATAGTTTACTCAAAAGATAACTCCCTTTACTGCTATGACCTCAAAAATGAACCCGTTATGATTTCAGACAATCTTTCATCAGGCGGCTCAGCTACATACAGCTATGTTGGAAGCGGTACAGTAGTAGGCGAAGACGGAAAGAGCGTTTACTTTATTGATAATGTGGCTGCTGACGGAACTTTCAGCCTTAATTTCTATATGGCCGGAAAGAGTGCAGAACCTCAGCTTATTAGTGACAATGTAATTGACTACGAAATAAGCTATAAAGGCGACGGCGCCGTATATGTGGTTGAAGATGCAGAAACAGGAGATACAGCCCTTTATGCATACAGCAGAAAGAACGGAGAGTCAGCAAAATTAGCCGACAGTATAAATTCAGGAAACTCCAACTACGGAATTTCTTCAGACGGTAAAAAGGCAATATATGTTTCTGATGAAGACGGAACAGTTACATTTAATATATGTAATATTGACGGCAGCGGATTAAGCACAATTGATACGGATGTGGCACAGTATATCATTACTGAAGAGAGCAACCTTATTTACTATATTAAATCCGTTGTTGGCGAAGATATGTCAAGCAGCTATAGTGTATATGAATATGACATTAATAAGGGCAAATCATCTCTTATTGATGAAAATGTCATAACTGTTGCACTTTCTTCAGAAGAAAATGCCCTTATCTATTATAAATTCAACGGAAATATGATAAAGGCTTCTGATATAATAAATGATGACGGTGATGATTCCGAGGAAACAAAGGCTCTCAGAGCTGAAGTGGCTGATTATGAATTTAAGGATATTACATGCTCAGTATACAGATATGAAGACGGTAAGACAGAACTTGTAAATGACAGCGTATTTACAGCCATTCCTATGGACAAGGAAGGAAAATATATTGCCTATACAGTTCCTCAGAAACTTGATGAAATAAAAATAAATCTTTCAGAAGTTTCATCCGTAAATGAGATATCAGCTCTTTACTATATGCAGGCAATGCAGGCTGACTGTGATACATATATTTATGAGCTCGGAGGATTTAACGATTATATCGTATTTGAAGACTCATATATTTATTCTTACACAAGCTCAGCAAATAATGCCCAGTTCGCATGCTTTACTAACTACGACCAGAGCACAGGAACAGGAAAGCTTATCTTAGCAACATTAAGCAAAGACGGAGTAAATTCATACGGCGAACTTGAGGATGACGTATCATCATTCCAGTTCCTTGGAGACGGTTCAAGAATAGCTTACCTCAGAGGTGTAGGCGATGACGGCGTAGGAACTCTTATGTATATTGAGAGCAATGTGGCCGATGAAGTAAGTGATTCAGCTTACTATTTCGAAGCCGCTGATGATTACAAGAGAAGAGTATTCTACCTTGATGAATATGACAGCTCTACTTACGGCGGAACATTCCACTACTATCAGCAGGCTAAGGATACTGTTGTAGACGAGAATGTATATATGTTCTCATACAGAAATAACGATAACGCACTCTATATGAAAGACTATGACCTTCTTACAGGAACAGGAGACCTTTACTACCTTGACGGAAGCAAATCCGTTCTTGTTGATGAGGATGTATCAAGCATATTTGATTTTTATGATGTAGCATAAGGAAGATTGACTATGATCAAAGAAACTTTTTCGCAGGAAGAGACTGAAAAACTTGGATATGAAATAGGGGCCAAAGCTGAAGCCGGACAGATATATTGTCTGTCCGGCGACCTTGGTGTTGGGAAGACCGTTTTTACGAGAGGTTTTGCCAGAGGCCTTGGTATAGATGAGCATATAACAAGTCCCACATTTACTCTTATAAACGAATATTACGGCAGACTGCCTCTTTACCATTTTGATGTATATAGGGTTGCAGATCCCGAAGAAATGGATTATATTGGTAGTGATGAGTATTTTTTTGGAAACGGTGTCTGCCTTATTGAATGGGCTGAACTTATAAAGGACATCATTCCTAAAAATGCGGTTTGGATAAAAATAGAAAAAAATCTGGACAAGGGTCTGGATTACAGAATGGTTACGATAGAGGAGGCTTAAAATGAAAATACTGGCTGTTGAGGCTTCAGGCTCTGTAGCGGGGGTGGCTCTGACTGAAGATAATATATTAAGAGCAGAATTTACGCTTAATTATAAAATGACTCACTCACAGACAATAATGCCTCTTATAAATGAAGTAAAACAATATTTGAACCTTGACCTTAAAAGTATTGACTATATCGCCTGCTCGGCGGGGCCTGGGTCCTTTACAGGCTTAAGGATAGGAGCCGCTACGGCCAAGGGAATAGCAATGGGTATCAAAAAGCCAATTGTACCTGTTTCAACCCTTGCTGGGCTGGCATACAATGTTTATATGACAGATGCACTTATATGCCCTGTTATCGATGCGAGAAGAGACCAGGTATATACTGCCTTTTATGAGTGGAAAGACGGAAAGCTCAATACTGTTATAGAAGACAGGATAGCAATGATAGACGATGTCATAAAAGAGGCCCAGGAGTTTAATAAAACGGTTATATTTGTCGGAGACGGAATATTTGTCCACGCCGATAAAATTAACAGCGTAAATACTTTTGTTATGGCTCCTGCTTCCTGTAATATGCAGAGAGCATCAAGTGTAGCCTCACTGGCCGCTGAACTTGTTAAAGAAGGCAGATATATTGAAGGAAGCAGTTTTGTGCCGGTCTATTTAAGAAAATCTCAGGCTGAGAGAGAGCTTGAAGAAAAAATGCTGGGAGCGAAAGCCAATGATTAATGTTATTCCCATGACACAGGATTATATCGATGATGTGGCTGCAATTGATGAAAATTGTTTCCATGTACCCTGGACCAGAAGCGATTTTGAAAAGGAAATAAAAGAAAATAATATGGCAATATACTATGTGGCTGTAAATGATGAGGGCAGAGCTGTCGGATATGCCGGAATGTGGCATGTCGTAAATGAAGGCCATATTACAAATGTTGCCGTACTTGAAGAATACAGACGAGAGGGTATAGGCGATATGCTTATGGAAGCCCTCGAAAAAAGAGCTCTTGAGCTTGAAATGATAGGTATTACTCTGGAAGTAAGAATATCAAATTACGGAGCCCAGAAGCTTTACACCAAACACGGATATAAACCCGAAGGGTTTAGAAAAAAATATTATACTGACACAAATGAAGACGCAATAATTATGTGGAAGTACTTTCCTAATTACGAAAACTACAGTGACACGCTGTGAAAGGGAGGTGTCCAATGAGAGAGTTAAGATTTGACGAATTAAAGAATGTATGCACTTCTCAGGAACTTGGATTTAAAACAACGGATGAAGTAGAACCATTTGAAGGCATAATCGGCCAGGAAAGGGCTATAAAAGCCTTTGAGTTTGGCCTTAATGTCAAAATGAAAGGCTACAATATCTATGTTGCAGGTCCGTCAGGCTCAGGAAAAACAACCTATGCCAAACAGAGTGCACAGAAAAAGGCAAGAGAAGAAAAGGTTCCCTATGACTGGTGCTATGTGTATAATTTTGATGATCCCAGAAGTCCGCTGTCCTTAAGATTTGACCCGGGTGTAGGCAGACAGTTCAGAGACGATATGAACGAACTCATATCATTTTTTAAAACCGAACTGTCCAAGGCCTTTGCTTCGGAAGATTATGACAGACAAAAGACAGACCTTTCACGTACATATGATGATAAAAGAGATGAGCTTATAAAAAGACTCGACAATGTTGCCGCTGACAATGGATTTTCGCTGAAAACCTCCAGCTCAGGAATTATTTTTCAGCCCGTTGTAAACGGACAGCTCATTGACGAGGAGAGCTATGACTCCCTTGAAGAAGATGTTAAAGAGGGAATAAACGAAAGACTTGAAGAGATGCAGGACGATGTCAACTCCATAATGAGAGATATCAAGGGAGTTGATAAGGAATATAAGCAGAAGATGGATGACCTGGACTATAAAATAGGTATGTTTGCCATTGGACACTATGTAAGCTCTCTTCAGGAAAAATATCAGAACAGCGAAAGGGTAATAAAATATCTTGAAGCCGTTCAGGAGGATGTTCTTGAAAACATCGACCAGTTTGCCGAAAACGAACCCGATGAAGAAGACCCTATTGCCGCGCTCATACCTAAAATCGGCGGAGTAAAAACGGAAGACGCTACTCTTAAATACAGGGTAAATCTTATCGTTGACAATTCAAAGACAGAGGGAGCGCCTGTTATTGTTGATTATAACCCCACATACTATAATCTTGTGGGTGAAGTTGAATATGATAATGAATACGGCAATCTGACTACGGACTTTATGAAGATAAAAGCCGGTCTTATGCATAAGGCTAACGGCGGATATCTTATCGTGCAGGCCCAGGACCTTTTGAGCAATGTTCAGGCCTGGGAAGCCCTCAGAAGGATAATAAAGACAAGAGAAATAACAATAGAAAATCTCAGAGACCAGATAGGCGCCATAACCGTAACGACCCTTAAACCGGAACCCATACCGGCTGATGTTAAAGTTATACTTATTGGCGGAGCCTATTACTATGAGCTGCTGAGGGGCTATGATGATGACTTTTCCAAACTGTTTAAGATAAGAGCCGATTTCGATTATGAAATGGACCGCAGTGAAGAAAATGTATATAAAATTGCCGGATTTATAAGCAGATTCAGTAAAAACGAAAATACTGCACCCTTTGACAGCTCAGCAGTGGCAGCAGTCATTGAGTATGCTTCAAGAATAGTGGAAAGCCAGAAAAAAATATCCACCAGATTTAATCTGATTTCGGAAATACTGGCTGAATCGGCCACATGGGCAATGATGGATAATGCTAAGGTAATTACTGCTGAATATGTAAAAAAAGCAAGCAGTGAAAGGGAATACCGTCTTGCTATGTACCAGGAAAAAATGAATGAACTGCTTGACGATGATACCGTTATGATAGCTACTGACGGAAAGTTTGTCGGAAAGATAAACGGCCTTGCGGTATTGGATATGGGAGACTATGTTTTCGGAAGCCCCACAAGGATAACGGCAACTACCTATATGGGCAAATCCGGAATTGTAAATATAGAAAAAGAAGCCGAGATGAGCGGCCCCACCCATAATAAAGGCGTGCAGATAATTACCGGATATCTTGGCAGTATGTATGCCCAGAATATGCCTCTTTCCTTAAGCTGTAGAATAGCCTTTGAGCAGAATTATAACGGTATAGACGGAGACAGTGCATCAAGTACGGAGCTTTACTGCATACTTTCCAGCCTTTCGGGAATACCCGTTGACCAGTCACTGGCCGTAACAGGCTCTGTAAACCAGTGCGGCGAGATACAGGCCATCGGAGGAGTTACCTATAAGATAGAAGGCTATTTTGACCTTTGCAACAGAAGGGGCCTTACAGGACGACAGGGAGTAGTTATACCTGTATCCAATATAAAGGACCTGGTTCTTAAAGATGAAGTCATAGAGGCCGTTAAAAACGGAATGTTCCATATTTATCCGGTATCCACCATTGATGAAGGAATTGAAATACTTCTTGGCACGGAGGCCGGCGTAAAAGACGAAAACGGCGAATATCCGCCCGAGTCCGTCCATGGCAGAGTTATGGCCAAACTTAGAGAATTTAACGATTTGAACGATGAAGAATGATAAAAAATCATCTTGAATAGTTATAGAGCCAACGGGCTTGTTAATGAAAACTGAAATGGCCGGCTTCGTTATGAAGCCGGTTTTGTAATATACGAGAGGTGAAAATATGCTTGACGAATACAGCACCATACTTGACAGGGCTGAAGCAGAGCTGATTGAGAAAAAATCCAGATTTATAGCTACGGTATGTCCGGTAAAAAGCGAAGATGAAGCCAGAGCATTTATAGCTGAAATGAAGAAGAAGTATTGGGACGCCACCCATAATGTTTTTGCCTATCAGATAGGTGAAAGAAATGAAATACAGCGTTCAAGCGACGACGGAGAACCCCAGGGTACTGCGGGAAAACCTGTGCTTGATGTTCTTGCGGGCGGAGACATAAAAAATACCGCCGTTGTTGTTACAAGGTATTTCGGAGGTACTCTCCTTGGCACAGGAGGGCTTGTAAGAGCCTATGGAAGATGCGCAAAGCTGGGCATTGAAGAAGCTGGCATAGCGAAGGTAAGACACTATAAAGAATGTTCCGTTGTGACTGACTACAATACTTCCGGAAAGATACAATATGAGATAACCAAAGGTGAGTACATACTTAAGGAAACCCTTTATACAGATAAAGTTGAGTTTATAGTACTACTTGATAAGGATAATGAAAACAGTTTTACGCAGATGGTAAATGAGGCCACTATGGGCAGGTCAGAAGTTAATGTTTTAAGAGAAATATATGGTGCCTGGGTAAAGGAAAAATTGGTGGAAATAAATGCGTAAATGCACCTAAATCGGGCGCAGACCATAAATATAAAAAATGCATAAACAAAAAAACTCCCAGTATTTAAGGCCGGGAGTTTTTTGATTTATATATTTTCTGTATTTTTCTTAAATAGTCTTTTAATAGAATATCTGCAGACACCGCCATACCTTTTCATTGTTACCGCGTATGTTATAAGCAGGAAAATATCAGCAACTATCCAGGCAATGGGATTAGAAAGACATACGCCTGTAAATCCTATATATTTTACAAGAATAAAGGCTGTCACAGACCTGCCTGCAAGCTCTGTAACGCCGGCTATGGTTGTTACAGCGGATTTTCCGATTCCCTGAAGTGTATTTCTGTAAACGTATACGATTGCAAGGCAGGGATAGAACATACACTGATAAATAAGAAACTTCATGGAGTAGTTCATCATATCACTGTATGATGCTGCATCGTTTATTGTAGAACCGTTAAGGAAAAGCCCTGTAAGGGGTCTTCCCAGACCGAAACAAAATACAATGGCAATAAGCCAGGAAATAAAAGAAAACACCATTGCAGCAAAAACACCGTCTTTTATTCTGCCGAATTTTTGAGCTCCGTAATTCTGTCCTGCGTATGTAGCTGATGCCGTTCCCAAAGAGTTGAATGTCTGGCTGGCTATGTTGTCTATTCTGCTTGAAGCTGTATATCCCGTAACTACTCCGGGCATAGAAGAGTTTAATCCGTTAAGAGCTGTCTGCTGGAATATACATCCGATGGCTGTTATGGAATACTGCAGAGCCATTGGAAGGCCTACACATATATGGCCGTAAATAATATTCCAGTTAAAGCTCCAGTCAGATTTTTTAAGCCTTAAGGAAGGGTAGGCCGCAAACATATATATTATACAAACGGCTCCGGAAATAAACTGGCTTACTACGGTCGCAAATCCCGCTCCTATATAAGTCATTTTAAAATATACGATACATACAAAGTCAAGTATTACGTTTAATACAGCGGAAAATACAAGGCAGTAAAGGGGTGTTCTGCTGTCTCCTACTGCACGAAGGGTATTTGCAGCTATATTATATAATACTGTAGCTCCTATTCCCCAGAAAACAGTTATAAGATAGTAATAAGCATAGTCATAATAACTGTCAGGCGTTTTCATAGCCTTGAGAAGAGGGCCGGTCATAGGTACAGCCAGCGCCATAAGGAGGATTGTCATAATAATACACAGCTCTAAGGATACTGCTATGCTTTTTCTTATTCCTCTTTCATCTTTAGCTCCGAAAAACTGACTTGTTCTTACTGCAAACCCTGATGTCAGTCCCCAGACAAGACCAAGTATAAGAAAGGTTATTGATGCGGTGCATCCTACACCGGACATGGCGTCTGAAGATATGGTGTGGCCTACTATGATAGTATCGGCCATATTGTACAACTGCTGAAAAACGTTTCCTATCAATATTGGAAGGGAAAACTTAAATAAAAGCTTAAAGGGACTTCCTTCCGTCAAATCCAGTCTCATTGATAATACCCCCGAATATAAATTACTTTATAGCGATAACGGTTATTCTATTACAATAAAAGAAAAAATTCAATAGCTGGCTTAAATATATATTATGGTTTTAAACGGGATTTAACTATAAATAACATTTCAAATAATTTTTTAAAACTATTTGAAAAAATGTTGACATATAATATAAAAAGTGGTAATATAATCTCACCGCAAAAAATGATGACTTCTTCAAGAGCTCAGGCGAGCATTTCGGAAGATGTTAATCAAAAAGAAAAAATAAAAAAATTAAAAAAACAGTTGACAAATGACTAAAAAGTGTGTATAATAGTTTTTGTTGATTGACAGTGCGGGTGTAGTTCAATGGTAGAACGTCAGCCTTCCAAGCTGAACACGAGAGTTCGATTCTCTTCACCCGCTTTTTGTATGTTTTGAATATGGATCAGTAGCTCAGTTGGATAGAGCAACGGCCTTCTAAGCCGTGGGTCGGGGGTTCGAAT
>ERZ791934.1783-NODE-1783-length-17744-cov-52.833173_pt1 | contig 17744 bp, 17 predicted proteins | sample MGYA00510125_ERZ791934 | MGnify/ENA primary metagenome ERZ791934 (study PRJEB30046, sample SAMN00993240) | human gut metagenome | study: EMG produced TPA metagenomics assembly of the A metagenome-wide association study of gut microbiota in type 2...
TGAAGAAACGAGGTTTCCCTGCATGAGCATTCTCCGCGAAAGCTATCTGTATCACCTATGGGCGGTGCTGTGCACCGTCTACTATGACAGCGCCGTCCACCGCTGCCTGGTGCGCATGGGCGCCTGGTGCAACCGCCAGATCGACGAGAGCCGTGTTCTCCGGGTCTTGTGCCGGGAGGGCGTTGCGGCCCGGGCCTGGGAGGAGAGCATCCTCTGCCGGCTGCTGACGGGCCTCATCAACCTGCCTGCCTGGCTGCTCCACAAGCTGTACCTTGCCCTGCGGGCTACGTTTGATGACAGCGTTTTCTCCCGTCTGGCCTTTGAGATGGGACATGAGACCGCCGTCGCCCAATCCTGGCTCATCATGCTATTGTGGGTGATTCCCTTCTCGCATTGGAACAACGCATATAGTATGCTGGGCTTTGCCGCCCTGCTGGTGCTGTTCTATGCCGGGGCCATGTCCCGGCGGGACTTCCGGCTGGACGTGAAGCACATCGGGTTCTATCCGGTGGTGCTGTTCGGAGCCATGTTCCTGGCGGTGCTGTTCTCCTATGAGCCCTCCGCCTCCTTCCGCTTCCTGCTCTACCATATCTCCGCAGCGCTGTGCGTGCTGGTGACGGTCAGCGCTGTCCGGGGCACAGAGGATTTGAAGCGGCTGGCCGCCGGCGGTGGGGTCTGTGTGCTGGTGTCCTCGCTGTACGGTGTGTACCAACGGATCCAGGGCGTGGAGGTCAACGAGTCCTATGTGGACCTGGAGGTCAACGCCGGTATGCCCGGCCGGGTGGAGTCCTATTTCGACAACCCCAACACCTTTGCAGAGGTGCTGATCCTCCTGCTGCCCCTGGTACTGGCGCTGATCCTCTGCTCCAAGCGGGGCATCTCCCGCGTGACGGCCTGCGGCGTGTTTGCCGTGGGTGTGCTGGCTCTGGGCATGACCTACTCCCGGGCCAGCTGGGTTGGCATGGCCTGTGCCATGGTGGTGCTGGTGTTTTTGTGGAAGCCCAAGCTGATCCCCGCCTTCGCGGTGCTGTGCGTGGTGATGGTCCCTTTCCTGCCGGACACCATCTGGCACCGGGTCCTGACGATCTTCAATCCGGCGGATACCTCCACTGCCAGCCGCATCCCCTTGTATCAGGCGGCACTGGAGGTCATCCGGACGTCTCCCGTCTCCGGCGCGGGTCTGGGCACCGCCGCCGTGCAGGACTACATCAGCGACTTCAACCTCTACCACGCAGAAGCGCCCTTCGTTCACGCCCACAACTTCTACCTGCAGGTATGGATCGAGGCGGGACTGCTGGGGTTTCTGGGCTTTGTGGGCTCCATGCTGTGGAACATCAAAAAGGCGGCCCGCACGGTCCGGCACTGCGCCCCCTCTGCCGCCCGCACCATCACCTGTGCCGGAGCGGCGGCTCTGTGCGGCGCCATGGTGTGCGGTCTGGCGGATTACCTGTGGAACTATCCCCGGGTGATGTGCATTTTCTGGTTCGTGTTCGCGCTGACCATCGCGGGGATCAAGGTCTGCCGCCGGGAGACGGAGGCGGCCTGATGGAGGAGAGAAACTGCCCGATGGAAGATCCATTCGCATTTTTGACCCTGAACTTTCTGAAGAAGTCGGAGATTTTTCCCGGCTCCCTCGGCACCTTCCGCTACCGCTTCCAGCGGACGGGAAAGGTGAACGATGGCACCGTCCAGGCCTGGGTCTATGAGAACATCTGCTTTGAAAAGGCCCAGCACATTGAGACGGAGACCTTCCCCTGGACAGAGGAGGGCATGGCATCCCTGCGCTCCTGGCTGAACGAGCGCCTGCGGGAACGGGGAAGCGAGCTATTTGTCGCCGCACGCCGTCATGCCAAACGCCAGCATAACGGCCAGCGCAAAAGCGATCATGCGTTTCACGGGCTTCAACTCCTTTCCGTTGTTGATACATAAAACCGGGTCCGCCCCGCGCGCGTTTGCGGGCGGGGCGACGCGGGACGGCCGCGGATCAGCCGTCCGTTTCTTCAAAGTTTTCCAGCGTGCTGTTGTCGCCGGTGGGCACCTCGGCCGTATCCGTGGCTGCCGCGCCCGCGTCATAGCTGAACTTTCCGGCCTCTTCCAGGTCCACCACTGCAAGATACGTCTTGCCGGGGTTCACCTTTACGCTGGTCTCGTTGCCCTCGGCATCAACCAGATACAGCGCCTCAAGGGGAGAGCCCTTTTTCCAGCGGATCGGTTCCGCCTTTCCGCCGTTGAAGTAGTAGCCCACGCCGCCGAAGGTGTAATCCACTTTCTGAAGGTCGTAGCCGGATCCGCCCGGATCAGGATACACGTCAAAATCCGTGAACAGCACGATGACGTTGTCGAACGAAAGCTGCGTGCCGTTGTTCGCGTCGGTGCTGGGCAGGATATCGCGGGCCGCATAGCTGTACTGGCTCATCAGATATTTACCGGCGGCGGCGTCCCAGTCGAAATAGGTGCGGTAGCTTTGGGAGTGCTCGATGGTGATGCCCAGCGCGTTATCGCCTGTCAGCACACGGGCGGGCTCATTGTAATTGACGAAGTCGAAGATCGGGCTGGTGTAGTCGCGGCGGGTATCACTGCCCAGCTTGTCGATGGCCTTCTGAATCGCTTCTCCGTCCACATACGCTTTATGCTCAGACGCTACATTGCCCTTACTCTCGTCGCGGCTGAAGCCTACCTTATCGAGATTCACATCCATATCCTGATAAGAGTAATCCTTAACATACTGCGTCTGCACCACGCTCTCGCCGATATGCACATAAAGCGGCTGCAGCGGCAGGATAAGCTGGAAGAACTGGTCACGCGCGCTGCGCACGGGACAGATCTCGGGCAGGTCCCGGTAATCGGTAAACAGGGCGCAAAAGCGGGTGATGCCGCCCTCCACCTTGATCTCGATGAGCACGTCGGCTTCGGACAGGCCGTTCTGCGGACGCGCCTGCTGGTAAGAGGTATTGGAGATATTGTTCACCATGACAGCCGTGACGCGCTGGCCCTCGGGATAATCGTCACTCTTGGGCAGGCCGGTGAGGACGGCCGGGTCATACGGCGGCTCCTGCGGCTCAGGCTCCGAGGAGGAAGCGGCTGGAGCGTCCGTCGTGCTGCCGGACGAAGCGGGCTTGTCGCCGCACGCCGTGAACACGGACGCCGCCAGAGCCAGGATCAAAAGCATGGAAAGAAATTTTTTCATCTGATGGTCTCCTGTTGTTGTAGTGATCTATTTTCAATATCGGGCACTACTGCGTCATTCCGAGTACCGGGCCGCTCAAGACAATTGTCCGGGCAAAACGCTAGCCGGGAATCGTGCGGTGCTGCCAAAAATATTGAAGCAAAAATGTTTTATTCCGCCGCCTGCCAAACAGGCGCCGTATCGTTGATGCGGAAATAGGAATACATGTCCAGCCCCACCACCGCAATATAGGTGCGGCCCGGGTTGACTTCCACAGGCGTTTCGGCGCCGTCGGCGGACACGATGCGCAGCGGCTGTTCCGGCGCGCCTTTCAGCCATCGTACCGGCTCGCATCGTCCGCCGTTGAAATACCAGCCCACGCCGCCCCACGCAAAATTCACTTTCGTGAGAATGCCGCCGGGATATTTTTCGGTGTCCGTGAACAGCACCAGCAGGTTATCGAACGTGACGGCCTCACCGGTGTTCTCATCCAAATGCGGCGCGCCGAACTGTGATTTTACATATTGCGCTTTCTCTGCATCGTAGCGGAACGCGCTGTTGGCATAGCTGGAAAAACGGATATAGAGCTGGGACGCTTCCCCACCCGCCAGCACGCGGGGCTCCTGAACGTAGGGGACGAACTGGAACACGGCCTGCTGTGGGCCGTCCATCTCGGTGTCCAGCCTGTATTGGGCGGCCGCCTGAGAAAACAACTCCCCGCTGGTGAACCAGCAATGCTCAATGGCCGCCGTCAGGTTGCGCTGTGCATCCAACTCCAGCGCGCCGGCCTGAAAATAACCATCCAAAGATTTGGCCTCATAATGGTATTGGCTGAGAAGCGCCTTCGCATACGTGGAGCCGCCCACATGCAGGTACATCGCTCCCAAGGGGAACATAAGCTGCACATGCTGGTCCCGAGCGGAGCGCACCGGCCCCACCTCGGGCATGGAAGTATAATCGGAATATACGGCCATCAGACGGGTGATGCCGCCCTCGGTCACCATTTCATATACAAGATCCGCACTCTGCAGGCCACGCTGGGGCAGCGCCGCCTGAACGTTGTCGAGCATCACGGCCAGAGGCCGCATGCCCTCAGGCCAATCATCCGCTTTAGCAAGCCCTGTGAGGGGGTTCGCCGACGGGTCTGTCACGATAGCGGGCGTTTCCGGCTCGGGCTGCGGCTGCGGCTCCTGCGCAGACTGGGACACCGAGGAAGGCGCCGGCGCGCTGGAACTCCCGGAAGGCGGCGCGCCTGAGGCCGAGACCTGCCCGCCCGCAGTGCAGGCGCAAAGGCACATCACAGCCGTACTCAGCGCCAACAGGGCGCTGCACAAACGTTTCGTCATGCCTGTCAACCTCGCGATCGGCAAAACGAGACGGAAAGAAGCAAATAAGAAGAAAAGGCGGCATCTGTATAGACGAAGCAGCCTTATCTTTTGTTTCGTTCCCTATCCCGTTTTCACCATAGCGTTTCAGCGTAACTATCCTTATACAATATACACAAAACCGAAGCTTTTGTAAATAGGAAGGCAAACATTTCACACAAGAGCGGCGCCTTCAAGGAGGCAGGAAAGCCCCGGGAGCCGCGCTTTCCCGCGCACCGTCGGTGCGCGCACGGCGGCTGCCGGCGGGACAATTTTCCGGCGGGGTATTGACAGAATACCACCTGGCTGATATAATAGTCAAGCGTCATTGGAGAATACAGTATTTCCGTCTTTTCTCTTTTTTTATGAGCCATTAGCTCAGTCGGCAGAGCATCTGCCTTTTAAGCAGGGTGTCCGGGGTTCGAATCCCCGATGGCTCACCATTACCAGCAAACTCGAACTTGCTCTTGTATGAGAGCGGGTTCGGGTTTGTTTTTTGTCTGGACATGATTTTAAAGTAGAGCAAGCAGGCCGCACAGGAGAGATATCTTCTGCGCGGCCTGTTTGCTTTCTATGGAATTTGAATGCATTCCGCAAACTGCTCGAAGGACATCTCCCCTACCTGGTATTTGACCATTGCCTTCTGCGCGGTATCACGCCATTTGTTGTAGTCCTCGCGCATTTTGGCGTTCCCCTGTGCGCGAGCGCAGCGCATCTGGTATTTGTTCCGCAGCTGCTGGTAGAGCTGCCGTGCCCTGTCCGCTTTCACCTGTGCGGCGTATTTCTCCCGTGCCGCGACCTCCTTGCAGGATGCTCCCGTGTCTTCATCGCACACGCGGTCGCAGTATTTGGTACGGCTCGAAAATGGCAGGAACAGCCTGCCGCAGTTTTCACAGCGTGCGACACGCAGATCAAGCGCGCACATCTGCTGAAATTCCAGAAATACAAGCGCAGGCAGGTTATCACTTGCGTAAAATGTGGCGGCAGCAATGCCGCCCTTCTTTATGCCCTCCGGTATGTACTGCTGCAGCTTGATGTGTACATCATCCAGCATTCTGCTGCATCTGCCATAGAGCTCTCCATTATTCTCCGCCAGCTTTAACAGCCGTGCGGACGGAGCAGAAAGCGGCTGGCCGTCCTTACCGCAAAGTGTTACACCGATAAGAACCCGCAGGTCCTTTTGGAAGGCGCTGATCTTCTTCAGGAAGTTGATAAAATAGTCCAGCACCAGCAGTGCCGTTTCACACAGAGAACGGTCCTCGGTCTCCCATTCGATGTAATACTTCATCTGTTCGGTATATGCCGGAAAGCTCCGGCAGTAGCCTTCCATAATGTTTCCGGTAATCGCCTGGTTTCCCAGGTGGATGAGCCTCTGGTGCACCTCGGATCGGGACAAGCCTGTATCATTCACGCCGGAGGCCAGGGCCTCAAGATACGGCTCACTTTCCTGGTCGTAGGCACGCCATACTGCCAGGCAGTATCCCTCCAGCAGGTCAAAGAATGCCGGAGAAACGGCCCTGACACTCAGGGACATATTGTGATAGAACTCCGCGACCTGATAATACACACAGGTCTCCGGCTCGGACAGCCGCTGCGGCATCGTGCAGGTTTCGCCGAAATCCACGCCTGTATAGGCGCGGCGCAGCGCGCGTGCCTGTTCCAGATACGGTTCCCAATCAACGTCGAGTGTCCCGAAAACGAGCGAACCCAGCGGATAGGCGGTTTGTTCTTCTCCGCCTGTACCGATGTATTCGGTCTTGCCGTTAAAATAGACATAGGTTTTACCGCGCATCCTGTTCCCCATCCTATCCTGTGTGAATTTGCTTGTGTTTCACAGCAGCTCACAAAGCGTGTTCTTTCATCCTACACGAAATCATAGTAACACATCTTGTCATTGAAAACAAGCAGTGATACGCTTAATGTGTCGGGATGTATGCTGACATATATCACAGACACGGAAAGCGGCGGAATGTTTCAGAGCGAAACCGTTCCGCCACGGGCATCAACGGCAGGACAGCGTGGAGATGGGCAGCGGCAGAACAAAGGCCAAACAAAGCAGCACAGCCGCCGCCACTTCCCTCCCGCCGCAGCGGGCCCACGGACACTTTGCCGGCCCTGGCCGGAAAGTGTCCTAGTGGGTCAGACGCTTTCAAAAGCGTCTGCGCGCCCCGCAGGACGGCGGATGCACAGGCCGGTACAAGGAGAAAGGAGGAGCCGATAAGGAAAACGAGCAGGACGGTGGTGCGCAATGAGCGTTACCGCAAAAACGCAATCGGGGTATGGGAAAGGCATAACGAGCGAAAAAATGAAGCGTACTCGAATCCGGATGTTTTACTGGAGTACAGCAGCCAAAATGTCGTTTTCAAAGCATGCGGTGCACCAACATATGCACAGCAATTCGACAGGATGGTTGCGGAGGGAGCCGTAAGCACCCGTGGCTTAAAGCCGGACGCCTATGTATTCGATGAAATGGTATTTGATGTAAATACGGAATATTTCGAGCGGCACGGCGGATATGAGTACGCAAAAAAGTTCTATGCCGAAGCGTATGAACTGGCCAAACAGATCGCGGGCGGAGAACAATATGTGATATCGGCGGTGATGCACGCGGACGAGAGGAACCGGGAAGCCAGTGACAGGCTGGGAAAAGATGTGTTCCATTACCATATGCATGTTATTTATCTTCCGGTGGTGGAAAAGGAGATCCGGTGGTCAAAGCGCTGCAGGGACCCCGCACTGCGTGGAACCGTTCGGGAAACGGTCATGCAGGTAAGCCATAGTAAAAAGTGGCCGATGGTCCCGGCGACAGATGAAACCGGCAGGCCAGTGCTGAAAAAGGACGGCAGGCCGAGGCTTGTCAGTTCTTACAGCCTGCTGCAGACAGCTTTTTACGAACACATGAAAGCGGCAGGTTTCACGGATTTTGAACGCGGTATCGAGGGAAGTACGGCGGAGCATCTGGATGTGCTGGAATACAAGGTCAGACAGGACAGGCAGGCTGTGCAGGAACTTCGGCAGGAAATCGGAGACCTGGGTACACAGGCGGAAGAAGCCCGAAAACAGCGGGATGAACTGCGCGGCGAGGTTGCAGCCGCAGCAGGCGATTTACGGGCTGTACAGGCCGACGTAGGCGATGTGCGGCAGATGCACGGGCGCAGCAGGCGGAAGGCTTTGACAAAACGGATCGAGCTGCCCGAGGATGATTATGCGAGGCTGCTGAAGCTGGCGGAATCGGCGGCAGGATTGCAGGTGGAAAACCGCCATCTGGTGCAGGAGCTGCAGAACAGCGGCACGATGCTGTGGCGGCTGCGCCGTGAGGCGGAAGATACGGAGGAGCGTCTGCATCAGCTTTGGATGGATACGCGCTCTTACCGCGAGGCGGTAAAAATCGCGCCGCGGCGTGTCAGCGAATTTCTTTCGGGGGTCCTGCGGGAGCACCGCCGGGAGCAATCGGTGACACGGCAAAGCCGGACGCAGCAGCGGAGCCGGGATTGGGAAATGCAGTTGTGAGCAGATGGAATGAGCAGGCGCCGGGGACGGCCCGGCGGAAAGGAGACCGGATGGGTTAAAGAAAAGCAGATACATGGCGGAACGGGAGAGTAACAGGCGGAAAGAAAACACAGCACGTCAGGGCGTGCCGGTGGAGGATCTGGAACAGTTTGCAAGGTTCCTACTTCCGAAAATCCAGGCGTTTTACGAAACGGAAGAAGGACAACGGGCGTTTCAGGAATGGAAAAAAAGAAACAAGAATTAATCTTCTAAAAAGCAATAAATGACAAGGCCGAGGAGCGGGCAGAAATTCCCATTCCTCGGCCTTGTGCTTCGTTTGTTTTGCTTTAAACACCAGTTGAGATCAACTTAAAGCACCAGTGGGCGAACAAGACAGCGTTGCTGATACAGGCACAGAAGCGCTCCCTTTTGAAAATGTAGCAGACATATTCGCAGTATTGCCGCTGCACCAAGAAGATTCACCACCATAACTCCATCCATTTGAAACGGTATGGTAAACGCTTGCAGATGTTGCAGTAGCCGTATGACCATCATATGAAAAAATCCCATTAAGCTGAACACTTCCGATTGCCGCGCCATAATAGGAAAAGTCTCGTGTAATACTGCCTTTTTTCACTGATGCGCGTAAAGCTGAGTTTTCGATGGTCAATACCGTATGGTATGACACACCATTTCCGAGGTCGACGGTTCCCAAGTCAATAACCTGCGTTTCAGGTTCAAGAGCAAATGCAGGAACAGCTAACACAAATACTAGAATCGCAGCTATTGCTAAAGAAACAAGTTTTTTCACACAGAAAGCCTCCTTAAAAATAATTTATTCTAAAAGATTCGGGAATTCATCCCAATCTGAGTTACTTGTATCAACATTCCCAAAATCAACAATAGTAGTATTCACTTCTACTACACGGAATTTTTTGCTTTTCCACATATAGAAAACAGAAAAGGCTAAAATACCTATTAGTACAGCGCCGCCAATCCGCAGCAACCAGGTTCTACGCCTTTTTTTGCGATGACAAATCGCGACAACATTTTCGGGGAGAGTATCCAAAAAGCTTCCGGCCGCATCTTGAGGGGTCCCGATGATTGCAATACATTCCTCGTATGAAATCATAGGATTTTCATTTTGAAGGTCCGCTATTGCTGCGCGGATTTGCTTCTCAAATATATCTTTTTGAGATGTGTCACAGTATAAATACTTCCCGGCCTGACGGAAATACTGTTTCCACCTACGCTCATTCATACCGAATCCCCCTCATAGAGCACACCGTCTTTCGATAAGAGGCTATCAATAGTCTGCGTCACTCGCCGATATTCTGCAATGATATCATCGAGATATCTGCTGCCCTGTTCGGTAATCGAAAAATATACTCTGGTTCGATTACTCTCCGTAACAACGGTTTCTGACGGTGAAATGTAACCGTGCTCTTGTAGCCGATAGATAGCAATATATAGTGTGTTAAATTGAAGCACACCATCACTAAGCCGGGCCATTTCCTGAAGCATTTCGTAAGCATACATTGGCTTTTGCCTCAAAAGAAAAAGAACCAGCATATCGGTCGTAGCTTTTTTCAAGCCATCTTTCATCCCTGCCACAGTGCCACTGCGTTTTTTGGATGTTTGGGATGGTTGCTCCATAGTGTTATCTCCTTATGTTCATCAATATTATACAATGAAATGTCACTATTTTCAACATATTCATTATTGACAAATATAGATATTTTTATATATTCTATAACTAGGATATATAATGTCAGTTCAGTTGGATGGGCATCAGCGCGCGAGATGTCTGTGCAATAGAAAAGCATCAAACCATGAAAAGGAGTTGAAGAATTATGAAGAAAAAACTGTTCGCATTTGCACTTTGCGTTATTATGGCAGTCACGATGGCTGCGCCCGCATTTGCGGGAGAGCCCCCAGAAATCAGTCCAAGGGTTAACATATATCAAACCTATACGATTGCTCCCAGAACTGGTTCATGGAACTATTTGACAGCCATGTATGGACGTTTAGACAGTCAAGTGTTTGTGTTCGCGACGGATCCACAACAAGCACGCTATAGAGTTTGGCTGCCGGGACGTTATAACGCGGATGTCAAATTATATGCCAATTTCACAGTCGGTAGTGGTTCGCAATATGTGCTAACTCGTATGCCTTCAGAAAATTTGGCGTATATTTTTAATGAGTATAACGCTACCCCTTCCGAATCACAAATTGATTTCCGCACACTAAACGCTAGCACAAATGAATGTCGTATTCTCTTTTCTGTTGTCAATCTTTACTTATCATCTTCAGGCGGGAGTGGGGCACCTGTTGGATTTGCTGCATATAACGAAAGCAGCCTTGCTCAAAAATGGTATGTTACGCCTGTATAGCATTTATAGGACACTTAGTTAGCACACCTTGATATCTTTCGTATATCACCAGATGCTCGCTTCGGCGAGCTTCTGGTGATATATGGTATAGAACTTTATATAAATCATAATTTTGATGCTATAAAAGAGGTACAAATGAACTTAAAAAAGATATTTGCGGTTTCCATTGCCGTCCTGCTTACAGTCTTCATTTTATTCGGATGTACGGCTCTGCAACAGGCGAGTGATACAACAGAGGATGTGACAACATCCTTGCATTTTGTTGACTATACTCGGCAGGGAGACGGAAATGGTGCTGATGACGGTTATTATCGCCTAGTTCCAAGAGCGGATAGTTCTAACAATATATGTTTTGTAGATTACAAAAGTCGTACACAGGTATATCTATGCAACCGACCTGAGTGTGAGCACTGCGATGACACGTGTACTTCATGGTTGCCATACGGTGCCGGGGGCGGCGCTTTATTTGCTACCGAAGATCATTTGTATTATCTTTCTTTTGGAAATCGAAATCCTGATGTTGTAGAAGCTATTGGTAAAGATGCCCTGCCGCAGTTGATTCAATTAGCACGAAATGGCACCGAAAAAGAGGTAATGCATACCTTCGGCGCAGCTGATATTATTCGTGAAGGCGTTGTATTCGACCATGATAACATTTATTTTATATGCGATTCTTTCGAGAATTTTGAACAAAATGGCAACTTGCCTGAACGTATTCTCTATCAATATGATATCACTGATAGAGTTCTAAATAAGTTAGAAAAACTTTCTCCCGATGATCAAATCATTGGAACTAGCCAGAGGGAAATATTTCTCAGTACAACTGAAGGTGCAGCGGACTTATCTCTTGACGCTGAAAATTTGCAAACTAAGGTTTGGTCTTATAATGTGGATACTCACGAGAAGTACGATCTCCTTACACATTCGTATCTAACAGTAGGACGTGCATATGATGGAGTTTATTATTTATATGATCCCTCAACAACAGCACTTTCCAAAATAGCAATGATGCAAGATGGACAAACGGAAGTCATTCGAGAGGCAGTATTCGAAACTGAGTTCTGTACATATCCCTACGAGGTAAAAACGGTTTGGGGAAAACATCTTTTTATAATGTACGAAATCCCACAAAATAATGAACGAACAGAATACAAAGCCACCCTACAGTCAATTGATTTAGTTTCTGGTGAAGTGGAACCAATTAATCTTCGCACTGACGTCATTTTCGGGACAACAACACCAAAAGAAGTGGAGATTGTGGATGAAACCTCAGATCAATTTTTAGTAATCGCTTCGGTAGAATACATAGATGTAACCATCCCCTTTACTAACGCACCGATAACCCTTTCCTATCCTTATTTTCATTATGCACTTATCGATAAACAGGATTATCTGGATTCAAAGCCCAACTATATATCTATTGAGATTGGTTGATTACTCTTTTGGCGGAAACGCTGTAGAAGCATTTCGAGCCTTAAAGGAAGGAGCCAACGAGGCCTACAAAAATGCAAAACATTTGCGGCGAACGGTTGATTTTGCTTTATTCTCAAAACATGTAGTATCGATACACTCTGTTCTCGCCGTCCGATGGGACGGAAACGGAAGTTTTTTCTTTTGAAAGCGACCCGGACAAACCCGAGAGCAGCCTGAAAGTATCCCAAAACGGCGACTTTCTCTACGTCTTTTCCCCCAATCAAGACGCCACTTCGCAGCTTTTGAAAATCGACATTTTAAGCGGCGAATCTGCGCTCCTGTGTGACAGCTTCCCGTGGTATGGCGCGGGGACCGCGTTTGTCCAAGGCTTTTACGATCACCGGCTGATCATCGATCAGTCCGATACGCGGGAAAATGATCCCTCGAAAGTCCGCCATTACCGCTACTATATCGATTGTGAAACCGGTTCGTACACGAAATCTTCATTAACATATTCGCAGGGCGCGCTCACTTCTTTTGTCACGATCGCAGCGGAATCCTCGGACTTTTTTGTAGTATCCAAAGGGGTGCAAGCCACTCCCATCATTTTAACCAGCAATGATGGCAGTACCTATGAAGCAACGTTTGATGTTCCGGAATACGCCTTTATCTCCAAAGCGGACTACTGGAGTAATACGCCGAATTATCAGGATCTGGATTATGGGAATCTGATTTCCTGATTCGATCGTCTTCCAAAGCATGCGCTATGCTCTATCAACGAAGCAAAGCGAGATATCTATGGGAAACCCTCTTGAATTACGCAGCTTATCCCTAGCAATGAATATTAACCACACCCAGAATAAATGTACACTTTACTCACTCTTAGTGGATACAGTATCGGCGCGCGAGATACTGATTCGATACGTCCGAACCAAATTTGAAATGTAAAGGAGATGTAATTTATGAAAAAGAAACTGTTTGCGATGGCGCTGTGTCTGCTCATGGTGGTCGCGATGGCTGTGCCTGCGTTTGCGGAAACATTTCGAGCTACTCCGCCGTATTTTTCAGCATCGACTTATTACTACAGTGTTAATTCTGCGAAAGCGTTGAATGCGTACACTGAGGGAACACCGGTCAATGGAACGAATGTGACGACGTATACGTCTACCGGTTCCATAACCCAGGAATGGATTGCTACGCAATTTCCAGGAGAGGATCGCTATTCTGTACGTGTTGGAACTTCCAGCAGCGCAAATCCATTGGTTTTATGCTTAGGGGCCAATGGGAACTGTGAACTGCGTTATACAAGTAATACGACGGTGGAAAACTACAAAGTCAAATTTATTGCTGAACCCAATGGAGTATATGGAATCGCTTTAGTCAACCGCCCCAATTGGGTAGCCTTAACGGAATCATCGGTTCAGACAGTGGGAGGGCATAATGTCGTCTGGCAGCCGTCTTCTGGACTGAACAATCAACTCTGGAGAGGAGTTTTGGTGTATGACTGATTGAAAGGAGCGTTTATAACAAAGCTATGGACAGGCGACTTAAATCGTATTGCATATTGTTTGTGCTGATTCTTTTCACTGCCGTGATTCTTAGCGGGTGTCTATCAGGACGGACATCTTTGGAAGTGCCTGACGCTAATGAGACACAGGTAGAAGAAACCAATGTGCAGCTGAGAATGCTCACCACTATGGACGGTTCGTTTGCATCAAGCGGAATCGGCAATGAGGATGGATACTACAGCCTACAATTCAATGACGACGGTTCTGCGAATATTTTATACACGGATCGTTCTTCACGGCAAACGGTGTATCTGTCTAACCAAATATCTTCTTCTCATGATAATGCTACAGATACAAGCTGGATTGAGGATGGTGCGACCTATCTGATGGCTGATGAGAATTCACTGTATTTTGTCCAAAGCTTTGTAGGAAGAAACATGGAGCCGACGGATAAAATATGGAGATTGGACCCTAATGGCGAGAATCGAAAGATTCTTATGGAATTAGAGCCCAACCAACGCTTACCGCAAGCCGTAGCATCAGATGGGACTTATCTCTATATGGTCATTGAAACCGTTTCTCAGGACGCGTCAAGCAGTTATTCCCTATATAGAACTTCGATAGCGAGCGGGAAAAAGGAAAAAATTACGGATTTGGCTGGCAACGAGTTTTTAATCGGTGCCTATAAAGAGTGGCTTGTGTTTAAAAGTACGCCTGCATTTGAAAGTATGACGGAATCTGATACATGCGGCTCTTTGTTCTTGTTTTCAATCAAAGACTGCAGGAAACAGCTCCTCTTGAAATGGTCGCCGGAAACACATTATGGGATTGTCCACGAAGGCCGATATTATTATCTGCAATGTGATTTCGACAGACGGTCGGCACAACTTTACTCATTGAATCTGGAAAACGGGGATACTGTTTGCATAAAATCCGGACTCCCAATCGGTGACAGCCTTGACACAACCTATTTTGAAGGAATATACGATGGAAAATTTCTTTATTATGTCGGATCGGCAGACTCGGAGAATGTCTTGGCTATTCACTATGCAGGATATGCTGTCTCCAGTTCGGATGGGGCTTTGGAAGAAGTGACTCTGACCAGTAATTTTCAGGGAGAAACCTATGTAAAGATACTGTGGGAATTTAAGGATTGTTTCCTTGTGAGAAATGGTGAGGTAATCGAGACAAAAGTGCTGGAAGGTATCGATGGGACTTCATATACGGCTAAAATTCCTGCCCCGCAATGGGCGTTGATCGCAAAGGAAGACTTCTGGAGCAATAACCCCAACTATCAGACGATTTCTCCAGTTTCCGGTTAAAGCATCCAGATGGCCGGCGTTGGAAGAAACGTGGTATTTATTGCAATTATTACAAGAAACAGCAAAGCAATTTTTTTCAGCGGTCATGATGCACTCCTGCTGGATGTTCGAACTGATGGAAACGAACATTGATCCATCTGTTTGGAGCGAGTGGCGAACACTTGCCGCTCAAAAGGATCGGAAGTTGGGCATCGGTGCGCAAGGTGCCTGGTGGAATAAAGCAAAATTTGTGAAAGAAAAGGAGATGTGAGATATGAAAAAGAAAATTTTTGCTATCGTCCTCTGCCTTATCATGGCAGTTGCATTGGCTATCCCTGCGTTTGCTACGCAATCCAATGTTGCACGAGCACCTGTTGTCGGAATTCCCTATTTTCTTGCTTGCTGGAACGGACAACGTGACGCAAGTGGCAATATGATGGTTTTACGCGGAAATGGAATGAATGCAACAATGACAACGAATATAATGAGTGATAAAGGCGCATGGCAGTATCTCGCTGCACCTCATGGCAACATGTACCTCCGTAATACTGCTAGCCCTCAAGAGGTTGTCAATATTTATCGAGTTCTCCAAGCCGGTATTTACTATGAGTGTAAAGGGTATTGGTATGATCATTCAACGTCCGGTCGTGATCAGCGTATCGCCGTTAATGGCGCACAGGTTTATCTCGCAAACCCATTGGTCAGTGGCACATGGTATTTGCAAGCAGATCGTTCTGCACTGTCGGTTAGTTCCGTGATTTTTTATCAGGACGGAGCCAGAGCACAAGCACAATGGTACTGGGGAGACGCTCGATATAACTAACAGGGATTACGATACGGGAGGCTGCGATGCAGCTTCCCGTATCTAGTGCGTTTAGGAGGTGTCTATGAAACGTGTCATTGCATCTTTTTTATTGATGTCGATTCTACTGTATATTCCGGGCTGTCGGTCATATGGTTCGGGCAAATCATCTGCTTCTTCCTTAGAGCAGCCCTCTTTATCGGACAATACAACACACACTGCGCCAATCGTCAATGATTTGGATTACCGTATTGCGGCTAGACCGGATGTTATAACTCGTGGTAGTTCGAGCGACAAAGGCTTCTTTCAAATATTTTCTCATACCGATGGGTATTCTAACCTAATGTTTATTGACTATGCCACGGCGCAGCAAGTTTTTGTGTGTAGCTCCCCCAGCTGCAACCACAAAGATGAAACTTGCTCATCATACATAGAAAGCGATGGGTACACTGTATTTCCAGCGGTGTATGGTAACACTATATTATTAGTATACAACAGTCTGAATCAATGGGGAAATGCGCCTCAAGCTTCTAAAATTGAAAAAATGGATATAAACGGATTGGATCGAAAACTGCTATGCACATTTAGCGGCAATATTTTAATTAATGATGGCGCTGTTGTTGGAGACGGTAGAATTATTTTATGTGCTACTAAATTACTTTCTAATGCGGAAAATATCGGAACGGTTCCTTGTCTTTTATCTATTGATATTGGCACAGGAGAGTGTTCAGACCTTTACCAGGTTAAAACAGGAAATGGCGAAATGCAAAAATCCTTATTTATACGAGGAGTATCCGAATCTGGATTCATTTTAAAGACAATCACCATCAATGAATACGAGGAATCCGATGATGCCGGTATTGCCATGCAAAATATGCAAAACGCTACAGTTCATCGCGTTTTTGAGCTTTCTTTCGATGGGCAACGTGAGAAAGAACTTCTCAGATATACAGGCTCGACGTGTTTTGAAGAGTATAGCGGTCGTGAATTAGTCTATTTGAGCTTTGATAAAAACACTTGTTCTTTATATAAAATTAATAGTGTGACAGGGCAAAAAGAAATAATCATTAAGTATTTTGATACTGTACCCAGCATACGTAAAACAGAAGTCCCTCTTACATCTGAAAATTTTTTCATTGTCGGTTTCATCGATGATTATGTATTGATTAATCAATTGTATCAAGAACACTATGACGCACAAAAAAACATTGAGCTTCTTTATACCCAATATGCTGTTAATACCGAAACCGGAGAGGTTATCGAGATAACATTATCCAACTATCTCATGGCCACCCGAAAGCCGATAAACATCATCGCTCAATTCTCTGATACACTTTTGGTGGATGCTGTTGAGGAAGTGGTGGATGGTATAACCTATCGCCGTCCGGGAATGATCAGCGTTGATGACTATTTGAAATCAAAGGGCGAATATATAATGATCGAACAACTTGTTGAAGAAAAGCTTTCGTAAAATCGACAGCAAGACGGCCATAGGCAAACGATCTAACAAATTGCATGCATAATAATCCAACAGCAGTCAGTCAACCTACCGTATGCTATCATTCACAATGGAAAGTCAATTTTTATTGTTCTTCAAGTAGAGGTAGTATTTTGCATACCGATCATGCTACTCGAAGCCAAATTTATCTATCTAGCAAAGTAAGCGTCGAGCACAACTATCATATGGGGGATTATTTATGCCCAATATAGAATGCCATCTGGAACTGCAGCATCTCACGAAAACATACCGCACAAAGAAAACATCCAAAAAGGCCCTGGCCGGAGTGAGTTTCACTCTCGGCCCGGGCCTTTACGGCCTTTTGGGGCCCAATGGCGCAGGCAAAAGCACCATGATGAATATCATCACCGGGAATCTGGACGCTACCAGCGGAAAGGTACTGTGGAACGGTAAAAATGTCCTGCGCATGGGGCGGGAATTTCGGCGCGTCCTTGGATATATGCCGCAGCAGCAGAATCTGTATGACAGTTTTACAGGCCGCCGTTTCCTACTGTACATAGCAGCACTCAAAGAAATTCCCCGGAGTGATGCAGCGTTACAAGTACAACGTGTCGCAGAGCTGGTACACCTTTCCAGTGAATTAGAAAAACGTCTGGCAGCCTATTCCGGCGGCATGAAACAGCGTCTGCTTGCTGCCGCCGCATTGTTGGGTGAGCCGCAGATTCTTATCATGGACGAGCCCACCGCTGGACTTGATCCGAAAGAACGTGTACGCCTGCGTCAGGTATTGGCCAAACTCGCCCATGACCGCATCATTATTGTTGCCACACACGTAGTCAGCGATGTGGA
>ERZ791934.1784-NODE-1784-length-17736-cov-3.582094_pt1 | contig 17736 bp, 12 predicted proteins | sample MGYA00510125_ERZ791934 | MGnify/ENA primary metagenome ERZ791934 (study PRJEB30046, sample SAMN00993240) | human gut metagenome | study: EMG produced TPA metagenomics assembly of the A metagenome-wide association study of gut microbiota in type 2...
TTAATCCATAATTTATTTGTTTTATCAATTAATTTATGATATTTTTGCCGCGTATAATTGTACTTCGTCGATGATTACTGGAATTAAATTAACGATACATTTCTTTTCTTGAATTGTCACCACATTGTTGGCTGCCATGTGAAAGATTTCTTCCACTTCCATTTGAAAAAGCGCCGAAATATTGACCCAATGATTCTCAGAAAAAAACATTTTTTCCGCAGTCTGATTATAATCTCGTATAGTACCGTCTTCTTCTACGATGAGAATGGCTTCTGTTACCAAATTGGTAATATCCTCGATAAACTTATTTTTCGACTTCTCCATAATTGAGGAGGTTGTAGCAAATAGCGCTTTAACGATAGTATTTCTATAGCAATTATTATCAATTTTAAATACCATATTGGGAATTCCGCATTCCGCAGCAATACTGATGGGCTCCACATCGCCGATAATACAGTCCACTTTCTTCTCTTTCAATTCCAAAATGGTATCTTTTATGTTCCTGTTGTTAAACAGCTTATGGTAGATACAATAAAAATCACCAAGCGCCATCTCAGATTTCAATTTTGGGTCAGCCTCTTCACTGCTGGTATTATAGCCGATTTCCACCATGCCAATTCGCTTATAACCTCGTTTCCCGCAGGCTGCCAGCAAGTCCAAAATATTAGTCAGATCATATTCCAGTTGGAAGATTGGAATTTCAAGGCCGCAGCTGTATAGATACTGAGCCAGGCTGCCTCTGGTGAGGATACCTAAGATGGTTTTCTTGGCAGTGATCTTTTCAATTTCTTCTACGAGGGTCTCGCAGGGTTTGGATACTATAAATTTGTGGATGTACCGGGTAATTTCCGGACAGTCCTTGATAATATGCTGTTTTTCTGGAACGATGACTAGAAATTGATCGTAAAGTTCCTGGTTCATATGCGCTCTCCTTTTACTATATAAAGAAATATTGATGATATAATTCATGAATCAAAATGTTTGATTTTAGTTCTAAAGGTATTTTTATGATATAACACTTATTTCAAAATTGCAACCAACATTACATATATGAAACAATTCTAATTTATTACGATTAGAATTGCTGCTGCATTTTTAGTCCGTTTCCCCTTTTAACAATTTGGCACGATATTTGCGTATTTAATTTACAAAAGCCAAGGGAGGTGAAATCTTGATACATTATGTGCTTTTTAAATTTAAGCCTGGCACAGCCATTGACGAGATTCTTCATTGTTACCAAAGAACTTATCTAAAGATGGAAAAACTATTGCCTGAAGTAGAGAACATTTCTTTTAAAGAGAATTGCGTCAATAGAGATTCTAATATGGACGTCATGATTACGATCGAGCTGAAAAGTAAAAAGGGGTTAAACGATTATCTCAATCATCCTCTTCATCTTCAATTCATTTCAGCTACTGACGATTCTATTCAAAATCGTATATCTTTCGATCACGAATAAAGAAATTAAAAAGGAGGTACAACAAATGAATGGAATTTTACTTAACAATGCTGATACAGTAATTACTGTCACTGAAGATATCCCGGCAGGCGGTCCTGTCTCCTTTGTATTCAGCGGCAGGCAAAAGCAGATTTTCGCTACAGAGCCAATTCCACAGTATCACAAAATGGCCATCGCCGATATCAAAGCGAAAGCTGATGTTTTGAAATACGGAGAACGAATCGGTTATGCAACAAGAGACATTTTTATCGGGCAGCACGTCCACACTCACAACGTAAATAATAAGTAGGAGGTAACGATCATGAAATTTAAGGGATACAGACGCAGCGACGGAAGCGTTGGAGTACGCAACCATGTCGTAATCCTGCCAGGCTGTATTTGCTCTGCCGGCGCTGCAAGAAAAATTGCTGCAGCTGTGGAAGGTACAACCTATCTCTACAATCCTAACGGATGCGCACAAAACAGCGAAGATACGGCGCTGACCCTGGAGATTCTTTCTGGCATGATTGCCAACGGCAATGTGTACGGCGCTTTGATTGTCGGTCTGGGCTGTGAGATTATCCAGGAAGAAACCTACCTGAACGCTATTCGGCAGAAGACGGACAAGCCAGTCTATTACATCAGCATACAAAAAGAAGGCGGCCTTGCAAAAACCGTAGCCAAAGGGGCACAATTAGCCGAGAAGCTGCGTGCCGATGCTGATCGATGTCAGAGGGAGGATTGCGATATTTCTGAGCTGATATTAGGTATGGAATGCGGCGGCTCAGATCCTACCTCTGGATTCTCAGCCAACACAGTTCTGGGAAATACCTCTGACAGGCTGGTTGATCTGGGTGGAACCAGTGTACTCAGTGAAACGCCAGAAGCCATCGGCGCAGAGAATATTTTGAGGAAACGCGGTATCACTCCGGAAATCGGACAGAAACTCTATGATACCGTCAAACAATGTGAACAGCTCTATCTCAATGCAGGAGAGGATATACGCAATACCAACCCTTCGCCTGGGAATAAAGCGGGCGGTATCACCACATTAGAAGAAAAATCGATCGGTTGTATCCACAAGAGCGGAACCAAACCTTTTACCAATGTCATTGGATATGGTGAAAAAATTACAGAAAAAGGTCTGCTGTTTATGGACAGTACCGCTTACGACGTAGCATCTACTGTCGCCAAAATTGCCGGCGGCGCACAGATTGTCGCTTTCACCACTGGTCGTGGAACCCCTGTGGGCAACGCCATAGCACCGGTTATCAAAATCACCGGTAACCACCATACTTTCACTCATTTAAACGATATGATGGATTTTGATACCAGCGGCAGCTTCTTAAGTGATACATCCATTGAGGATCTGGGCGCAGAACTCTTGGAATATATCTTAGATGTCTGTAACGGAACACTGGTCAAGGCAGAAGAAAATGACATTTCTGATATGGCCATCAATCAGCTGCACAGTTATTGCTAACCTGCATGAAAAAAGAAAGGAGTTTATATGAAAATTCTAAAGACAGTACAAAAAATACCAGGCGGACTCATGGTAGTCCCCCTCTTCCTAGGCGCTATCATCAATCTTCTCTTTCCTGAAATCCTAGACGTAGGCGGTATGACCACAGCTACTTTTAAAACTGGAGCTTCCTCTTTTATCGGAGCCAGCTTGATGTGCGTCGGCTCACAGATTACAATCAACAGAGTCGGAGAACCGTTAAAAAGAGGTTTCGTCCTATTGGCAGCCAAATTCCTGGCCGGTTTTCTCCCCACTCTGTTGGTCTCCCAATTATTTGGCGCTGCCGGTGTTCTCGGTATCACACCGTTGATGCTGCTGGCTGCGGTTACCAACAGCAACGGCGGCATGTACTTAGGCTTGATGACCCAGTTCGGCGATGAAAACGATTTAGGCGCTCAATCGCTTCTGGGCATCAATGATGGTCCGTTCCTAACCTTAATTGGCATGGGTCTGGCAGGCCTTGCCAGCTTTGACTACATGGCGCTGCTCGGTTCTGTAGGAACGCTGCTGGTCGGTATTCTCTTAGGCAATATAGACAAAGATATTCGCGAATTTCTCAAACCCGGAATTTTATTTACCCTGCCGTTTCTGGCTTTCTGTCTGGGGACCGGCCTAAACTTGAAAAACATTGTTACTGGCGGGTTAACTGGCATCTTCCTGGGTATTCTGGTTGTAGCTTTAACAGGCTTGTTTACCATTTCTGCCGATAAGCTGATATTGAGACGGCCCGGATATGCTGGCGCTGCCCTCTGCACCACTGCAGGGAACGCCGTGGCAACACCTGCAATTTTGGCTGAAGCAGCGCCCAATTTGGCAGGTCAGGTGGAGGCTGCAACAGCTGCCGTTGCTACGGCTGTCATTGTAACTGCAATCCTCTGTCCCATTGTCACCAGCTTCATCGCAAAAAGATTCGGCTGTCCCGGTGCGCAGCGGCTACCTGATAAATAAAAGACAAAACCAGGGGTCTAAATGGCCCCTGGTTTATTATTTTATCCCTTCTCTTTCGCATACGATTGCTAGAACTGATTTTCTGCTCTCCATTTGTTGTAACGAGCTTCTTTTTCAGGCCGGTCAAAAGGATAGCCATATTGGTAGCAGTCTATGACATCTGCGTCCTTGACGATTTCTTCGATTGGTGAACCGATTTCTGTTTTCAGGCTGTGATTTTTCACTGCATGCGCAATGATCTCTATTTCCTCCTCATGAAAAGTTCCAACCTCTTTCAGAAAACGTTTTACCGGCTCGTAGCCAGCTTCTGCATGATCCTTCTGTTTGCCCGTGAGAATACGCCCATAATCGTGAACGGCTGCTGCACAAGCGGCAAGTTCAGGTTCTATGCCCCGCTGCATAGCTAACAGCCATGCACATCTGGCCGAAGAAGCCATATGGATTCTTTCCCAGTCCAAGGTCTCATCTCTTTCGCTGACTTTGCCTTCTTGCTGATCGATGACCTGGTTTAATTTCACTTCTAATTCTAATAATCTATTCATGATTTATATTTTACCTTGATTTTCCTTTCGATGCAATGTATAATTGTAATACATTTACTTCCATTTATAATATTATTTTCCACTTTTTAGGAGGTATATTATGAATAGAAAACTATGGAGTGTTGTTGCCGTCGTTTTACTTGCGGCTGTTATCCCCGTTTCCAGCTGGGCGCTGAGTATGCCAAAAGACCTGCTCACCTACACGGTATCCGTCACTTCCTCTGGAAGCGGACAGCTCTATTGGAACTACGGAAAAAATATGGAATTTTTTCTCTGCAACGGCAGCGATGCCTACAATCAAAACTGTAGAATTAAAAAAAGCGAATCTTATAAGTTCACCACGCTCATAGACCGGGGGATTGTTCCTAAAGCGGACGACGGCTGGTTTTTTGACGGATTCTATGACAAGTCGGGTGCAAAGCTGCTGATGAAGCCGGTAAATATCGACGTTATCAGGATAACCGTAGATGGGCTATATGCTTACGACTATCTATTGTCCTTTGACAATACTGCCTATAAGAATTACACTAAGAAGAGATACCAAGATGAAATGAAACAGTATTTACGCAAGCTTTACGGAGTCAGCCGCTATAAGGTGATGTTTTCAACGCAGCTGTATAACTTACCTCGCAAGTCGGCCGATCTCTATCCTAAGTTCAAGGCAAAAACTCTGCGCAAAGTACAATTTCCACAAGACATTGACAAAGTATATGGCAACCCGAATTTCGCACTTTGGCCAAATTGTCCAAAAGCATCAGACGTGTCATATAAGTCATCAAACGCAAAGGTATTGTCCATCGACAAAACCTCCGGCCTCTGCAAAATAAAGGGAGAAGGAATTGCTACCGTCACCTTGACTCTGCCAGAAACAGACCGATATCTTGCTGAAACTGCGAAAGTAAAAGTACGAATAAAACCCACTGCCACTCCTATTCTATCTATTAGAAAAAAAGCGGAAAAATCTTACGAGTTGAAGTGGAAACCAGATACAAAATGTTCAGGCTACGAAATTGAGATCGGTTCTGACGTCAGTTTTTCTAAGATTGCAGCCCGGAAGACGGTCAATTCTGCCAAAACAGGCATCACAAAGATCACCATTCCTAAAAATGCGGTTTGCAAGGTCATTCGCATCCGGGCCTATAAGCGTTCTTGCGGTGAAAAGCTCTATGGTGCGCACGATGTTCGCCGTCTCTAAAAAAATTTAAAATAATTTGTAACGAATTGTGGCAGAGTACCACTAACTATTGAAAGCAATAAAAATAAGGGAGGAAGCATATATGGATGCAATGGAACAAATCTATTTAGAACATGCGAAAACAGTATATGGTTTTCTCCTGTCCAGAACTCATAATTCTGATTTGGCCGAAGAACTGACCCAGGAAACATTTTTTCAGGCAGTCAGAGGCATTGACAAATTTGAGGGAAATTGCAATATCTCAACATGGCTCTGCGCAATCGCAAAGAATCTATGGCGGGAACATCTGCGAAAGCAAGCCAAACAGGAGGCCTTGTTTGATGCAGATAGCGTCCCGCCGCCGATTACAGTAGATGAAACCTCTCCTAAATGGGATGATTTAGAAGTTCTCAAAGCGGTACACCGGCTCGGTGATCCCATGCGTGAAGTCATGTATCTCAGGTTAATCAGCAATCTTACCTTCGGACAAATTGGCGAAATTCTTGGGAAAAGCGAGAACTGGGCAAGAGTAACCTATTATCGCGGAAAAGAAAAAATCATTGAGGAGGTCAACCATGAATGAACATAAAATACCTTGCGAACTAATTCAGGATCTGATGCCGCTGTACGTAGAAGGCCTCACTTCGGATCCCACGAAAAAACACATAGTGGAGCACCTGCAGACTTGTGAAATCTGCAAAGAGAAATACGAAAAATTGAATGCATCCATCGGCTGTAAAGAAACAGAAAAAAAATTAGAAGATCAGAAAGAAATTGATTATTTAAGAAAGGTAAAAAGCAACAATCGGAAAAAACTTCTGCTCGGTTTCTGCAGTGCTTTGCTCATCATTTTTATTGCGGTCTTCATAAAAGCTTATATTATCGGATATGAGGCGGACAGCTATACCGTTACCAATATCAGCAAATTTATAGATCATAATTCTGTTCTTGTTGAAGGCACTTTTGCAGGAACCAAAAGTGTCTATAGCCGCTACGAAATAGTCACGCAAAGTGATGGTACGCAAAAAGTCATCATCTATGGCTGCCGCCCTTCTCTTTGGAATAAAGATAAAGATTTTAAATTTGAAATACCATTTGACGCTATCGATAAAAGTCTGGAAGTGTACGGAGCAACTATTAATCAGCATGGATTTTTTGTCAGCTCATTGGCCAACGAATTATATAAAGCATGGAACCCTTATGTCGGTGACATGTCTGCAAATAATCGAATTGCGCAGATATTAGGTATTCGCGGCACCCTCGGAGATTATGAAAATGAGCTGCAGACGGAAAAAGAACCTTATAACTGGACATTTAAATTTAAGGACAAAGTTTCTGATCCGATCAGCTTTGATAGAAAGATGGAAGCCTATGCCTGCCTGCTGATGGCTTCAGTCGGAAATTTAGATAAAGTTACCTGGACTTACACAGAAACAGTCCCCGGTAATAAAGAACTTCACACTGCCTCGATTACGAGAAAAGAAGGTTCTAAACTGGTGCAGAATGAAATTGAAGAGAAGAATCCACCTGCCGTTCTGCAAAATCTAGTGGATTATCTATATAAATCTGATTATAACGTAGAAAACTGAATCAATATAACATTATAACATTGACCGACCTGCCTAATAAGTTTGGCAGATCGGTCGTTTTTTGTTTCTAACTTACATATTAAATGAAGGCGGTTTAACATCCACATTGGGAAAATCTGTACCAGCTGGTGACGGAGTAGACATATCAAAATAGAGTCTTGCCGCTTCTGTCGTTCCAAAGTCCCTATTTGAGCCTGTATCCTGTACCTTGTTAAATGCTTCTCTGAACATGGCGTTGTGCGCCTCTTCACGGTTGAGAAGGAAATCTATCGTTTCTTTTACTTTCTTATCGTCAATTTGTCTGTAAAGATATTCATATACGACCTTCGCTCTCTGTTCAGAGGCAATATTTGACAATAAGTCTGCACATAAATCTCCTGTCACAGTCACATAGTCACCAGTCCAAGAGTACCCAGACGCGTTAATCAGACCCGGATTTAACCCTAAAATAACGTGGGATTGAATCTCTCCCGCATCAACAGCCTCTGCATTCACATCATGACCGTTCAACAGGTTAATCGTCTGTGCGACCATTTCCATATGACTTAGTTCCTCCGCTGCGATATCCATAAATAAATCTTTGATTTCTGGATCTTTGATTCGAAAACTCTGTGACATATATTGCATCGCTGCTTTCAATTCGCCATTTCCTCCTCCAAGCTGTTCCTGGAGAAGCACTGCATATTGTGGATTTGGGCCTTCAACGGCTACTGGATGAAATAATTGTTTTTCATGTTTAAACATAATTTGCTCCTTTCATTTTTCAAGAAAAATCAATTTCTTGTTATAAGTTTAATTATTTGTAAATCGCGTACAAATATTCAGAAAGAAGCATCGTTTCATTTATAATTTTTTCTTTTTGCCATCAAAAAAGTTAACAACAAAATAGCTAAAATAAAGATTCCAACTATGCGCAGATCGGTTTCATCGCCTGTCTTAGGTCGATCAATTTTTATTTTTTTTATTTCTTTGGGAGAGTCTATTTCTACCGTCTGCCCCTTATCATGGAGATCCTGATGTACGCCCACGATGCTGTCATTTAACTTCAAAGTTTCAAATACCACGACTGTTTTGCCGTAAAGTTCTTTTTCATCATATTGAAATGAAAGTTCCACGTTTCCGCCCGACATTTTCGGAACAAATGTCTTTACAGCAGTAATAGCTTTGCCGTCAGAGATCACCGGTCTTCCCGTAGCCTGATCCATCAAAATACCGCTCACGGTATAAGTTCTTTCTGGCAGTAAGTTTGAATATTTGACGATATCCGTAATCGTGCCGTCCACAGTATGAGATGCGCTGGTCTTAATTTCCGGGACGTATACCGTCTGCTCCGGGTCGTCTATCGCTTTATGGGCGGCAACCTCTACCCCATCGTATTTCAGGCTCTCAAAAGCAACTATTGTCGTGCCGGACAAAAGCGTCGCATCAAAGGAAAAAGCAAGTTCAATGCAGCCGTCACTTTTTTCTGCAGTAAAGTTTTTCGTCTCTGATACAGCCTTTCCCCTTAGTTTGACCGCCTTGCCGGTTGCTTGATTTACTAAAGTGCCCGTTATGGAATAAGTTTCACCTGCGATTAAGTTACTGTATTGGACAGTGTCTATAATGGTCCGCTCTGTGACTGCTCTGCTGATATGGTCTTTCGTATCCCTATCTTTTGCCGTTGTTTTAATTTGGGGAAATAGAATCGTCTGATGAGCATCTTCAATGTCTGTATGCTTGGCTACTTCCTCGTTTTCTTGATATAACTTTTCGAATATGACGATCTCTTTTCCTGCCAGGCTGCTCCCGTCAAATGTAAAAGCTAAGTCAATCACGCCACTTGCTTCCTCTGGTATAAAAACTTTCTCTGCGCGAATTTCTTCTCCATCTAGTTTCATGACCTTGCCAGAGGATTTATCTATGAGACTGCCTCTCAGCGTATAGACCTTTTTTGGCTCTAAATTATTGTAGGTCACAGTATCCACGATTGTAACTCTGTCATCTGCCCTTGCAATGTGCGCTTTGGTTTCGCTATCTAAGGCAGATGTTTTAATCGATGGTCTTTCTGGCATCGGAATTTCCGGCACGTTTGGCTTTTCGCCAGCTTCATTTTGGATGCCGTCTGCGTTTATATTATCTGTCGTATTTATTTTTACCTGAACCGTTTTAGCAGATGAATCCTGACGAGCAGTGGTAATGTTCTTAGCAATATGGAAGCCCTCGTAAATGGCAGCGCCATCAATGGTCAGTTTTGGTCCGTTATCAGCAGTCAGAACTGTCGCAAGCGTATTATGAACACTGCACTTAACACCGTTGTTCTTGACAGTTTTGACGATATACGTCGCACCATCTTCAGCCTGCAGAACTAACGTCTTACCCTCTTCAAGCTTGATCGGTCCCGATAGGGAGTCCACATCAATTACATCTTTTCCCATAGTCCCATTCATCAATGTGCCTGTCGTCATTGATACGTTGACATAACCATTGAAAGGCTCCTTATAGCGATCTTTCTTTTCATAAACCGTCGTCACAGTAATAGCCGAAGTTCCCTCTGCCCCAGTGAGAACAAGGGTCTTATTTGCTGGATTCTCTAAATCGACCTGATCGTCTGCGAGGGTGTAATCCGCATAGTAACCCGTATCAGTTACTTCTGGTATGTAGACCCCATTTGTACCGTCGTAGCTGTAGCTGTAGGTATTGCCTTTGATCTGCAGTGTCAGATTCTTGCCGTTGGCAAGGGTAATTTCTGCCGGATTTTCTTCCGTTACAATGACTTTGGTTCTCGTCATATCCTTGTGGACTTTTACAGTGGTATAAGGCCCCTCTGCTTCCTGATCCATGCTGTAGGTCCTGCCGTTGATTATCATGGAAGCTGCAGGATACTGCGTCAAAGTTTCGATGGTAATCGTTCCACGGCCATATCCGTCCATGACTGCCTTTGCTGTCATACCGTCGGCATCCTTACCATCAGCATCTTTGCTGATTTCCAGTGGTTTTGACTTTACTCTATCGCCGGCCACAAAGTAGTATGGTGTGTCATTGAGAAGATACCCGTCCTTCGTCTTCAGCTCTTTCAAATAATAGACTCCTGCAGGAATTTTTGTCAGACTGTGTGCTTTGCCGCTGTCGTTAACAGAAAGTATATCGATCAGTGAGTCTTGCTGCAGGGCTGTATTCCCATAGTGAATCGGGTCTGCATTGTAGATTCCAAAGACCGCACCTCCGCCTGGCAGATATTGCTTCGTATCATGTCCCGTTTCAAATACTTTTGATAAATCTAATTCCACATTTACATAATCATTTCTCGCTTTGATACTATCCCATACCAGCGGTGTATATTGATCTTTGTACTGCAAGTTTACTTCCCAGCTATGTTCCGTATCCGCAATATAACCATTTGGGGCGGACAACTCACGAATAATATATTTGCCTAGCGGTAATGCTGAACTCACTGCTTTACCATCTTCTCCTGTAGTAATCGTTTCAATTAAATCAGAAAGTGCTGCAGTGGAGGTCTTGTAAATGCCGTCGAGAAGCATAATCCCCAGGTCATTGCCTTGATCAGATTCAGCCTTGTAAATTTTCGCCTGATAACCATCTGCATAGGTGATTTCAAAAGGTCCGTCCCCATCAGCCATGCTTTGGTCGGAAACAATCTCCACGGTGTAATATACTTCACTGTTCTTGTCACCTTCATGACGAGTGGCAGTGACGGTATTATGATAGGCAGCTTCTCGTTTGTACACGGGGTTATCCGGGCTGAGCTGGCTATACCAGTCGATCACTTCACCTGTTCTTGTAAAAACAATGGATGGTATGATTCTTTCGTAATTTCCTTCTACGGCTTTCATTGGAATGGTCAATAAGGTTTTGGTTGTGGTGCCAAAGTAGTACATTTCCGTTTTAACTCCGTCTTCTGTCATAAAGTAGATTGGCGCGCAAGGCTCCTGCGCTGTGAAGGTCGTCGTACTGCCCTCTGCCTTCTGGCTGTATCCAATACCTAGCTCAACGACAGGTTTTGCATCAAAGGGATTGTAAATCGCTGTAATCGCCTTACCGTTTCTGTGACCCTGGGATGATATCGTAATTCCGTCTAGTTCGAAGGTAAAACCACTTTCATTGTCGGCCTGCTGGGTGTAGCTGGCCTTGTATTCTTCTACTACCATCTTCTGAAAATTACCGTCCGCCGTGCATTCCTGCCAAGTTTTATCCTGCAGCAATACTTGATAAATCACTGCCTGATCTTCCACTTTTGCAATGATAGCATAGTGAGGATTCTTGACAGTTGCTACCCCTTCATCCACTTCTATATTTGGAATATATGGAACTTCTATCCACCCGTTGGGAACTGTATACTGTGCTGCCGGTATTCCTTCTTCGTCACTAGCCGTCCAGTCATAATTGTCTGTCAAAACACGATAGGTCCCTTCCTTTGTCTTTTCTATAGCTCTGCCGCCCTTTCCCGGATTGACCAGCGTCACATTGTTGTCCCACTCAAAAGCAGTTTTTGTTACTGTTACTGGCGGTTTTTCGCCGTCTCCATCGTATTTTCCGTCTCCGTTATTGTCTATGCCTTCTTCAATTATCTTTTCAATCATTTTGACGTCTTCAGCAGTCAGTTTATAAAATTCATAATCCTTAACGATATACCGGGTCGCGCCGATATCTCCCAAATCGACAATCAGCTTACCGTCACTGTCATAAACCTTCTCTCCCGTACTCTCATAGATGTCGGCAGACTTGAAGATGTCAAAGACATTGCCATCATCATCTCCTACGTTAATGGCTGGCTTATATGCCTTGCCACCCACGACTGCAGTCGCTTCTGTCGTAGGAATATTAACACGATAGCCATTCAGCACCGATGTCACTTTGGAAACGGTGATGTCGGTATAATTTGTACCGCCTGCATTATATTTCATCTGCACATTTAGATCGTAGCGATACTTAAGACCATCCTCAGTCTTTTCAAAGTTGCAGCTATAGCTGGCCGGTCTCTGCTCTGGCGTGGTATAGACTCTGGTGTATCGGTTATCAGCGGATGCTTCACGGCCCAGCTTATAGTAAAGCTTTGCTCCGCTTTCATGATGAAAAGTGCCTTCCTCGTAGATTTCCCCTTTGCCATTAGTACCTGAATGCGTCTTCTTGTCGGTCAGAATTTTAATTTTCTTATCAGTTTCTGTGTCAAAAACCTGACAGCCGTCATTGCCGTCAGAAAGCCATTGATCGATGGCTGCATAGATTCCAAAGACGGCATCTTTCAGCTTACTCCAAACGTATTTCGGCGTCCATACGGTGTAACCATCCTTCTGGGTTTTCTCAAAGCCCGCCAGAATCTCGCCCTCCTTTTCAATTTCGATCTTCCCTTTGACCGGGTTGTTTTTCATGGCTACCGCCTTATAGTACTTTACGTATTCATCACCGTCTGGATGACCTTCCTGTTTTTCTACTTTAAAGGTGTAGAAGTTAAAGATATCGCCAGCTTTGTACTCCACCTTGTTACCATCTTTATCGTAAACGGCTATCATATCATTAGCCGGATCATCGTCTTTAATCGTCTCCCAGTTCATATTGGAGTCAGCTTTTCCGTCATCATCTTTTCCATATTCGCCGGATTCACCATAGTCCGCATTGGTTCCATTGCCATTACAGTCATAGGTTCCCACGAAATAACCGTCTGGCAGTAAGAATTCCTCCAGACGATAGGTGCCAAACTTCAGATCATAGGGTAATACTATTTCACCGTAAGCATTGCAGGTAAACGTATAGTCCTTTGAAGTGGAATTGATATCTGATGCGTTGGGCAGCAATCTGCCGTAATTTTCTGATTTGGTCGGATCTGGCAGCAGATGGTTGCCCATATAACGGATATAGAACTTGGTCCCCTTCATATTTACGGTCTTCCCGGTTTCTGCATCGGTCTTCACTACTTTGATGACATTTTCTTTTTTCTTATTAGTGATACTCTTCGTATATTGTCTGCTATCCTCTGCAATGGATACCTGGAACCTCTCCAGTACGAAGCTCTCATCGTCAGCAGCCACTTCCTCCACCGTATAGGCACCATAAGGAATGTCGAGAATAAAAAGCGAGCCGGTATCAGATACGACCATATCTGTAGTGGCATTATTCATGCCAGAGGTATCCCTCACCACCTTGTATTTTTTCGCTCCATCCTCCGTATAACCATCTTCAACAAAACGAAGATACGGGTGGTCTTCGAAGCCGCCAGAGTTTAGATACATCCTCCACTTAGACTTGGTGGACAGATTCAAAGAACCTGCATTCCCTTCTTCATCAAACACATCTTCTGACTCCTTTTGTTTCTTGATGAGAAGTTTTCCCCGCCAATTGTCGTTAATCCAGGTCTCTTCGTTCAGCGTCAGTTGATCGTCTAGGTCTTCCTGGACTCCTTGTGCTGTCCCATCGCCGGCATTGGTTCCCAAGGTCGTCTTATAGTTTATCTTATATTGAATATCCGACCACTTTGGATCTTGGGTAACACAAGTGCGGCTATCTTTGCTGATTCCATGATAGCTGACTTCGTATTTGCGATTATTCGTTCCCGTTCCGCTTGCGGTCTCTGAAAGTCTTGCTGTGGCAGGTATCTCAACTACCTCATATTCTACATTTTGAGTATTCTGCCACTCCAGTTGGATAGGCGTTACGCTGCAGTGGGTGATCTCATTGCCGTCGTTGTCGGTTTCTGTATGGAAATAGGATCCGGACCGTGTCTTTGTCAGATCCGCAGGTGAAGTCCATGGCTGGTCACTGAGAATTTCTGTAGAACCGTATTCGTCCAAGGTTACGCGATCTACTTCTTTGCCATTGCGATAAAGAACAAATGTAGACGACAGCACAGCGTCACCCATAGGCGTGCACTTGTCGCCATCCCAGCCAGGGTTCTTGTCATCTTTATGTACTGGAAATTCAAAGACCGGCCAATAATCAGGCTCCGGCTCCCCCTCTTTTGGCAATTCTTCAATGCCTCCAGTACGGAATTTTAGATACATAGGCACTGAATGTTCGGGCACGCCGGTGGCAATTGCTTGTCGCAGACTGCCGCTTGAGGACCAAGACCAAATCAGCATTTTACTGCCATCATAACTTTCTTCAATTGGAATCCTCTTCGCAAATTTAAATACCGCTCCATCCTCACTGAGGTTTTTGCCTTTATAGATAAAAGTGTAAGTGTTGCCACTTTTTTTAACTTCCCAATTTTTAGAGGAAGTGCCACTTGCTTTGATCTCCACATCGATTTTATTAGCTTCCTTTAGAGTGCAAGTGTAATATCCTGTAGCAGGGTCTTTCTTCATCAGCCAGCCTTTAGTATTCTCAGCTGCGCTTTTATTATCTTTGGCAAAGCTAGCCACTTGCCAATGCTTTTTAATACAAGCTGCCATGAAATGATAGATGTCGGAGGCTGCCCTGCCGCTGATGATGCTGTAATAATGATTAGCACTCACTAGGCCGTTTTCCTGTCTGCCGTGGCCTCCTTTCATTGAGTCCGTTCGGATCAGCTGCTGGTATTCCCAAATCAATACCTGTGTAGCAATGTACCAATCATCCAGAGTATAAGTCCCAGCGTTTTTGTGCCAGTAGTTGCTTTTTGAAAAGCCCATGTTGATAAGATCGCTAAGATGCCTGCCAGGCTGGTAGCCATATATCAGTGAATATTGGATTCCATCTTGTGAAGATTTTGGATATCCGCCAGTATGAGCCCAGCTTTCCAATGATTGTTTTCCCGTCAGATTTGTAGTCGTGTCTACTCGAATTCCATGAGCAATGCAATATCCAGTCCGTGTTTTACCCTCTGTCCTAATCATATATTTTTCTATTCCTGCGGTGGAACTCTCATAGGTTGCGGCATGATCGGCCACTTTATTGCCCTTCGCATCCCACCAATAGGCTGGCGCCATCTGGCTCTTCTTCCAGCTGTATGTATTGCCCTTTGCATCTCGAATGGCGCTGCCATAGCGGAAAGTTCCGACAGTAGCTCCATAAGAGATGCCTTCACCTGACAAGAGGGATAACGGCATCGCAGTAACCATTAAAGCTGTAATCAATAATATCAGCCAGATTCGCTTTGAAAAATCCGTCATTTGTTTCTTCATTTTTTCTCCTTTCGTCAAAGAAAAAACGACTGCAATAGTTGCAGTCGTTTTAGATAATATAAATATTTTGCTGTATATAAAAAGGCGTACCTCTCGATACGCCTTGAATAACCGTGCAGACACAATATCACTCTATTATATTGTACATCATATGCGCAGTCACATAATTACAGTTATTTACAGTAATATATTAACACATATATTCTCCCCTGTCAAGCAATTGTATTGCAAATTAGATTTCAAGTAGCCTTTTCTTCGCAAAGTCTGCCGTCCTGCGCCTCCTCTTTCAGTCGGCTTGGACCGCTCTCTACTCGACAGTTCACCGAACTGTCTCGCTTCACGTTCGCGCTCTCAGGGTTCAAGTCCCTATGATTATATAAAAAAATCCCTTACACCAAAAGGTGTAGGGATTTTTTGGTGCGCGATAAGGGACACGCCTTTTCAGGCTTTGCCTTCAAGACTTTCCTCTTCGGCTCCTTTTTCAGTCGCCTCAGAACGTTCGCTATTCGTCACTCCACCGGACTGACTCACTTCACGCTCACGCCCTCTTAGGGTTCAAGTCCCTACGATTCTTTATTGTGCACGTATGAAAAAAGAGCAGAGTATTTCTGCAATGTCATTAAGTTAATGACAAAACCGGAAAGACTTCATACAGAAAAAAGTATGGGGTCTTTTTTCTTTTCGTATTGACAAACCAACCAAAATGTGCGGCCGCTTTTACCAGAAAAAATGAATGATGGTAAAAGCGGCCCCTTGTAATAAGTGAATCTTTCGGATTCAACAAATTTACAAGGAGGACACTTTATGAAACCTGAGAAAATCTATGAGAAAATAAAACTCTGCATCAGACAGATCGAGTCACGCAGGGAAGACCATGTGATCCGGTCCGGGAAGGATTTTACACGCACACGGAAGATCTCCTTTTATGACTGCCTGATGTCTGTCATCTGTATGCATGGCGGTACGCTTTTTTCTGAAATACTGGAGTATTTCTGCAGGGATAACGGCGGCACCGGCCTGCCTTCTGTTTCAGCCTACCTCCAGCAGAGGGCAAAGATAAAGCGGAGTGCCTTTGAGGAACTGTTCGAGGCTACCACGAATCTGGATGGGCAGGCACGGCACTATCACGGCTACAGGCTGCTTGCTGCTGACGGCAGTGATGTGCAGATCCCCACCAACCCCAAAGACAGGGATACCTATTTCCCCGGCGTCAACGGCCAGAAGCCATATAACCTCATCCATCTCAACGCCCTTTATGATATCCTCTCCAACACCTACCAGGACGTCGTCGTGCAGGACCGGTACCGGTGGGCAGAGCAGGCCGCCCTCAGCCATATGGTGGATGGTTCTTCAATTGGAAATGCCATCGTGATTGCAGACCGCGGATATGAATCCTACAATGTGATGGCCCACATACAGGAAAAGGGATGGCGCTATCTGATACGGGTCAAGGATATCAACGGGAATGGGATTGTCAGCAGGCTCGACCTGCCTGATGCTGAAGAATTTGATATCTGCACCGACCTGCGGATGACGAGGAAGAACTCAAAAGAAGCCAGGGAACTGTTCAAAGACAGGAACCATTACCGCTATGTGCCGCCCAATTCCAGGCTGGACTACCTGCCCGCCCGTTCGGTATATACGGAAGACGCTGTCTTTTACAGGATCCCGTTCAGGGTGGTAAGGTTCAAAATTAAAGAAGGGCAGTATGAAACCGTGGTGACGAACCTTCCGCAGGGTGAATTCCCGGCCGGAATGCTGAAAGGCCTTTATGCCATGCGCTGGGGGATTGAAACATCATTCAGGGCTTTGAAATACAATGTGGGGATGCTCTGCTTCCACTCCCTGAAAAAGGAGCTCGTCCTGCAGGAGCTTTTTGCAAGGCTGGCCTTCTTCAATATCACCGCCTGTATGTCGTCAGTACCTTTGCAGCAGCAGTCCAAAAGGAAGTATCCGTATAAGGTGAATGTCTCAAATGCGGTCCTGATATGCAGAAAGCTATTCCTGGACCGGATTCCCCCCAAGACCGCATACGGCCTGATAGTAAAGTCCGTAGTACCAATACGGAACAACCGCAGCTTTGAGAGAAAGGCGCATTCAAGAATAGCCATCAACTTCATTTACAGGATATCATAAATCCGGGCATCTGCATACTGGTTTTCAGCCATCTGCGTGGCTTTTTTGGCATTCCGTAAAACAAGGGCCTGCCCGCACACCCGTCACAGAAGAAAGACTCCATACTTTTTTAAGTATGAAGTCTTTCTGTTTTTGTCATTAACTTAATGACATTGAGTATTTCTGCTCTTTTTTCATGGTGCGCGATAAGGGACTTGAACCCCTACGGTCGCCCGCTAGAACCTAAATCTAGTGCGTCTGCCAATTCCGCCAATCGCGCATAAAAAAAAATGGTGACTCCACCGAGAATCGAAC
>ERZ791934.1791-NODE-1791-length-17662-cov-3.780826_pt1 | contig 17662 bp, 14 predicted proteins | sample MGYA00510125_ERZ791934 | MGnify/ENA primary metagenome ERZ791934 (study PRJEB30046, sample SAMN00993240) | human gut metagenome | study: EMG produced TPA metagenomics assembly of the A metagenome-wide association study of gut microbiota in type 2...
ACTATTATTTAAAAGACGGGTAAAACCGTAGAAAGGACTATTGTCTGCCAGACGTCTTCTTTCTTCTGACTACAGCAGTCATTGTGCCGCAGGCGACGCCTGCCAGGAGGATATAGAGCAGAAACCGGCTTTCATCGCCGGTCTTCGAGGACTTGCGCAGCTTTCGCTAGCGGCAGGGTCTTTTGGATTCTCCTGGTCCTCTGCGCTTGCCTGCAGTGGTTAATAGGCGAGAATCAGGCACAGGGCAAGAATCGTCACCAGGGCTTTTTTTATATTCAGTTGTCGTCTCATATCGTTCCTCCTCCCGCAATCATGCAGTATCTTTTACCTGCATTGTACAAAATCGTGGGGGCAAGGGTATCAGCGTAAGCCGTGGTTTTTTGACACAAACCGTAAGAAAGTCGCGAGATTTACTCCGGCAATGCCGAGTTCAGCCGCCAGCAGGCGATGGCCGTATACATCAGATAGGACTCCAGCCTGTCGTCCGTTCTGAAGTTGGTGATGGCCTGGATTTTGGAAAGACGGTACTGAATCGTGTTCCTGTGGACAAAGAGCAGCTTTGCCGTCTTCTTCACTTCGCAGTCGGCATCCAGGTAATAGACGGCCAAGGTGTGCAGCAGTTCGCCGGAGGCATCATCTCGCAGCAAAGGCTTCAGGATGTTGCGGCAGATGCGGTAGTCTTCATTTTTTTCGGCAGACATATCAAAGCAGCGCTTGGCGAACATCAGATCTCCGTAGGAGATTTTCTTCTTATGGGGGAAGATTTCCACCACATGGGGAATGTATTCAGAGTAGAGCAGGTAAGTTTTTCTCACATCCTTTGCATTGTCGTCGTTAGGGAAAAAAGCTACGGTGTAATCCTCCGTGACCTGGTCCATGGCGCAGGTCATCTCCTCAATGTATTCATTGTCTGCATGGATCGTAGAAGCGTAGACGATAAAACAGATGATGTAGATGCCGTAGGTGTCGATGATGATGTCTTTGCCGAAAGCATCTGCACAGTTTTTGACGGCACGGATCAGGGAGCGCAAGGTCTGGAGCTGCTCCCGGGTATCGGCTTGATCAAAGACGGGCCGGATGATGATAGCAGTGTTGATGGCATCAATGTCGATGCCAAGACGGTCAGAGATATTGTACATCTTCTCTTCATCACCTTCGATAATGGCGGGAACCAGGGCATTCTCCAGAATGTTATCCGAATCCAGGTCCCACAGCTTCGAGAAAATCTGCAGAAGCTCGATGACACGGTACATGTCGTCCAAAGTCAGGCGGTCAAAATCGTCCGCTGCATAGAGGGAGAAGCTGCGGTATTCAAAGGCAGAAAAAGGCACGCAGAAAATCTTGAGAGGCATGTCGTTCAAAGTGGTTTCCACACAGTATTCGTCCGTGGCGGCAGCGCTTTCATAAAGGGCAGAGATGGTGTCTGCGGTGATGTCGTTGGACATGGGCCACTTGCTGAGGCAGACATTGTTCAGTGAAGCGTCAGAGAGTAAAAACGTACACTTGAGATTATCACTGATGAGCCGCATCAGTGTGGCGATATTTTTACGGTTTTCCGGCAGGCGGGATACCAGGGAAGCGATGGTGTCGATAAAATCGTTGTCGTTGGCCCGATTGCGGAAGATAGCTTCGTAGACTTCACCAATGACGTCGGTATAGAAGAAATCGGTACGGTTTTCCTGCATGATGATGATGGGGAAATTCAGCCGGTCGGCCATTTCCAACAGAGAAGGATGGATTTCCTTGATAAACACGCCGACATAGTAGATGACCACACAGGCATCGCCGGAATTGTACATGTAGTTGATGTGGTCGCACTGCGCCTTGGGATCATCTTTGATCGTATAAAATGAAGTCAGAACCATGTCGCTGTTTTTGACGGGCTTTCCCAGATCAAAGATGACGTTGTCGACGATTTCCAAAACGGTCACGCTGTTGACGATATTAGATACTCCTTTTTCTCCGGCGACGACTCGGCTGTTTCGCAGTGATGGTAATTTCAGGCATTCTTCTACGGTTATACTCATTTTTGTCACCTCATAACAATTATTATCTCAATTATAGCGTAAAAAAGGTCGAATTACAATGTTGATTTATGCACATGCACAATAAATTGTCAGAATAATCAGCGGCCGCGCTAATGACAGCAAGGACAAAAGTTGGTATACTTTTAATAAATTTATTCGAACTTTTGAAAGGAGGCTATTTTATGGCCGAAGGAAAAAAGAACTTTGAGGTAGAGAGCATCACCTTAGAAAAAGTGCCAGACAGTGAAAAGAAGAGCTGGCCGTCAATTGCATTTATCTGGGCAGGAAATGTCATCTGTGTACCGGCGCTGATGGTAGGCGCCATGGTATCATCCGGACTTAATTTTAAAGAATCAATCGCTGCCATGTTTATCGGTTACGGCATCGTCGTTGCTCTGATGATGCTCATCGCTGCACAGTCAGCGCAGACTGGAAGACCGACTGCCGTTGCAGTATCGAGAGCATTGGGAGAAAGAGGGTCACAGGTGACCATCTCCTTGATTATCGCAGTATCCATGGTGGGCTGGTATGCCTATCAGACCATCGTCTGCGCCACATCATTCTGCTCCCTGATGCAGCAAAGCTTTGGCATCGCGTTTCCAGAGTGGATCGCATGCATCTTCTGGGGCGGACTGATGCTGATTACCGCATTCTACGGAATCGGACTGACGAAGATTCTCAACATCGTCAGCGTACCGCTGCTATTCGTCTTTTTGATCTACGGTGTGTCCATCGCTCTGGGTAACGGCGGCGCAGAGATTTTGGCGGCGTACAATCCTGGCGGCGAAGGCGGCATGGTCATGGGCATTACCATTTCCGTGGGCGGCTTCATCTCCGGCGCAGCAACCTGTGGAGACTACAACAGATACAGCAAAAACGGCAAAAGCGCAGCGCTTTCCTGCCTCTTTGGCGTCATCCCGGCAGGCGTGGGCGCACTGGCATGCGGCGCTGTCCTGGCAATCTGCTCTGGAAACTCCGACATCACAATCATGTTTGCTAACGTAGGACTGCCTGCTATCGGCATGATCGTTTTGATTCTGGCGACTTGGACAACCAACGTAGGAAATGCCTATTCCGCTGGAATCGCAGTAGTCAACATGTTCAAACTGAGAGATGACAGAAGAGCCATCGTAACGGCGATCTGCGGTCTGATCGGCATTGCCCTGTCCCTTGGCGGCATCGTCTACTATTTCGTAGATTTCCTCTCACTGCTCAGCTACTTCATCACCCCGATCTGCGCTGTTTTGATTGCAGACTACTGGGTCATGGGCAGAGGCAGAGCCGATACATGGAAGCCGTTCCCAGGTGTCAACTGGTTGGGAATCGTGGCCTGGCTCGTTGGAGCAGCGGTGACCTATTTTGATACATTTTTCATCCCGGAAATCGTGGGTATCGTCGCCACAGTCGTCTATGCGGTACTGTGCAGCGTGATAAAAAATCCGAAACTCAATCCTTTTGCAAAGAGCGAGGAAACAGAACTGAAGGAGGCTTGTTAATGAAAGGTACTTATGAAGCGGCGAAGACATCCATCACATCCTGCATGGGTGCAAAACCAGGCGAAAAGCTTTTGATCCTGACGGACGAGGATCAGATGGATCTGGCGAGAGAATTTGTCCGGGCGGGAAACGACCTGGGCGTGGAAACAGTCATGGTCAGCGGACCGGTAAGACATTCCGGCGAAATGCCGGCTCTGTCCCAGGCAGCTTTGGCAGAAGCCGACGCCTGCATGATGATTACCAGCGGGTCTTTTACCCATACCAAGGGCAGGGCAGACGCTACGGCGAGGGGCTGCCGCATCGCCTCCATGCCGACGATTACAGAAGAAATCGTCAACATGACCCTGAACGCTGACTATGACGAGGTGGAGCGCATCGGTGATATCCTGGCATCAAAGCTGGACAAGTGCGAAAAGATTCGCATTACCACAGATGCGGGAACTGATCTGACCTTATACTGCGGCGGCCGCAGCGGCATTGCTGACACCGGCAAGCTGGTGGCGAGAGGCGCCTTCGGCAATCTGCCCGCTGGTGAAGCTATGGTCGCACCCATTGAAACTAAGGGCGACGGCAGACTGGTGGTAGACGGCGTCATCGCCGACTTCAAGGTCATGGAAGAGCCTCTGACGATCACCTTCAAGGACGGGCGCATCGTCAAAACCGAAGGTCCCGATGCAGAGGACTTTGACAAGTTCGTGGCGCAATTTGACGATACGGCAAAGAACGTCTGCGAATTCGGCATCGGCACAAACCCTTCCTGCAGGATCATGGGCAACGGTCTGGTGGACGAGAAGGTCTTCGGCACCATCCACATCGCTTGCGGAAACAACCTGTTCATGGGCGGACAGCAGGACTGCAATATGCACTATGACATGATTATCAAAGCGCCGACAGTTTATCTTGATGACGAGTGCGTCATCGAAAACGGCAAGCACATTTATTAATGGAGGATTTGAAAATGATTCGTGATTTACATAAAGATGATTTAAAATATATCGTGTACGGTTCCAGCTTTTACGGCGGCGGAGGCGGAGGTTCCATGGAGGAAGGAGAAGCCCTGCTTGCGGCAATGCTGGCGGAAGATCCAGATCTGACCATCAAGATGTACGATGTAGAGGACATGGAAGATGACCCGGCAGTGGTATCCACCATGGTAGCCGCTCTCGGATCGCCTGTAGCGACAAAGGGAAGAACCTTCCAGGACGAGTCGGTCAATGCTGTCAAGGGTATGGCGGAAGAAGCCAGCTTCACCGGCAGAATGCTGAAATACGTCTACTCTGGCGAGCAGGGCGGTGGAAACACGCTGCTGCCACTGTACGCGGCATGGAAGAACGGACTGCCGATCCTCAATACAGACGGCAACGGCAGAGCGGTTCCTGAGCTGAACACTGGTCTCTTGCCAGTGCACGGCATTCCGACCAGCCCGGTGGTTCTGGCCAGCGAAAAGGGCGATACTATCGTAGGCAGAGCAAAAGATCCGATGGACAGCAAGGCCTGTGAGAACATCGCCAGATACATGTGCCAGGCTTACGACCAGGGCATCGGTTTTGCCGCTTGGATGATGAACAAAGAAGACCACCTCAAGGCATCGGCAGTGGGCCAGATGACCAAGACCATCGAAGTGGGCAAAGCCCTGGCTGGCTCCACGGCGGACACTGTGACAGCGGCACTGGAGAAGTGCTTTGACGCAATGGGTGCAGCATTCAAAATGGTCATTCAATCGGGCACCATCACTGACATCGAAATCGACTCTGCCGGCGGCTTTGATACTGGCGTGACTACTATTGTGGACGACCAGAGCGGCGAGGAATACAAAGTCACTTTCCAGAACGAGAACCTCTTTGTGGAAGACCCGAATGGCAAGGTTATCGTGACTATCCCGAGCATCATTTCCCTGTTGGATCTGAGTCTCGAGGGCGAAGTGCGCGCACTGTCCAACAGTGAGACAGAAGTAGGCCAGAAGGTGGCTCTGACCATCACAAGAGCTGACGACAGATGGTACGATCTGCCGGAGTGCTATACCTGCTGGGACGGCGTCATGGTCAGCGCAGGCTACTGCAGAGCCAATGAAGAAGTTTCTCTTTAGTGTGAGGTGGAAAAATGAGCAGAACATTATATAAACAGGATATTTTGGAGATTTTATACGGCGCCACATTCCTGGGCGCTGGCGGCGGCGGTTCCCTGTCCTTCGGGCTGGATATGCTGGAAAAATTGGAAAAGCAGGGCGAGACTATCGAACTGGAACTGCTTTCGCTGGATGAACTGGAGAAAGATGACTATGCGGCCATGGTAGCAGGTCTGGGAAGTCCCGTCGCCATGCTGGAAGGGGAGTTCGGCCCCGATGCAGTCAATGCTTTCAAGGCTTTCCAGAGAGGCTTTGCTGCGGAAGGAAAGACGGTAAAATACCTGTACCCTGGCGAGATGGGCGGCTTTAACACCTTCGTTCCTATGATGGTTGCCATCCTCTCCGACAAAGATCCGGCAAAACGAATTGGATTCGTGGATACGGATGGAAACGGCAGAGCGGTTCCCGAGCTGAATACCACGCTGACCGACCTTCGCGGCTATCCGCCGAGCCCTATCGGTCTGGGCAACGGCACGGGAGATCAGATCATCGCTTATGCCACAGACGACAAGGCGGCAGAGGTCATCGCCAGACAGCTTTGCATGGCTTACGGCCAGCAGATCGGCTTCTCCACCTGGGGACTTTCCAGAGACGAAATGAAAGCACATTCTTCTGTCGGCTGTGTGACTTACGCGCAGAAAATCGGGAAGGTCTTCCTGCAGTTGATGGCGGATCAAAACCTGAATCCTGTGGAAGAGCTGTCAAAGGTCATGGAGATCAGAGAAATCTGCCGCGGCAGAATCGAGAAGATCGACCTGAAGGCAGAGGGCGGCTTCGACTTCGGAACCACGGTCATTCTTGCGGAAAACGGGGATCGGTTTTACATTGATTTCAAAAATGAAAACATGCTGGTCAGAGACGAAGCAGGCAAAGTTTATCTGACAGCGCCGGATATCATCTGTTTCATGGACACGGATACTTATCTGCCGCTGACCAATGCCGATACAAAGGAAGGCATGAACATCTTCCTGGGCATCTCGCCGGTGGACGAGAAGTGGTGGCTCGAGGACTTCAAGGCCTATGAATGCTGGAAACCGATCTTAGAAGCCATCGGTTATACAGGAGATTTTGTGAGATATTAAAGAAAACAGGCAGCCGAGAAGAGATTCCCGGCTGTTTTTAAGTTTTGTGGATATAAATGAAAAGCGCTTTTTGCCAAAATGCATTTTTTTGGCGTTTTGGAAAAAACTCTGTGACTATTGGAATTTCAACGGTTTCTCATGCGGATTGTCGAAAATACAGGCGCCAAAATGGTGCAAACCCTTGCAATTGCATGAACAAATAGTTTTTTCCAAATCGACAATTTTTTGATGTTTTTGCAAAAAATAACCCAGAATTGAGGTCATATAGCTCTTTTATCGAGACAGACAGTGTGAATCTGCTGCATTATGAGTACCGGAAGTTGATTGTGAAGAACGAGATCCTTCTGTACTGGGTAGACGAAAAAAGCGAAATTGCTACAATTGCAAGAGTCATCTATTACAGATGTGATGATAGTGATTTCATCAAGTAGACCATGGCAGCTCGACCTGCTACTTCTTCAATCCATAGCTGAGCCTCTGCCTCGTTATGCCTAAATTTGTCGCCAGCTCGCTGAGGGAATTGGTCATCTGGATTTCAGCCTCCATGTAGTTCTTATCGTACGCGAGAAGGCATCTATATCATGGGCTTTACGGATATCGGCATGTAGAAAAAAAGGTGTCGGGCCGACTTCGTCGTGCTGGATCGGGATCTCTCCTGCGTACCAGAAAATCAGATTCATCAGCTGCGAGTAGAGGAAAACTACATGGACGGGAACAACGCTGTCAAAAGAAATAATGCAGCTGCAATACTTTATATTATGCCAACAGTCGGTTGATATATAGGGGAGGGGGGGTATAAGAAGAGCGTTTTGTACGATAAAGTTAAGCTTTTTGATGCTATTCTGCAAGTTTTGCGTAACTCCATGAAAGCATCAGAAGCCATTCCTCTGAAAACAGCCCTGATTGCTTGCAGAATTTGTGAATATGCAGCAGGTGGTTACTTATATGGACTACGGAAGGTATTTTAGATGCGAAGATTTGTACAAAAAGTAACCAGAATCAGATATACCCCCATGCTGATACATCCAGGCTGTAATCCAGTTACGCGGGAATGCTCAGATACATCCAAAAAGTATAACTTTATTGTAACTGAGCGAGGTGTGGCTGTTGTTTTGGAATTAAAAATCGCGGATACTTTCTAGCGGATTGAAGCGAAGGATTACAGAGCAGAGCAAACAAGGTTACTCTCAGATTCGGAGTTACGGCGTCTGCTTTTATAGAAAAGAATGTGTCGTCATGGAAAAAGCGCAGCAGAATTGATTAGTTCCGATGCGCTTTTTAAGTGTTATTTCACCAGGCTCTTTCCTGTCATCTCCTCTGGAATGGGAAGTCCCATCAGCTCCAGCATGGTCGGCGCAATGTCGCAGAGGCGGCCTCCATCTGCCAGCTGAACCGGTTTATCAGCGATGTGCAGCAGAGGCACCTGATTCAGAGAATGGGCTGTCACCACATTGCCCTGCTCATCTACCATGCAGTCGGCGTTGCCGTGGTCTGCTGTCAGCAGAATCTGTCCGCCATTGGTCAATACAGCTTCCACAATCTGCGGCACACATTTGTCCAGGGTCTCAATGGCTTTTACCGCCGCTTCCATGATGCCTGTATGCCCCACCATATCGGCGTTGGCGAAGTTGAGAATGATACAGTCGTACTTTTCCGCCTTAATTTGTTCCAGCACACGTTCCGTGACAATTGGCGCGCTCATCTCCGGCTGCAAATCGTAGGTGGCAACCTGCGGAGAAGGGACCAGGATTCGGTCCTCACCTTTGCAAGGCGCCTCTACGCCGCCATTAAAGAAAAAAGTTACGTGGGCGTATTTTTCTGTCTCGGCAATGCGCAGTTGGGTCAATCCCAGAGATGCGACATAATCCCCAAAGGTATTGGAAAGCGTTTGTGGTGGAAATGCTACCTCCACATTTGGCATTGCTGCGTCATACTGCGTCATGCAGACGTACTTCAGGTTTTTGACCACCTTCTTGCGGGGGAATCCGTCGAAGTCTTCGTCGACAAAGGCGCGAGTGATTTCTCTGGCTCTGTCTGGCCGGAAGTTGAACATGATCATTGCGTCTCCATCACATACAGTGGCAGTTCCCATAGAAGTTGGCTGCACGAATTCGTCGTTTTCATCCCGTTCATAAGCGCTGTCTACGGCGGCGCAGCCAGTAGCAGCGGCAAAACCCTGTCCCAGGGTCATGGCATCGTATGCTTTCTCGAGCCGATCCCATCTCTTGTCTCTGTCCATGGCGTAGTATCGGCCGATGACGGTGGCGATTTCGCCCACGCCGATTTGATTCATGTGGTTCTGCAGGGCTTCGATGTATGCTCCCGCGCATCTTGGCGGTACGTCGCGGCCATCCAGGAAACAGTGGACGTAAATTCTCGTCAGCCCTTTTCTCTTTGCCAAATCCAATAGAGCAAAGAGATGACTGATGTGACTGTGAACGCCGCCATCGGATAATAAACCCAGCAGATGAAGAGCAGATCCTCTCTCCAGGGCGCAGTCCATGGCTTCATTGAGGGCAGCGTTATCAAAAAAATCTCCCTCTTCAATGGACTTGCTGATTCTGGTCAGTTCCTGGTATACGACTCTTCCGGCGCCGATGTTCAGGTGTCCCACCTCTGAATTTCCCATTTGGCCGTCAGGCAAACCTACTGCCAAGCCGCTGGCAGAAAGACGTGTGCCGGGATAAGTCTTAAATATCTGATCTAAGGCAGGTTTTTCTGCCTTAGCAATTGCGTTTCCTTCTATTCTCGCACTGAGGCCGAAACCGTCGAGAATCATCAGCATTGTAGGTCGTTTTTTTATTTCCATCAAAATCATTTCCCTTCTCACATATTATCTTTCCATTATATCAAATTTTTTGGTATAATCAATAAGAAGCCATTGACAATGCAGTCATACTTTCTGCATTGTTTTTCAATATTTATACCCTAGATGGCGATAGAAAAAACAAGCAGGACAAAAGAAAAGAGAGCAAAAATGAACTGGACAAGAGAACAACAGAGAGCGATAGACGAAAGAGAAAAGAACATACTGGTCGCCGCCGCCGCCGGATCCGGAAAGACAGCGGTTTTGGTCGAGCGCATCAAAAAATTAATCATAGAGGACGGCGTATCTATTGATAGAATGCTAATCGTGACCTTTACCAATGCAGCAGCAGCAGAGATGAAAGAGAAAATCCGCGTTGCCATCAATCAGGAAATCGACGCTGATCCGGCAAATTCTCAAAACCTGAGGCAGCAGCTAAATCTTTTGCCGCGAGCGAATATCAGTACTTTCCATGCCTTCGCCTTGGACGTCATCAGGACCTTTTTCTTTTTGACTGATATTGAACCGGGATTTGCCATTTGCGACGACGCGCAGAGAACCATCATCAAAGAAGATTCCATGGACCAGCTGATGGAGCAGTGCTTTGCATCCGATGCAAAGGAGTTTTACGATTTCCTCAACTGGTACAGTTCGGACCGAAATCAAAACAAGATCAGAGACATTATCAATACGTCCTATAACGTGCTCCAGTCCCTGCCTTACCCTTGGCAGTGGCTGAAAGAAAAAATAGAGGAACTCTCTCTTCCGCCGGAAGCGTTCCTGCTGTCACCAGTTATGAACTATATCTGGGATTATATCGGCGATGCAGTGGAGAAGGCTGTACAATTTGAAGAGCGGGCAGTCGAAGAACTGTCGGCAGCCGGTCTTTCTCGATTGGCGGAAAAAACAGCGTCAGAAGAGCTTTGCTTTTACCAGCAGATGGCAGAGGCGGCAGCCAGAAAGGACCTGACGGATCTGAGTAACTGTATCGCTGCCTTCAAGGCTGTCAGACTGGTGGCTAAGAAAGAGGAAAAAGAAGCCTATGCCCAGGTCAAAGATCTGGCGGCCGCTTGCCGAAAAAAGGCCTCTGGCCTGATCAATGATATCAAAGGTCTTTTCTTTACCCAGAGTCTGGAAGAAATGGTCTCAGAAATGAACGAGACGGCACCGAAAGCGGAAACTCTGCGCAAGCTGCTGGAAGATTTTGACCAGATTTTTAAGGCCAATAAAGCGGACAAGAAGCTGGTCGATTTTAACGACATCGAACATTATTGCCTTTCTATTTTGGAAGAGACCCAGGCGCAGGACCATTACAGAAAAAAATTTGAATATATCTTTATCGATGAATACCAGGACACCAACATTCTGCAGGAGGAGATCATCGCTAAGGTGGCCAGAAATAATAATCTCTTTATGGTCGGCGATATGAAACAGAGCATTTATAAATTCAGACTTGCGGAGCCAGAGATTTTCAAGCGTAAATACCTTTCCTACGGCAGTGCAGAAAATGAGCAATCCACCAAAATCGATCTGAACCAGAACTTCCGCAGCAAGCCGTTGATTCTTTCTGAAATCAATCACATCTTTGAGAATCTGATGGAAGATTACGATGAGGATGCCATGCTTTATCCGGGCGTCAGTTATGATGGTCCTTATCATTACGTGCCGGAAGTAAAAGTGGTGGACACGTCTACCATCGATGATGCCGATGAAGAGCTGGCCAATCTGAAGAATGCCGAAATCGAAGCTCTCGAAATATGCTGTTTGATAAAAGAGAACTTGGGCAGGAAGTTCTTTGACCATAAAGCCGGCATCGAAAGGGAAATCCGTCTACACGATATGGTCATTCTCATGAGAGGCGTAAGAAATTACGCTGATGTATATCGCAGCATTCTAAAAGAAAACGGCGTTGACAGTTTTGTAGATGACAGTGAGGGATACTTTGATACCATGGAAATCAACGTATTTATGAATCTTTTATCGGTGATAGACAATAAAATGCAGGATGTGCCGCTGATCAGCGTGCTGCATTCGGAGATTTTCAGCTTTTCCACCGATGAACTGGGACAAATCAGAGCCGCCTGCAAAAACGGACAGTATGCGGCAGCCTTTCTTAAATTCGCCAAAGAAGGTAAATTAGAGCCATTAAGGGAAAAATGCAGAGTCGCGCTGGATTCCATAAAGAAGTGGAAGACTATGGCGACCTCACAGCCTTTGGGGCAGTTCATCTGGAAGCTGCTGCTGGAAACTGGTTACTATCTGGAAATGGGAGCCATGCCGGGAGGAACCCAGCGTCAGGCGAACTTGCGGGCTTTGGTGGACAAGGCCGAAAAATTTGCGGCAGATAGACAGAGCTCCCTATATAGTTTTGTCCGTTATATCGACGCAGTGAAGAGACGGGGCGTGCCTATGGGCCAAGTAAAGCTGGTAGGAGAAAACGACGACTTGGTGCGCATTATGACGATTCACAAGAGCAAAGGGCTGGAATTTCCCCTGGTCATTGTCTGCGGTATGGGCCGAAGACTCAATTACACCAAGATTGGCAGCGGTATCGCTTTGCACAAAGACATCGGCATCGGCATGACGCTTACCGATTTTGAAGGGCATTGGTATAAACAGACGCTGCTGCAGCGGCTGATTCAGAAACAGATTCACAAAGAGGAGGTCAGTGAAGAAATCAGAGTTCTCTATGTGGCGCTGACCCGTGCGAAAGACTTGCTTTACCTGACAGGTACGGTCAGAGACGGTGCAAAATTTATGGAGAGCCGTCAAATCGGCCTGGGCGGTGATACGATGTATCTGGATATGATTGGAGACGTTTCCCGCTTTGAACTGGTAGACGCCAACAGGTTGTCGCCCGATTCTGTGGAAAAAAGCGGTATAGAGGGAAATCCGATGGGAAAAGATATCTTTGACAGACGCCTTACCCCAGAAGAAGAGGCAGAAGTGCTGCGGAGGCTGAATTTCAACTATCCTTATGAGTCATCCCGTAAACTCAAATCCAAGTATTCTGTGACAGAAGTCTATCGCATGGGACTGAGCGACCAAAGGGAGTTTGAGACAGTGCTTGCCGTGCCAAAGTTCAGGCAGGGCGAAAGACGGCTGACCGCGGCAGAGAAGGGGACGATCTATCACAGCATCATGGAACGGCTTGACTTTGACCGGGCAGAACGGGAAGGGATGCCGTACATTGAAGAGGCGGCGGCAGACTATGCTAATCGTGAAATTTTCCAGACGGAGGATTTAAAAGCCATAGAGCTGTCCCGCATTGCTGATTTTTTTACTTCGGAGCTAGGACATCGCTGTGCCAGCGCCTATCGAGCCGGCAGGCTGGACCGGGAGCGGCCTTTTGACTTGCAGATGGAGATGGAGGGGGAAACCGTCATCGTTCAGGGTATCATCGACTGCTATTTTGAGGAAGGGGATGGTTTTGTGCTTCTCGACTATAAAACCAACTGGATTGATGAAAATAAGGACTTCGATCAGGAGGCGAAGCGATTACGCCGAACCTATAGGGGACAGATTGAAATCTACCGACAAGCGCTGGAGGCTTCAAAAGGACGGCCTGTGAAGGAAGCCTGCCTCTACCTTTTCGGTTCAGGGAAATTAGTGGAAATGTAAATAAAGGAAGTGAAATAGATATGAGTAATGCTTTGATTTTAGAGGGCGGCGGTATGCGGGGCATCTTTGCAGCCGGCGTCATCGATTATCTTTTGGATCAGGAGATTCGATTTGACAACGTAATCGGCGTATCCGCCGGCGCTTGCCACGGATGCAGCTTTGTCTGCAGGCAGCGGGGACGTGCCTATGCCACGGCTACCGACTATCTGGACGACAAAGAGTATTGCAGCATGCGGAGCCTGCGGAAAACCGGAGATCTCTTTGGCGCAGATTTTCTCTATTACAAAATTCCCAAAGAGCTTTATCCCATCGACAATGAGGCTTTTTTGAAAAGCGGCACCAAGTTTCAAGCTGTGGTGACCAATTGCGAAACCGGTAAACCGGAGTATCCGATCATTAAGGATATGTTTGAGGACATTGAATACGTGAGGGCTTCCAGTTCACTGCCCCTGCTGGCAAACATGGTTGAAATCGATGGAAAATTGTACATGGACGGCGGTATTTCAGATTCTATTCCATTGAAACAGTCCATCAGACAGGGCAACGAAAAAAATGTCGTCGTTCTGACCAGACCTCGTGATTACAGGAAAAAGAACAGCCGAGCTGCAGTTGCAGCCGCGCTGAAATACAGGAAATATCCAAAGATGGCGGCGGCACTGAGAAGCAGGACGAAGACTTACAACGAAACACTGGATTTCATCGCAGCAGAAGAGGCCGCAGGCAGAGCCTTTGTCATCGCTCCCATGGGACCGCTTTCCATCGGACGGACGGAGAGAGATCGGAATAAACTGAGAGCCGCCTACCAGGAAGGTTACTTTGTGGCGGAAGGGCTGGCGGAAAAGATGAACGCCTTCCTCACGGAATAGCCTATCACCTGAGGGCACTACACGTCTCTATAAAGGCCTTCAGCGGTTTTGAGAGATATTTATCTCGATGCCAGATGGCATACATGTTATTTTTCAGCACCAGGCCGGGAACGAAGAGTTCCACCAGGTGCTGTTTTTTTAGTTCTTCCAGCACGTAGGTTTCCGGCAGGATGGCGATACCGAGCCCTGCCACAGCGGCTGCCAGCAGGGCAGAGTCGTTGACACTGCACCAGAGCGGATAAACCGTTTTGCCCGCTAAATAAAGCTGGCTTTCAAGGGTGTCCCGAATGGCGCTGCCGGGTTCTCGCAATAAAAGTCGTTCTCTGCACAGTTCGTCCAGGGTCAATTCTGTCTGCTGCAGTGGATAGTCAGGGCTGCAGACTACTTTCAAAAGATAGGCTCCCATCTCTTTGCTGCAGAAAGGTTCTTGTGGAATGGCGCCTTCGATCAAAGCTAAGTCCGCTTTTCCCGTTACCAAATGATCTATGGCCGTAGCTGCCGGAACCACATCTACGTTTACAGAGGTATGGGGATATTCCTTGGAGAAGTCTGTCAGCAGCCCGGGCAGGCGAAAATTAGCAATTGTGATGTTACAGGCAATGTGAATTGACGCCGTGTTTTCCAAGGTTTGGAGCCGAGAGGAGAGGGCTTGGCCAGCAGCCAGGAGCGGTTCGGCTTCTTGTAACAGTAATTCCCCAGTTCGTGTAATCTGGACTCTATGGGAAAGACGATCAAAGAGCGGCGTTTTGGTCATCTTCTCCAGATCGTGAATCCCATGGGAAACGGCAGACTGGGTGATAAATAGTTTTTTCGCGGCTTTGGTAAAGCTGCCTGTTTCGACAACCGCTTTAAAGATTTCCAGATGACGAAAGGTCATGTCCATTTTGTATCCTCCTTCATGGTCCAGCTCTGCGAAGTGTACAGCGCCTTCGTGTGCGGCACTCTATGGCTGCGCCTCAGCTTCGGATGGATAGAGACGCTGCTCTTATCTTTCACATGAATAAAATGAATGCTTATGATTAAATTATATCGTTTTTCTTATACTATGACAAGAGGTATACTATGAACGGTGACAAAAGCGACAGCGGTTTTGCTGCGGAGGGAATTTCAAAATTATATGTCCCTCCGTGTCGGCATTTGTGTCGAGGAACAAATGAATCAATCGACAGAATGACAGAAAGGGAATTTAAAAATGTCCAAGAAGGATCAACTAAAACAGGGCCTGTGGCTCTTCAATATCAATTTGTTTATCAGTGCCTTTACTTTTGGCGGCGGTTATGTGGTGGTGCCTATGGTACGAAAGTATTACGTAGAGAAAAAGGAATTGTTCTCTGAAGAGGAGCTGATGGACATTGCCGCCATATCTCAATCTGCGCCGGGAGCGATTGCCATCAATCTGACTGCCCTCGCCGGGTATCGCGTATTGGGCTGGCTGGGTGCTGGTGTCAGTTGTATGGCAGCTATAATTCCGCCCCTTCTGATTTTGATGGCTGTTTCTACCTGGTACGACGTCTTCGTCGGCAGCGCCTTGGTTACGGCGGTTCTCAAAGGCATGCAAGGCGGAGTCGCCGCTCTGATGGTAGATTTAATTATCGATATGGCCAGATTTGTAGCCAAAGACGGATCACGGCTTCTGACTCTGTTGATTCCAGCGGCCTTTGTTGCGAATTTCTTCTGTCAGATCAACGCAGCCGTAGTGCTGGTAAGCTGCGGAATGATCTGTTTGGTTCGCCTATGGTGGCTGCAGGGGAAAGGGGGTAAAACATGCTGATCTATCTTTTTCTGACTTTCTTTCAAATCGGATTGTTCAGCATTGGGGGCGGCTACGCGATTATCCCTCTGATTCAGGAGCAAGTCGTGCAGATTCACGGTTGGATTACCCAGAAAACCTTTGCAGATATCATCACCATATCCCAGATGACGCCAGGTCCCCTGGCTGTCAACACTTCCACCTTTGTGGGTCTGCAGGTTGCGGGGATCTGGGGCGCTGTCCTGGCGACCATCGGCTGCATATTGGCAGGCGTTGTTATCTCCATCGTGCTCTGCTGGTTTTTTCAGAGTCATCAGAAGTCCGTGTATTTGTCTGGACTGCTGAAAGGATTGAAGGCGGCATCTGTCGGTTTGATTACTTCGGCAGCGGGTATCATTATCTTATTAACTTTTACGGGAAACTCGCGGCTAATGCTGCCAGCACATTTTGATTTCAGGGCGGCGGCGATTTTTACTGGCGCACTGATTCTCCTGCTGCAAAAAAAAGTAAAGGTCAATCCCATGGTCTTGATGGTCTTGACAGGTCTTGCAGGTGTAGTAATATATTAGGTGCCGTGATAATATAAATACAAAGAAAGTGGGTGGAACTATGGAACGAATAGATTTAAGCGTATTTCCGTTTTGGCAGTACCTGACGGAAGATGAAAAAGAGCGACTGCAGTCTCAGGCCAGGATTGTTCAATTCTCGGAGAACCAAATGATCGCTTCGACGGAAATGGACTGTCTGGGCGTGTTATATGTGAAATCAGGCGTTATCAGGCTGTATCTTTATTCAGAAGACGGCAGGGAAGTGACCATCGCACGTTTAGCAGAAGACGACGTGTGTCTCCTATCCGCATCCTGCATGTTGTCGCAGATTTCATTTCCGGCACAGGTATCGGCAGAGAGCCAAGTGGAGGCGATACTGATTCCCGTCAATATCATTTCTGACATCAAAGAGAAGAACGTCTATGTTGAAAACTATGTCTACCGATTGACTACAGAGCGTTTTTCAGATGTGATTTCGGCAGTAGAGCAGATGCTGTTCATGACTTTGGAACAACGAATTATTACCTTTCTTCTCGATGAAACGGCAAGGACTGGCGGCGATACGGTACATATGACCCAGGAAAAATTGGCCCAGGCCATCGGCAGCGCCCGTGAGGCAGTGACCCGGACTCTGAAGCAACTGTCTTCCGCAGGGGTAATAGAAGTCTTCCGCGGCGGCATCAAAATCACAGACCGCAAAACTCTCTATGAAAAAGTTACCGGATAATGAAAGTAGTTTTTTATGCCATTAATCCAGCCGGTTTTATGTATGAAAAAAGGCTGCCGCATGAACAGTCATTTTTCGTTCAAGCGGTCAGCCTTTTTATATGTTTAATTCTGGATGAGGGCCTCCAGCGCTTTCTTTGGTTTAAATCCGGAGGACTGTTTAACTGGTCTGCCTCCCTCAAAGACGATGACGGTCGGAATGCTCATGATGCCATAGCTTCTTGCCAGTTCTGGTTCTTCATCTATGTTCACTTTGCCGACTTTGTAGCCGTCTGCATCTTCTGCAATTTCTTCGATGACGGGACCCAGCATCTTGCATGGCCCGCACCACGATGCCCAAAAGTCCACCATTACCGGTACGTCGGATTTGAGGACTTCCTCATTAAAATTATTCTTATTAAAAGCCTTAGCCATAATATCAACTCCTTTTTTCTTTATTTGATAAACAAAGTATAGCATTAATATATGACTGACTTCTGTGACCCGGTTACAAAAGACACGGCAAACGCATGAAAACATTTGTGTGCGCCTTCATTTTCATTTGTTGAGCCGTTACTTGCACTTTTTTTGATTATTGTAAACCAATCTGCCTTCATTTTTGAATTTCGACGACCT
>ERZ791934.1795-NODE-1795-length-17605-cov-3.347293_pt1 | contig 17605 bp, 17 predicted proteins | sample MGYA00510125_ERZ791934 | MGnify/ENA primary metagenome ERZ791934 (study PRJEB30046, sample SAMN00993240) | human gut metagenome | study: EMG produced TPA metagenomics assembly of the A metagenome-wide association study of gut microbiota in type 2...
GATTTCCATTGGTACCATTGGGTTGATTAAGGCGGTGGACAGTTTTGATACGGAAAAGAAAATCCGGTTTTCCAGCTATGCGTCCCGATGTATCGAAAATGAAATCCTTATGTTCTTCCGCAGCGGAAAGAAAAATGCACAGGACATTTCCATGAATGAGCCCATTGAAACGGATAAAGATGGCAATGCATTAACCATTCTGGATACAGTGGCAACGGAAGACAATATTGCAGATATGCTGGACAATAAAATCCGCTCGGAACAGCTGCATCGTTATGTAATAGAAACTCTGGAGCCCCGGGAACGGGTGATTGTCGTTCTTCGATATGGCCTGTCAGGTGCAAAGCCGCTGCCTCAAAGGGAAGTAGCGCACAAGTTGGGAATCAGCCGCAGCTATGTATCCCGCATTGAAAAGAAAGCGCTGGAAAAGCTGAAAGTCCGATTTGAACAGGCGGAAAATCAGATGAGTAAAAAATAAGAAAGATTTTCATTTTTTACTTGACAAAGAGAGAGGGGCCTGATATAATAACGACAGGCAGGAATGATTCTTATTTTTATTTTTAAGAAAGGAATGGAGGCGATCATGAAACGGGAGAATTTCAGCCGAAAACGGCAGGCGATTCTGGAAGCGATCCGGAGCACCACGGTACACCCAACAGCAGAGTGGGTTTATCAGGCAGTAAAACCCCAGTATCCGGACCTGAGTCTTGGAACCGTGTATCGAAATATCGCCCGGTTCAAGGAAGAAGGCCTGATTCATGCCATCGGCGTTGTCAATGGACAGGAACGATATGACGGGGATATCCGCCCTCATAATCACTTTGTCTGTTCACAGTGCGGTTCGGTCATGGACCTTTCCGAAAAGTACCTGTCGCAGGAGATTCATCAGCTGCTGTCTGAAAAATACGATATGTTGGTATTATCCCACGAATTGATTTTTCACGGCGTCTGTCAGAAGTGTCTCTATCAAAAGCCAGTTTCCGATCAGCGGGGCGCGTGAGTGCCGGTCGCTGTAACAAAAGTCAGCAATTCAAAAATGGAGGTATTTTCAAATGAAAAAGTTCGTATGTTCCGTTTGTGGTTATGTTTTCGAAGGCACCGAGGCTCCCGATTTCTGCCCCCAGTGCAAGGCTCCCAAGGAGAAGTTCGTGGAGCAGTCCGGCGAAATGAGCTGGGCAGCTGAGCATGTTGTGGGTGTGGCACAGGGTTCCAGCGAGGACATCATGGCTGACCTGCGCGCTAACTTCCAGGGCGAGTGCACCGAGGTTGGTATGTACCTGGCCATGGCAAGAGTTGCTCACAGAGAGGGCTATCCGGAGATCGGCCTGTACTGGGAGAAGGCTGCTTGGGAAGAGGCTGAGCACGCTGCCAAGTTCGCTGAGCTGCTGGGCGAAGTTGTCACCGACAGCACCAAGAAGAACCTGGAGATGCGCGTAGAGGCTGAGAACGGCGCTACCGCTGGTAAGTTCGATCTGGCAAAGCGCGCCAAGGCTGCTAACCTGGATGCAATCCATGACACCGTTCACGAGATGGCTCGCGACGAGGCTCGTCACGGCAAGGCTTTCGCTGGCCTGCTGGCTCGTTACTTCGGCAAATAAGAAACGGCTTACAGCTGATTTTTCGAGACACCTGTCCATTGGATGGGTGTCTCTTTTTTTATCATTTTACACTTTTCTGTGTGCTTTATGCTGGAATCTTCTCGTATATTCCATATCAGATATATATATCGTCAAAATCGTGCAATCCCAAAAAACATTTTCAAATTAACGCGAAAACGGGAAGTAAATGAGTTTACTTCCCGTTTTTATTAAAATCGAAAACATTATTGTTTTTCAATCATTAAAACACCTGTAGGATCATTATTGGCAACAGGATTATATTTTACATAAACATATTGCCCTTTTTCTAGTTTGATCGTAATCTCGTTTTTGGAGATACCACCAACTGTACCTTGATATTCGTCATCTTTCAATTCGGAAATTTGATTGTATAATTTATCGGATACATATATATCCCAAACAATCGCAATGCGACCATTTTCTAATCCGCTCACTAAATCCGGATAGAAACGGTATGTTCCGGCTTCAATTATATCTCCATCATAAGAATCAATCTCGACAGCACAACAATAACTACTTAAAGCAGCCCATGTAATTTTTGATTCATATTTTGTTTCTGGTACTTCAGTTTGTGGCTTAGATTCTTCAGAACTTTCAATAATAGAAGTGGTATCGCTTTCTACCATTGAACTCACAAGAGAAGTAGTATTATCTTCAATTTTATTGGAAGAGCCACAAGCTTTACCAACTAGGAAAACACAAATCAACAATACGATGACTATAGGCCAAGTTTTTTTCTTTTTCTTTTGAATCGGCTTTATGTCGGAGTTGGTAGAATGTTTGTGTTCCTTTTGTGAAATAGGAGATTGAATGCTAGGAGAAGAAAAAGAGTTAGTTGGATCTTGACTAATTATATTTGTATGAGTAACAGGGGCACTGTTTTTATATTGTTTAAATGTATCTTGGATTTGAATGGCAATAGTATTTGCGAAGCTATTTGTTTTAGCAAAACTAAACATGCCACTGCAAATTAAAATCCTGTTTTTATCAAGTACTGCTTGGATATTCTTGGTGGGATTGCTTTTGATTTGTCCAGAGGAGTTTTTAGGCAGAGGTTTTGTCGAAAAAACAATCTGCGCAAATTGTGAATTGATATCCGCGGGAATGAAATCAATATTAAGATAATTTTGAAAGTACCATATGGTTTTAGGTTGCCCATTTTGATATCCAACTACTTTATCAACATCAACGTCAAGTCTTTCATAATATAAATCATTAGAAAGTGTGGTTTTTTTTCTTTGGTCAGCAGGGATATTTATGATTATCATAATGAATAACCGATGCCTTTCTTTAAATATATTAAAAATTATACTCGCAATATACATATAATGTCAAGAGTTTTTGATGAATTATTGCGAATAAACTCGAATGATAATGAATTTTAGGTTTCCGCATACTCCATACAAGCCTGTCGGAAAAGCTGAAGGGGCGGTGTCATCAGTTTATCTTTGTGCCAAACCAGACGGAATGTCCGGTTGAGCTCGCAGTCCGTCAATGGGATTTCCTGTAATGTTCCCCGGTGCAGTGCTTCCGCTGCCAACAGGCGGCTGATAATGGCAGCGCCCAAACCGGCTTCCGCAGCCCGCAGGATGGCCTGCGTGTTGCTGCATACCCAGCCTTCTTCACAGGGCAGAGACCGTTCCATCAACGCCCGATCCAGAATTTCCCGGGTTCCGCTGCCCGGTTCCCGCATCAGCAGAGGATAGCGGCGGCACAATTCTGCCAGAGATAATGGCTCCGGAACAGGCTCGGCAGCCACGGCAATCAGTCTGTCCTCCATCACAGGCTCTATCATCAGATCCGGATGATGAATCTGCCCTTCTACATATCCCACGTCCAGCTCTCCCCGCAAAAGCTGTTCTTCAATGGAGCGGGTGTTGTCCACCGTAACCCGTGCGGCCAGCTGCTCTTTTTTTGCCTGTAAAATGTCGGGAAGAATACAGGTTCCCACCGTCAGCGTGGCGCCGATTCTCAGAAAGGGAAGCGCTGCCCGATTTTTCAGCTGGTGTTCCATTTCCCGATACAGAGCCAGCAGACGGCGAGCATAGGAAGCCAATAGTTCCCCTTCCGGAGTAATAAACAGCCGATGGTTCAGCCGGTTAAACAGCAGTACGCCGTATTCCTCTTCAATTTCCCGGATGGCCCCGCTGACAGTGGGCTGTGAAATATACAGGGATTCCGCCGCACGGCGCATATTGCCGGTTTCATAAACCGCCAGAAAAATTTCTGCGTGTCGCAGTGTCATAGAAAAGCCTCTTTTCTGTCAAAATATACTTTGTAAACCCGATTTGAATCAGCAGTACGATAGGAAAAAACCTATCATTATCTTTCTATTTTACTAGTATACAAATCAAAAAGCAAATGGTAAAATAATACCATTACGAAATATGAATCTGAACACAGCGAGAGAAAGAGGTAGATGGAAAAATGGCAAAACTGAAGCAGGCGGACATCACCCGGGTAAAGGCAATGGGCTTTTTGTGGAATCGCGGAACGGAGAGCTTTTCCGGCAGAATTCTGACCGGAAACGGTGTGATCACCGCAAAGCAGCTGGCAAAAGCAGCGGAGTGTGCAGAAAAGTACGGCAACGGAAAAGTGACCTTTACCAGCCGTATGACTATGGAGCTTCCCGGCATTGCTTATGAAAATATTGAAGCCGTACAGCAGCTGGCTGCGGAAGAAGGTCTGCTTTTTGGCGGAACCGGCGCTAAAATCCGCCCGGTGACTGCCTGTAAGGGTACCACCTGCGTATACGGAAACTATGACACCCAGGCACTGGCACAGGAAATTCACGAGAAATATTTCCTCGGCTGGAAGGATGTCAAGCTGCCCCATAAGTTCAAGATTGCCGTTGGCGGCTGCCCCAACAGCTGCATTAAGCCCAGCCTCAATGATTTTGGCATTGAAGGCCATCGCCAGCCTCACTATGACCCGGAAAAGTGCCGCGGCTGTAAGGTTTGCCAGGTGGAAAAAGGATGTCCCGCCGGTGCTGCCAAATTGAAGGACGGCCGGATGGAGATTGACCCCAATGTCTGCACCGCTTGCGGTGTGTGCAGCTCCGGCAAATGTCCCTTTAAAGCAGTTGCTGTCCATGATGAAGTGCTGTATCGGATTTATGTAGGCGGCACCTGGGGTAAAAAGACCCGCATGGCCACAGCTCTGTCTCGTCTGGTAACCCGTGAGGAGATTTTCCCCATTCTGGAAAAGACCATGCTCTGGTTCAAGGAAAACGCCTATCAGAAGGAGCGCCTTGGCGCAGCCATCGACCGTATTGGAGAGGACAAGCTGGAAGAGGCTCTCTTTGGCAACGACCTGCTGGAGCGCAAGGAAGAGATTCTGGCAGCGGAAGTGAAGCAGAGACCGTAATCAGGTAAATAGCAACAGAAGCCGGGATGTTTTGTCCCGGCTTTTTGCTTTCTGTTTGTTATGTTGCGAAATGATGTGAAATAAAATTATGAAATTTGTCAAAAACGAAAAAAATTGAGATTTCTACTTGATTTTTCAAAAGAAGTCCTGTATAATAACAAACGTCGCCGGTGAGCGGCAGACAAAAACTGAACAGGACATGGAGAGGTATTCTAATGGTAAGGAGCCACATTGGAAATGTGGTGTGCCGCAAGGCATTGTGCGTTCGAGTCGCATCCTCTCCGCCACACAAAAACCCGTATGCAAACCGCGTACGGGTTTTATTTTTACACAAAGGAGCGTGCCCTCATGAAATGGACGGAACCGGCATACGCGAAAATCAATCTGACGCTGGATATTTTGGGACGGCTGGAAAATGGGTATCACAGTCTTTCCACCGTAATGCAGTCGGTGTCCCTGTGCGACCAGGTGACTATGACCCGGGAGCAGGAGGGCGGAATTTTGGTGGACTGCGGCGGAAAAGCTCCTTCCGGCCCGGACAATATTGTTTGGAAAGCTGCCCGTGTCTTTTTTGACTTCTGCGGCATTCCCGAATCAGAGCAGCATGTCCGGTTTCTGGTGGAAAAGAACATTCCCTCTCAGGCAGGTATGGGCGGCGGCAGCAGCGATGGTGCAGCGGCTCTTCGGTTGTTGAACCGGGCTTATGAAACCGGCCTTTCTGTGGAGACCCTGCGACAGCTGGGCAGCCGGGTGGGAGCAGATGTGCCTTTCTGCATTACCGGCGGCACGCTGGAAGCGGCAGGGTTCGGAGAAGTTTTGACGCCTGCGCCTGCAATGCCGGATTGTGGGCTGCTGCTGTGCAAACCGCCCATTGGCGTCAGTACGCCGGAAGCATTCCGGCAAAGTGACCGGGCTCCGGCGGTTCCCCCGAAAACCCCGGATATGCTGGCGGCGCTCCATAGCGGAGAGCTCAACCGAATTGCAGCCTGTCTCAATAACCGGTTTGAGGATATCCTTCAACTCCCGGAAATTGAGGAGATTATTGCCCGCATGAAAGCAAATGGCGCCCTGAATGCCATTATGACCGGCAGCGGCTCCACGGTGTTCGGCCTTTATGCTACAGAAGAAGAAGCCCGCAAAGCGGCATCGTCTCTGGCTGGATTGGGACAAATTTTTGTGCCGGTGCCTGTTCCGGCGGTTTCGCTGTAAAAAGTTTTTCAATCTTGTATAAGTGTTTCCAATTTGTACCATACTCTTTCCAGAATTAACCGAAAGGATGAACACGGAATGAGCAGAGAGATTTTGGAAACCAAAAACAGACAGGGATTGAATCTGATTGAACGGGCCCTTCTGGCCGCTTTGTTTCTGGCAATTTTATTCAGCTTTACCGGCTTTGCGGTCCGGTGTGAAGACGTTTCCCAGGAAGTGCTCCGGCTCCATGTGCTGGCAAATTCTGATTCTGAGGAAGATCAGGAGCTGAAATTGCAGGTGCGGGATCGGATTTTACAGGAAGGCGCCGGGCTGCTGGACGGCGTCAAAACACTGGAAGAAGCGGAACAGGTGGTTACCGAAGCCTTGCCCCGGCTGACCCAGGCGGCACAGGATGAGATTTTCAGCCGCGGTTATGACTATCCGGTTTCCCTCACATTGGCAGATGTTTCCTTTACCACCCGTCAGTACGAAGAGATTACCCTACCGGCAGGAGTCTATCGGGCGTTACAGGTCCGAATCGGCTCCGGTGAAGGGCATAACTGGTGGTGTGTCATGTTTCCGTCTCTGTGTCTGCCAGCCGCAGAGGAACCGGCCAAACTAGAAGACGTCCTGACGCCGGAAGAACTGGAAATCGTGGAGAGCGGCGGCTATGAAGTGCGGTTTCAGGTTCTGGAATGGGTGGAAGAGCTGGGGCATATGATGGAATAAAAAACAGATTGACAAACATCTATATGAGTGCTATACTCATAGACAGAAATCAATGGGAGGGGTGGAAACGTGGCAGATTTGCAGGAAAAACAGGATATGGTTTGTCCAAAAGACACGGCCAGAATTTTCAAGGCACTATGTGACGAAAACCGTGTGCGGATTCTTCTTTCGCTGCGTTCCGGAGAGAAATGTGCCTGTAAGCTGTTGGAAGAGCTTCCGGTCAGTCAGCCCACCCTGTCCCATCATATGAAAATTCTCTGTGATTCCGGTCTGGTGATAGGTCGGAAGGAAGGCAAATGGACGCACTACTCCATTTCTCCGGAAGGCCGGGAGCAGGCGATGGCATGTTTGCAGGCAGTCACTGCTCTTTCCGAAACTTTTGAGGAAAAAAGCGAAGGCTCTTGCTGTCGTCAGAAAAGCTGACTTATGATGAATCGGTTGGCTTTTTCTTTTATCTTATATATTGATAAATTTCAATTCGACGATTTGAGAAAGGAGAGTCTGAATGGATGCACTGAAAACCGCCTGGGACTTTTTTCAAGAGGAAGTGCTGGGAATGAGCTGGCTGAACCGGCTCATCGGGACACTGCTGGAAGCGCTGGGGCTGGATACCACCAGCCGTCTGGGGGGAAGCATTCAGTTTTTCCTCTATGATGTTATCAAGATTCTGGTACTGTTGGGCGTGCTGATCTGGATCATTTCGTACATTCAAAGCTATTTCCCGCCGGAGCGAAGCCGAAAGATTCTGGGCAGATTTCATGGAATCTGGGCCAATGTGCTGGCGGCGCTGCTGGGAACGGTGACCCCGTTTTGCTCCTGCTCTTCGATTCCGCTGTTTATGGGCTTTACCAGTGCCGGACTGCCCCTTGGGGTGACGTTCTCCTTCCTGATTTCTTCCCCCATGGTGGATTTAGGATCTTTGGTGCTGCTCATGAGCGTTTTCGGATGGAAAGTCGCCGTGATCTATGTGGTATTGGGGCTAATTGTTGCAGTGGCTGGCGGTACGCTAATTGAAAAGCTCCATATGGAGGATCAAGTGGAAGAACTCATCCGGAATGCCCGGATGATGGAAATCGAGGGGGAAACCCTTCGGCCTCGGGATCGTGTCCGGTACGCATGGGGGCAGATGCTCTCCACTGCGAAAAAAGTGGCGCCCTATGTGCTGATCGGCGTTGCCATTGGCGCAGTCATTCACAACTGGATTCCCGAGGAATGGGTTGTGGCATTGCTGGGCGGCGGAAATCCTCTTGGCGTCGTGCTGGCGGTGGTCTGCGGCATTCCCATGTATGCGGATATTTTCGGAACGATCCCCATCGCGGAAGCACTTTTGGGAAAAGGGGCGCTGTTGGGCGTGGTGCTATCCTTTATGATGGCGGTCACGACCCTGTCACTGCCGTCCATGATTTTGCTGCGAAAAGCAGTCAAACCCCGTCTGTTGGCGGTGTTTGTGGGAATCTGCACCGTGGGAATCATTTTGGTGGGTTATTTCTTTAATGTCATTCAATTTGTGCTGTAAGGGCAGAAGGTTTTTGACCATTTAAAATAGAAACATAAAATATGGAGGTACATCATGGCACTGTTTGGTTTTGGTAAGAAAAAAGAAGAGGAAAAGAGCTGCTGCTGCGGTTGCGGCTGTGAAAGCAAGGAGGCGGCTATTTCCGCAAAGGGCGAAGGCGTCATCGAAAGCGTGCAGGTGCTGGGTTCCGGGTGCAAAAATTGCCGCACTCTCTATGAAAACACCTGTGCCGCTGCCAAAAATCTGGGTCTTTCCGTGACGGTGAAGTATATCACCGACATGGCGGTAATTGCGGCCAGCGGTATTATGCGGATGCCTGCTCTTATTGTCAACGGAAAAGTGGTTTCCATGGGCGCGGTTCTTTCTGCTCCGGATGTGGAAAAACTGCTGAGCCGCCGGAACGGCTGAAAGGGAATGAAATGAAAAAGAAGATTGCCTTTATCTGCGTGCACAATTCCTGCCGGAGCCAGATTGCGGAAGCGCTGGGCAAAAAGCTGGTGGGGGATCGGTACGACTGCTATTCAGCGGGAACGGAGACCAAACCTCAGATCAATCAAGATGCTGTTCGTCTGATGAAAGAGCTGTACGGCATTGACATGGAGGAAACTCAGTACAGCAAAACCGTTGACCGAATTCCTATGCCGGATGTGGCAATTTCCATGGGCTGCGGTGTTGGGTGTCCCTGGATTGGCCGTCCTTTTGACGAGGATTGGGGATTGCCGGACCCAACCGGTGAGAGTGACGAAGTGTTTTGTCAGGTCATCCGGCAGATTGAGGCCAAAATCAAAGTATTGCCCTGAATCAATGCGTATAAAACAGAAGCCGGGCGCTGATAGCAAAAAATCGCTGGAAGCGCCCGGTTTTTGCGGTTTGACTTTTGTCTGAAATCGGACTATAATTCAAAATTGTCTGATTTCGGACAAAAGAAAGGGGAGTATTCATGACCAGACAGGATGTCAAAGAGAGGCTGCTGCGATTTAACCGTATCTTTAAGGATACGGATCAGACCTATCACGAAGTGGCGCACTTTTTTGGATTATCCGACAGCGCGTTTTGGATTTTGTATCTGCTGCGGGAAAGCGATCGCAGTTATACGCAGTCCTCTGTTTGCGAAGAAATTTCCCTCAGCCGCCAGACCGTTCATTCTGCATTGAAGAATTTGCAGAAAGAGGGGTATATTGTGCTGAAAGCGGAAGAGGGCAATCGGAAAAATAAACGCCTTTGCCTGACAGAACAGGGGTTGCAGCTGGCGGAAAAAACCGTGGATCGGGTGTTGGAGGCGGAATTGGATGCGTTGGAGCAGTTTTCGGAGACAGAGTTGGAACAATTTCTGACGCTGTATGCCAAATATGGACAGTGTTTTCATCGGGAAGCGGAGCGTTCTCTTTTCTCCGCAGGAGATCGAGCGGGAGGTGCAGTGTGAGAATTCAGCTTTCGGATCATTTCCATTACTCCAGATTGATACGGTTTGTTCTGCCGACGATTGTGATGATGGTTTTTACATCCATCTATACTGTGGTGGATGGACTCTTTGTTTCCAATTTTGCGGGAAAGACCGCTTTTGCCGCTGTGAATCTTATCATGCCGATATTAATGGGAATGGGAGCGGTCGGCTTTTTGATTGGAACCGGAGGCAGTGCGGTCATTTCCAGAACATTGGGGGAAGGAAACCGCGAAAAAGCATGCCAATATTTTTCCATGATGATCTATGTGACAATTGGAATCGGAGTTATGCTTTCCGTTGTGGGACTGATTTTTTTGCGTCCCATTTCACAGGCGCTGGGAGCAGAAGGCCAGATGTTGGAAGATTGTGTTACATATGGAACGATCTGGTTGATTTTCCAGACGGCCTTCATTCTGCAATGTGCATTTCAAAGTTTTTTTGTAACAGCTGAAAAGCCGAAACTGGGTCTTTATGTCACCGTAGCAGCTGGAATGTCCAATGTGGTGCTGGATGCACTGTTTGTGGCGGTTTTTCAATGGGGGCTGATTGGTGCAGTCTGCGCAACCGTCATCAGCCAGATGGTTGGCGGTGTTTTTCCGCTGGTATATTTTGCTCGAAAGAACGACAGTCTGCTCCGATTGACTCGTGCCAGAATCGAGTGGAAAATTCTTCTGCGTGTCTGTACCAACGGCTCTTCAGAGCTGATGACCAACTTATCCGCTTCGCTGGTCAATGTTCTCTATAATTTCCAATTGATGGCGATTGCCGGTGAAAACGGTGTGGCGGCTTATGGTGTCATCATGTATGTCAACTTTATTTTTACAGCAGTCTATTTTGGGTATGCAGTTGGCTGTGCTCCGATTATCAGCTATCATTTTGGTGCGGATAACCATACAGAACTGAAAAATCTGTTTCGGAAAAGCCTGATCATAACAGCAGTTCTGGGGTTGGCTATGATGATATCCTCTCAGATTCTGGCATCGCCCCTTGCGAAAATCTTTGTGGGATATGATGCGGAGCTGTTTGAATTAACGTGCCATGGATTTCGGATTTATGCATTTTCTTTCCTTCTTTGCGGTTTTAATATTTTCAGTTCCGCATTTTTTACAGCACTGAATAACGGTGCGGTATCTGCGGGAATTGCCTTTTTGCGTACTTTGGTTTTCCAATTGGCGGCCATTTTGATTCTTCCCGGTTTGTTGGGAATTGACGGAGTGTGGCTGGCGATTGTGGCCGCGGAAATTCTGGCGTTGACGGTTTCCGTATATTTCTTTATTTCCCGTAAGAAACAGTATCATTATGCATAAAATTGTCTGAAGAAAAGACTTTCAGGCAACCGCAAATATACTAGAATGAAACTCTGCCGGAGCATAGCTTTCCGGCAGAGTTTTTTTGTTAGCAAAATATATAAGCGAAAAAGTATGCATATATCTATCATGTCTTTCTATTACTGCTGTTTTTGTGTTTATATATGAGGAAAAGTTGAAAAAAATTTCGAAGCATTAACATAGGTTAATGCCTGTAGGCAAAAAAAGGAATATAATCTGAAGTTGAAGGCGGTGGAAGAATATGCTGATCGGACGCTTTTTTACAGATGTTCTGGGTGTAAATGATATGGAGCTGTGTCAGAAACTTATGAGTATGACAGAGGTCCTGGTTGTCAAAAAAGGACAAAAAATTGTGAATTTTGGTGAACGGCCCGAAAAAGTGACTTTTTTGCTCAAAGGAATTTTTCGTGGGTACATTCTGAATTCGGAAGGTAAGGAAATCACAGAGTGTTTTGGATTTCAGCCAGGAGATGCAGCAGTATCCTGCTGCGGATTGGATCAGCCCTCTCCCATCTGTATTCAGGCGCTGACAGATTGTCAGGTGCTCTGTCTGCCTGTTTCAGACTGTGTAGAGATCATCCAGACCAATCTGGAAATGATGGCAATCTACAGCCGTTTTTTGCAGAAAGCCCTCCAAACCCATTGGGAAATTAAAAATGCCATGTACCAATATCAGGCATTGGAACGGTATCAGTGGTTTTTGCGGAATTATCCCAATTTGGATGAGCAGGTAAACAGTCGATATATCGCTTCTTTTCTGAGCATTACACCGGTGACTCTCAGCCGTCTGCGGCGGTGGCTGAAAGCACAAGCGGATCATCATGAATGAAACTCAATCGTGAATTAATTCAGTCAAATTGAGGTGGAGAATATGTATAAATGCAGAATTTGCAACACCAATGAAGTGGATCATCCCGGTGATATCTGTGAGCTGTGCGCAATCCAGCAGGATCCATATGCGTCAGGCGGTGCTCCGGATCCATATGTCCAGCCGGTTTCCCGACCGGAACCATGGCAGCAAACCACGGTTTCTCCTTCTTCACGCAGAAATAATCGGAAAATTCTGCTGCAGGGTGGGAATGAGCTGGCGAACCGTGACCCTTATGGAAATGATATGACACCTTATCAGGAGGAACCTGTTCAGCAGGTACAGGTGTATCAGGCGGGACAATCGGGTATTCAGCAGACCAGTGCTTATGCGCAGCAAAGTAATCCTGCACCGGCGCAGTCCAAGCCGGATCGGAATGACCCGCTGGCTGTTGGCATTGTGAAAAACGTTAATACCGATACAGAAGAAAATCCCTTTTTTACAAAGCTGTTTCGTTCTCTGTTCCACGGGTCTCCGTTCCCCCATGACCCGGAGCTGACGACATTTCAGGTGTTTCCGGATTTTACCGGTTCCGCACTGAATGCACAGGGGAATGCCTGTGATCAGGTAATTTTGTATGGGAAAATCAATAAAGGTGTTATCAGCGAGAATAACGATGTGGAAGTATACGGCTATCGGGATTCCAGCAATAACATTATTGTCAGTTATGTCCGCAATAAAGCCAGCGGAACGATGATTACGCCAACCGGAGCTACGTCTGCTACTACAGTGCGGGTATTGGTCATGATGATTTTGGGAATTATCATCGGCATCTTTACTGGAGCCGGAGTAACCGGTACGGTTCTCATTGCGTTGGGTATGATGCTGTTGGTAGCTGTACCCGGAATCATTCGCAGATTTACTTCGAAAAGCAGCAGTACGAGCAGTACATAAGGGGTGATGGCTGTGGGCGGACAGTATCAATTTACTTCTGCGGAAAAGAATAAAGCGCTCTGCCGGAAAGATCTGGATATGATTCCAAACGGGAATTTTCTGTCAAAGGGCTATGAAGAATGTCGGAATATGAAATTTTTCCGGGTTTTTGGTCTCGCTGAATTTTGGGAAAAGCAGAAAGAGGTGCGGGTAAATACGCTGGTGAGCGATTTGCTGGCCAGCTGCGTCCGGCATGGTGTCCCTTTTGCATTCGTCATTCGAGGAGATGAGCGTGGGATTGGTGTCTATGTAGGTACACTGGGGATTTTGCTGGACAGTCTGCAAACCGCATATGAAGCGCTGTAGCCGGGAATTGACATTGCTCCTGCAGAACAGTCTCCTCTTCGGGATTGTGCCTGTCAGTGCGGAGGGCTGTTTACCGGTACGCCGACAGATAAGACCCAGGGAGAAACATATGGTGAACAGGTGGAAAATCTCTGTCGCGGTATGCTTGGTACCCGGTTTACTTATGTGATTTTGGCCAGTGGTATCAGCAGCATCGCAGTTTCCTTTGGCCATGATCGGCTTCTGGAAGAAATGGAGAGCACGTTTTCCATGATTAATCAGAACATTACCGGTGGCGCCCAGGGAAACCTGTCGATTCAGAGGCAGGATTTTGCAAGTAAAGATTATTTTGATAATTTACAGCTGTTGGAGCAATCCATCAAAACCGGTGTTTCCCGTGGAATGTGGCGGGTAAACGGGTATTATGCCTGTGATACACCTGGGGATTCCAGACGGATGGCCAATATTATCAAAGCCAGTTTTTCCGGAAAAGAATCCGGACCGGAACCCTTCCGGGTATTGGAATATAATCATATTCGGGATGTCATTACCAATACATACATGATGGCAGATCTGATCGATATTCAGGAGCAGCACCCGCTGGGACTTTGGACTCGTCCGGGGATTGCTCAGCCAATCACACTGTTTATTTATAAATTTCAGACCATTCTCAATAGTGATCAACTGGCCGTGATGTGTCAGCTTCCGATTCGGGAATTTCCCGGTTATTATATTGACCAGTATGTTGAGTTTGATGTTTCCCAGCGGAACCGGGAACAAATGGAAGAACCGGTGGAGCTGGGCGAAATCTGTCAGGCGGGACGAGCCGGTCGGAAAGATGTCAGCAATCGGTATTCCATGGAAAAGAACGATTTTACCCGCCATGCACTGGTAATTGGCATTACCGGCGGCGGTAAGACCAATACCTCGAAATCTCTGCTGAATTCTTTGTGGAATCCACAGGATGGGGGCGGGAAAATTCCGTTTCTGGTCATCGAATCCGCCAAACGGGAATACTGGGAGCTGCGGAATCTGAAGGGCTTTGAAGATTTATTGGTGTTTACACTGGGGTCTGAAGCTACGGCTACATCCGTAAAGTATCGAATCAATCCCTTTGAGACGCTGCCGGGGATTTCCCTGCAAACCCATATTGATTACCTGATGTCTACCTTTAATGCAGCCTTTGATCTTTATCCGCCTATGCCCTATATTCTGGAAAAAGCGGTCTATCAGGTATACAGCGACCGGGGCTGGGACATTGTGGAAAACCAGAACCGATACGGCCTGACGGAATATCCCACGCTGACGGACCTGTACAATAAAATCGATGTGATTGTGGATAACATGGGCTATCATCAGGAAGTGCAGTCCAACGTAAAAGCAGCTTTGCAGGCTCGTGTCTATTCTCTGATGATCGGCGGTAAGGGTGCCATGCTCAATACGCCCCGGTCTGTGCCGATTCAGGAGCTGTTGGCCCGCCCGGCTGTTCTGGAGCTGGAAGATCTGGGCGATGATGAGACCAAATCCTTTGTTATCGGTATTTTGCTGGTACAATTGTATGAATATCGCAAAACGCAGATGAGCAGCGGCAGCCGCCGGCTATCCCATATCCTGATGGTAGAGGAAGCCCACCGTTTGCTGAAAAATGTGTCGGAATCCGGGGAAGGGGGCAATACCCGAGCCAAGTCAGTGGAATTCTTCTGCAATTTGCTGGCAGAAATCCGAACCTTCGGTCAGGGAATCATGATTGCGGATCAGATTCCTACAAAATTAGCGCCGGATACTTTAAAAAATACCAATCTGAAAATCGTTCATCGTACGGTTGCCCGGGAAGATCGGGAAACCATCGGTCGGGCGATGAATATGACTGAGGAGCAGATTGAATATCTCAGCTCTCTTCGCAGAGGCTATGCGGCGGTTTATGCAGAAGGCGATAACCGTCCCAAATGTGTCAAAATGCCGTTGGTTTCGTCATATTATGCCAAAACCCGACAGGAAGTCATCCGTGAAGTACGGGAGAAAGTACAGTTGATTGCCCGGGATTATGACCAAGTGATCAATCATCATGCTGGCTGCTCCTATTGTGAGCATCGATGTCAATATTTTGACAAAGTATCAGCTTTTTTGAAAGAAAGCGTAAACGAACCCCTTGTGCTGCAAAAGTGGAAAGAAAAAGGCTATCGTCCGGCCAGCCTATGTGCATTCCTGCATTCAGATCTGGTAGGCCGGATGAAGCCGGAAAATGACTTCGAAAAGCGGTGTATCCTGGGAGCACTTTTGCAGAAACAGAGAGATCTGAATGATGGTCAGCGCCAGCAGATTCTGGCGGACTATCTCGGATATATTCATCAATAACAAACAGGAGGCAATGAGGAGATGGCAGATCAATATACCATCAGCGCGGCAAATTTACGGACAATCGAAAATAATCTCTCGGCAATCAACAACGGTCTGAGAGTCATCGATTCCAGTGTGGATCAGGTGAACGACAACGTCAAGGTAGTCAACGACGAAATCGGCAAATTGGCACGAGACTTTCACGATTTTGTCCAGACTCAGCTCCGCGCCAATCGTTTGCAGCAGGCGGAAACCCGCCTGATCAAAATTCGTCAGGAGCTGGAAACCAAATACGGCCATTATGCGGAAATTCGCAGAACTGCTTCCGGCATTTTGCAGGCCAACGATTTGGGAATTGTGAAAAAGGATACCATTTCCACTGCAACGGAAGAGCTGATGCTTTCCAGTCCCAGATACTGGTTGGCACCCTGTTTGATTGCGCTGGCTGCCTGGATCAATGACCAGAAGGAGCTGGCGGAAAAAGCCTTGCAGGAAGGCATTCGCCGCAACGACGAAAAAACATCCCTGTTCTTTGCGCTGGTTTGCAGAAGAGCGGATCGGAAGAGTGCCGCTCTCAAATGGACACAGCGGTATCTGGCCAATCAGGACGAGGAAAATCTGGACCGTAAGGCCATTATCATTCTGGATGCTTTTGCCAGCGGTCTTTTGGGCGCAGACAGTGAGGGTGTGATTTCCCAGCAGATGACAGCCTGGCTGGAACGTCTGGCAGAAAAGCCGGGATTTGTGGAGCAGCAGACGAATCAGTGGTCCGAAGCCATCAATCTCAAGCGCAAGCCGCTGGAAGGAAATCCCTATCCCTATCTGAAAAAATACAGCCACACCTGGCCGGTACTGCAATATATCATGGAAGGTGCGCAGCTTCATGCGGAAATTCTGGAGTACTTCACCGGTATTTTTGAAAAAACCTCCACGACCCATGTGTTGAAAGAACAGCTGGACGATATTCTTAACAGTCTGGTCAGTGATTTTGACGATGAAGAGCTGCCGCTGCGCAGAGAAGAGAAATTCGAGCAGTTTGTTGTAGACTTTGGCGGCGACGAACAGCGCGCCCAGTCCAGCATGGCAGTGGAGCAGACTGCTTTTGAGACGCACAAGGACTTTACCCAATTGCTGACCGATGCGGCCATGAAGCCCGAAAGCTCTCATGCCAGTGTTTCTACCCAGAAATTTGCCATTGCTCTCTCTCGTGATTGGATTGTAAATGCCTATAACGATGTTACGGCTCAGAACCGGATGAGTATCCCCAATGAGATTGAAATCAATGTGGACAGCTTCAACGGAAAGACCACAGATGGTCAGAACGAGCAGGAACTGATTCAGAAATTCAATACGCTGATTGACAGTGAAAAAGCAGCGGCGCTGGCGCAGCAGGTGCTTTCCGGCTTTGAACAGTTCTGCCTGATTGGCGGTGCGGTAATCGGTGCGCTTGGTTTACTTCTGATGTTCAGCAATGCATTTTTGGGCCTGATTGCTATTGTAGCCGGTGTAGGTATGGTGATCAATCACTTCTCCAAGAAAAAGAAGATTGAAATCATCCGGCAGAATATCGACAGCCAGTATGAAGACAAACGGAAAACCGGTGCCGAAATTATTCGCGCCATGCTGGCGGAAGTGGTAGACTTCCGTGCGGAATTTGCCCAGAAGGACGGAGAAAGCCAGAAGGTGCTGGATTTCCTGGAGCAGATTACTCCGGACCAGTATGTGAGAAAACTCAGCGATTCCAATCGCCGGATCAAGGTTTGAGGAGGAATAGAAGATGGATGCCAGATCGAAAGCCAGTTTTATCAACGCCGTCGCAGATGGGCAGTTGCTGGTCTGCCCCAATTGCCAGTTTGGAAATCCGCTGGATTCCCGTTTCTGCATTAAGTGCGGACATCAATTGAAAGAGAATAAACCTGTGGATACGACCCCCGCTTTTGCTGCTGTAGAAGAGACTTCCGCCGTGAGCCAGTCTCCCGCTTTTGCTTC
>ERZ791934.1796-NODE-1796-length-17591-cov-4.148552_pt1 | contig 17591 bp, 28 predicted proteins | sample MGYA00510125_ERZ791934 | MGnify/ENA primary metagenome ERZ791934 (study PRJEB30046, sample SAMN00993240) | human gut metagenome | study: EMG produced TPA metagenomics assembly of the A metagenome-wide association study of gut microbiota in type 2...
GTATGAAAAAAATCATGCTTAATTGTATAAATGACTATAATTAGACTAAAAAGTAGACAACAGTCCAGTCATCCTGCAAGACATCCACTTCATAAGAGCCTTCTACGATCATCGGCTCAATGGCCAATGTCATACCCGTCTGAAGCCTCGGTCCTTTTCCAGCTTTGCCGTAGTTGGGAATCTGCGGTTCTTCGTGCATCTCGCTGCCGATACCGTGACCGACAAAATCTCTGATGACGCCAAATCCTTCTCCCTCAACCTTCTGCTGAATTGCGTGTGAGATATCATAGAGGCGATATCCTTCCCTCGCAAATTTTATCCCTTCAAAAAAGGCGGCTTCAGCAGTATCAATCAGGTGCTTTGCTTCTGAGCTGATTTCGCCGACGCCGTAAGTTCTTGCGGCGTCAGCCATATAGCCTTTGTACTCGACGACCAGATCGACACTGACAATATCTCCTTCCTGCAAAATCCGTTTTTTGCTTGGAATACCATGGACGACTTCTTCATTGACAGAGACGCAGGCACTGGCAGGATAATCGCAATACCCTTTTTCGGAGGCAATCATCCCGTGCTCTTTCACTGTTTTTTCAACGAACTGGTCGATATCCATCGTAGAGATACCTGGCTTTATGATATTCTTAAGCTCTCTTAAGATCAAGCTGTTCACCTTGCCGGCCGTTCTCATCATGTCAATTTCCTGCTTAGATTTGATGATGATCATACTATTCACCTATAGATTTTACTATCTCAGCAAACACTGTCTCAAGTGGAAGTGCACCGTCAATGGTAACGATATTGTCTGCTCTTTTATAATAGTCCACAAGCGGCATAGTCTGTTCGTTGTAAACTTCGATTCTGTTTTCAACAGTCTCAACAGTATCGTCAGCTCTTTGGAATAGCTCGCCTCCGCAGATATCACAAATGCCTTCTTTTTTAGGAGGAATATTTACGACGTGGTAGGATGCGCCGCATTTTTTGCAGACTCTCCTACCTGTCAGTCTTGTAATCAATTCTTCCTTCTCAACTTCGATATCAATCACCTTATCCAGCTTCATGCCGTGAGCTGTTAAAAACTCATCCAGCTTTTCTGCCTGATAAACGGTTCTCGGGAATCCATCTAACAGAAATCCGTTCTTGCAGTCGTCTTCAAGCAACCTTGAAGTGGCGAGGTCGATGACCAAATCATCGGGAACTAATTCACCTTTGTTCATATATTCCTGGGCCTTTTTACCGAGTTCGGTTCCGTTTTTGATGTTTTCTCTAAATATGTCACCAGTTGAAATGTGTGGAACGTTATACTTTTCCACAATTCTCACTGCCTGTGTACCCTTGCCAGCACCTGGAGGGCCTAACAAAACTGTTCTAAGCATTTGCTCATCTCCTCTATTTTAGAAATCCTTGATAGTTTCTCATAACCATCTGATTTTCCAGTTGTTTCATTGTGTCAAGTGCAACGCCCACTGCGATCAGAAGGGAAGTACCTCCAAATCTCATGTCAAGACCAGAGAACTGGCTGACAAGTGTAGGCATCGTTGCGATTACAGCCAGGAAGATTGCACCTACAAATGAGATTCTTGACATAACTTTGTTAAGATATTCAATTGTAGCCTTTCCCGGTCTGATACCTGGGATGAATCCGCCGTTTGCTTTCATGTTCTGTGCAACTTCTACCGGGTTAAAAGTAACCGCTGTGTAGAAATAGTTAAAGAAGATGATCAGCAATACGTTGAGTACCGCATATACCCATACTCCTGGATTTCCGGCAGGGGACAGCCACTTTGTGATAAAGTCGGTGAAACCTGAATCGGGGAAGAAGTATGTGACTGTCAGCGGGAACTGCAGGATGGACAGAGCAAAGATGACTGGAATAACTCCCGCCTGATTTACCTTTAGAGGAATATGTGTAGACTGGCCGCCATACATCTTTCTTCCTACTACTCTCTTTGCATACTGAACCGGTATTCTCCTCGTTCCCTGCTGAACCTCGATAACACCTAAAATTACAACGATTGCAAATACTGCAAACAGTAACAATGTGATGATTGAGAGGGTTCCGTCAGAGTACTGTGTCCACAGGCTGCGAAGTCCGCTCGGCAGCCTCGCAACGATACCACCGAAGATGATCAGTGAAATACCATTACCGATACCTTTTTCGTTAATCTGTTCTCCTAACCACATCAGGAATGCAGTACCAGCAGTCAACACCAAAATGATTACAACAAAGGAGAACCAACTCTGGTCGACGACTGCCTGCCTGAACAGACCAACGGTAAGGCCTAAAGCCTGTATTACTGCCAAGACGATGGTCAGATAACGAGTGATCTGTGCCATCTTCTTTCGCCCCTCCTGTCCCTCTTTTGCCAGCCTTTCGAAATACGGAAAGGCGATGGTCAAAAGCTGAATAATGATGGAAGCAGTAATGTACGGCGTAATACTCAGGGCGAATATGGTGAAGTTGCTGAATGCGCCGCCAGAGAACAAATCGAACAGGTCGAAAAGTCCTGTGTCACCAGCAAACACCTGGGCCAATGCGGATCTGTTGATTCCCGGTACAGGAATGTTGGATCCGATTCTGAATACTACCAGCATCAATAAGGTGAAAATGATCTTACTTCTTATTTCGGCGACTTTAAAGGCCTGCGAAATAGTCTTAAGCATCTCCATCTTAGATCACCTCTGCCTTTCCTCCGGCAGCCTCAATTTTTTCAACCGCAGACTTTGTAAATTTGCTCGCTTTTACTGTCAGGCTATTTTCTAAAGCTCCGTCACCCAGAACTTTGATTCCGTCTTTTACCTGTTTTACCAGTCCTGTCTCTTCCAGCAATTCTGGTGTAACTACAGTTCCTGCTTCAAATCTATTTAAATCTTTTACGTTGATTGTCGTATATTCTGTTCCAAAGATATTTGTAAATCCTCTCTTTGGAAGACGTCTGTATAGTGGCATCTGTCCGCCTTCGAAGCCGAGTCTTACTCCGCCGCCGCTTCTGGATTTCTGACCATTCATACCTCTGCCGCCAGTTTTACCCTGGCCAGTAGCTGTACCACGGCCTCTTCTCTTGCGGTTCTTAGTTGAACCTTCTGCCGCTCTTAATTCATGCAGTTTCATTATACTTTGCACCTCCTATCTTACAGTTCTTCTACAGTAACAAGATGCGCTACCTTTGCAACAGCACCACGAGTCTGAGGTGTGTCAGCCATTTCAACTGAATGATGCATCTTTTTGAGTCCTAACGCTTCGACAACTTTTCTCTGTTTAGGGGAAGCGCCAATCGTACTTTTTGTCAAAGTGATTTTTAACATTTTAGCCATTTGCGTATTCCTCCTATCCTAAAATCTCTTCAGGGGCTTTGCCTCTCAGCTTAGCAACCTTTTCAACAGTCATCAGAGATCTGAGACCCTCTAATGTTGCATAAGCCATGTTGCCTGTATTGTTTGAACCAATTGATTTTGCTCTAACGTCTTTGATTCCAGCAGCTTCCAGTACGGTACGTACAGACGAACCTGCGATTACTCCAGTACCCTGTGCAGCCGGCATGAGAAGTACTCTGCCTGCGCCGAAGATACCGATGTTTCTATGTGGTATAGTTGTTCCTACAGTTGGAACATATATTAAATTCTTCTTTGCATCTTCTGTCGCTTTTCTTACAGCTTCAGGAATTTCCTGTGCTTTTCCAAGACCAACGCCTACATATCCGTTGCCGTCTCCGACTACTACAGTTACGCTGAATCTCATGTTTCTACCACCCTTAACAGTCTTAGCAACACGTCTGATGTTAACGATAGTTTCTTTTAAGTCAAGCTTGGATGCATCAATGATATTACGCATTCCTTATCTCCTCCTGTTAGAATTTTAATCCGCCTTCACGAGCGCCGTCAGCTAATTCCTTAACTCTTCCGTGATAGAGGAATCCGCCTCTGTCAAAAGTAACCACTTCGATTCCCTTTGCAAGTGCTCTCTTTGCAATAGCTTCTCCAACTTTCTTTGCAGCTTCCTTGTTTCCGCCGTAACCGATCTCGGCTTTCAAGTCTTTATCAAGTGAAGATGCGGAAGCTAAAGTAACCATGTTTACATCGTCGATGATCTGGCAAGAAATGTTCTTGTTCGATCTAAAAACGCAAAGTCTCGGTTTCTCAGGAGTTCCAGATAAATTTTTTCTAACTCTTTCGTGTCTTTTCACACGTCTGTCGTTTCTGCTTTCTTTTGCCATTTTACTTCACTCCTTTCTTATTTAGCTCCAGCTTTTCCTTCTTTTCTGCGGATTACTTCGTTCTCATACTTGATTCCCTTGCCCTTGTATGGTTCAGGTTCTCTCCAAGCTCTGATGTTTGCCGCATAGTTTCCAACGACTGCTTTGTTGATTCCTTTTACCACAACTGTTGTTGCATCAGGCACTTCAGTTGTAATTCCTTCAGGATCTTTCATTTCTACAGGGTGTGAATATCCCAGGCCCATAACTAATGTATCGCCCTTCTTTTCAGCTCTGTAACCTACGCCTACTAACTGAAGCTTCTTCTCATATCCGTCAGTCACACCGATAACCATGTTATTTACCAGTGTTCTTGCCAGTCCGTGCTGTGATCTGTATTCTCTCGCATCGGATTCTCTGGTGAATACGACTTCGTTATCTTTGATTTCTATATTGATTAATTTGCTAACCTGTTCCTGCAGCTGACCCTTCGGTCCTTTTACTGTTACTACGTTGTTTGCATCAACGGTAACTTCTACACCGGCAGGAAGTGCCACAGGTCTATTACCTATTCTTGACATATCTATTTCCTCCTACCATACATAACAGATTACTTCTCCGCCGACACCAAGCTGTCTAGCCTTCTTGTCGCTTACAACTCCCTTTGAAGTGGAGATGATTGCGATTCCCAGGCCACCTAGTACTTTAGGTACATCGCCTGCTTTTGCATAAACCTTGAGTCCCGGTTTTGAAATCTTCTTGATTCCAGTAATTACTCTTTCTTTGTTAGCACCATACTTCATCTGAACTTTGATTGTGCCCTGTTTGTTATCATCTATAACATCAAACCCGTTAATGTAGCCTTCTTCAACTAAGATTTCTGCGATGGATTTTTTAATCTTTGACGCAGGAATCTCAACTGTTTCATGACCTACAGTATTGGCATTTCTGATTCTTGTCAGCATATCTGCTATTGGATCTGTCATTGTCATTACAGTATTTCTCCTTCCTCTTGTGCGGTATCGAGTAGCTAACGCTGTCTCTTGAATGGCTGTCTTGGCGGTAAGTTGCCACGGACTAAAGTCCTGCAACTCTCGCACGAGACCTACTCGCCAAATCAGAGATTTGGGTTAGGGCTTCGACCTACACACTGATTTAACTTAATTTTACCAGCTAGCTTTTCTTACGCCTGGGATTTCTCCTTTGTAAGCAAGCTCTCTGAAACAAATACGGCATATACCGTATTTCTTTAATACGGAGTGTGGTCTTCCACAAATTCTACATCTTGTATATGCACGTGTTGAATACTTTGGTTTTCTCTGCTGCTTTACTTTGAGAGATGTCTTAGCCATATTTTCCCTCCTACCTATTTCTCAAACGGCATGCCGAGAAGTTCCAGTAATGCTGCAGCTTCTTCGTCTGTCTTAGCCGTTGTTGTAAATACTATATTCATACCTTTGATAGTGTCAACATCATCATAGTTGATTTCAGGGAAGATTAACTGCTCTTTAACGCCCATGGAATAATTTCCTCTGCCGTCAAAGGAGTTCTTGCTAACACCCTTAAAGTCTCTTACTCTAGGAAGAGAGATATTGAAGAACTTGTCAACAAATTCATACATGTTATCTCCTCTCAGAGTAACTTTTGCTCCAACTGGCATTCCCTGTCTTACTTTGAAGTTCGCGATGGACTTCTTTGCTTTTGTAGTGACAGGTCTCTGGCCGCTGATCAAGCCCAATTCTTTTACTGCAACTTCCATGATCTTAGCGTTTTCCTTCGCTTCGCCCAGACCCATATTTATTGTAACTTTCACAAGCTTCGGTACTTCCATCACGTTTTCGTAGTTGAACTTTTCCTTCAATGCTGGGAATACTTCCTTCTTGTAAGTTTCTCTTAATCTTGCTGTCAAAATCGTCTCCTCCTTTCTTAGTCGATTACATTTCCTGTTTTTCTGTTTACTCTTACTTTTCTGTCGCCGTCAACCTTGTAGCCAATCTTGATCGCTTCTTTCGCTTTTGCGTCATAGAACATCACGTTGGAAACATCGATCGGGCCTTCGATATGTTTGATCTCAGCTTTTTCCGTTCTCGTCTGTTTCTGGTGCTTCGTCTGAACGTTTACGCCTTCAACGACAACCTTGTTTTCTTTCGGCATCGCTCTGAGAACTTTCCCAGTCTTGCCCTTATCTTTACCAGTAATTACGATTACTGTATCGTCTTTTTTAATACGCATCTGTCAACACCTCCCTATAATACTTCTGGTGCCAATGACACAATCTTCATGAAGCCTTTATCTCTGAGCTCCCTAGCAACAGGTCCGAAGATACGTGTTCCCACTGGGCTCTTGTCTTCTTTATCTTTAATGATTACTGCAGCGTTCTGGTCGAACTTCACGTAGCTGCCGTCTGCTCTTCTGGCACCTTTCTTCGTTCTAACCACTACAGCCTTGACAACGTCACCTTTTTTAACGACGCCGCCTGGTGTTGCTTCTTTAACAGCACAAACGATGATATCACCAATGTTCGCGTACTGACGGCTTGTTCCGCCGAGGATACGGATACATAAAAGTTCTTTTGCACCTGAATTGTCAGCAACTCTCAATCTTGTTTCTGTTTGAATCATGATCTGGTGCCTCCTTATTTAACTTTTTCAATGATGTTGACAAGTCTCCATCTCTTATCCTTTGATAGAGGTCTTGTTTCCATAATTCTAACTTTATCTCCGATATTGCATTCGTTGTTCTCATCGTGAGCCTTGACCTTTTTGGTTCTTTTTACAGCTTTACCATAAAGGGAATGTCTTACGAAGTCTTCGATTGCAACAACTACAGTCTTATCCATCTTATCGCTCGTTACGATGCCGACTTTCGTCTTTCTTCTATTTCTTTCAACTGCCATTAGAGCATCCTCCTTTCAATTAAGCCTGAACCTTTTCAAGTTCTTTTTCTCTTATAATAGTTTTAACTCTTGCAATATTTCTCTTAACTTCTCTCATCTTTACAGGGTTCTCAAGCTGTCCTGTTACATGCTGGAATCTCAGATTGAAAAGTTCTTTTTTCATCTTTTCCAGTTCTGTAGTAAGCTCGATATCTGTCATCTCTCTCATCTTGTTCAATTCCATTATGCTTCACCACCCTTTGCTTTTTCTTCTTTGATGGCAAACTTTGATTTGACTGGTAACTTGTGCATTGCAAGTCTCATAGCTTCTCTTGCCTGTTCTTCTGTTACACCCTCAATCTCAAACATTACTCTACCCGGTTTTACAACTGCTACCCAGTACTCAGGAGCACCTTTACCGGAACCCATACGTACTTCTGCAGGTTTCTTCGTTACTGACTTGTGTGGGAAAATCTTAATATATACTTTACCACCTCTTTTGATAGATCTTGTCATGGCAATTCTGGCTGCCTCGATCTGATTTGAGGTGATCCATCCACATTCCTGTGCTACAAGGCCGTACGCTCCGTAAGTGATGGTGTTACCCTTGGTCGCTACGCCTTTCATTCTACCTCTGTGAACTCTTCTGTGTTTAACGCGCTTTGGCATTAACATGGCTGTGTTCCTCCTTTCTCTAGTGCTTATGCTTCAGTTTCAGCAGTTTCAGCTGGTGCTGCTGCTTCTACCTGTGGTTCGCTTGCTTTTGGTGCTGCTTTCGGTGCCTTTCTGACTCTCGGGTTTACTGCAGGTGCAGCTTCAGGCGCGGCATTGCGATCGTTTCTGTTGTTTCTTCTGTCGTTCCTTCTGTTGTCATTTCCGTTTCTGCGATCGTTTCTTCTTCTGTCGCCGTCTTTTCTGCCCTTGCGGCCGTCTCTCTTGTCGCGTTTTTCTTCACGAACCGGGCTCTGCAGTCCCTTGTCTAGGATTTCACCGTGGTTAATCCATACTTTGATACCGATCTTGCCGTAAGTTGTATCTGCTTCTGCAAATCCATAATCGATGTCAGCCCGGAGAGTGTGGAGAGGAACATTACCTTCGCTGTACTTTTCGTTTCTAGCGATTTCTGCTCCGCCAAGTCTTCCTGAGCAAAGAACTTTGATACCTTTTGCATTGGCTTTCATTGTTCTGCCGATAGCCTGTTTCATTGCTCTTCTGAAAGACACACGTCTTTCCAGTGCCTGGGCAATGCTTTCAGCTGTCAGCTGTGCATCAAGTTCCGTTCTTCTGACTTCTTCGATAGAAATCTCGACTTCTTTGCCTGTCATTTTTACCAGCGCAGCCTTCAGCTGGTCGATTCCGTCTCCGGATCTTCCGATAACCATTCCCGGTCTGCCAGTTAAAATGATGACTCTGATTTTATTCTCAGCTGCTCTTTCAATTAACACCTTTGAAACACCAGTTGCATATAATTTTTTCTTAACGTACTCTCTGACTTTATTATCTTCAATCAGCATGTCTGCGAAATTGTTCTTATTTGCATACCACTTTGAGTTCCAGTCTTTGATTACGCCCACTCTCAATCCATGTGGACTTACTTTCTGACCCATTCAATGAACCTCCTATCTTAGTCTCTTTCCTTCAGAGTCACGCCAATGTGGCTAGATCTCTTCAGGATGATTGATGCTCTACCTTGTGAACCGGCTCTCCATCTCTTCATTGTAGGGCCTTGATGAGCATATACTTCTGCAACGTATAAATTATCCGGATTCATATCAAAGTTGTTCTCTGCATTTGCAGCAGCAGATTTTACAACTTTCTCGATTATTTCTGAACCTTTACCAGGTGTGAACTTCAGAATTGTAAGCGCCTCGTTTAAATCCTTACCTCTTACAAGATCTGTAACAGGCTTCAGCTTGATAGGAGACATTCTTACATATTTTGCAATTGCTTTTGCTTCCATTTTTTATCTCCTTTTCTTATCTAACTTTTGATGACTTATCTGCAGCGTGGCCTCTGTAGGTTCTGGTTGGAGCGAATTCTCCAAGTTTGTGTCCTACCATGTCTTCTGTAATATATACAGGAACATGTTTTCTACCGTCATGGACTGCAATTGTGTGACCCACCATCTGTGGGAATATAGTGGATGGTCTTGACCAAGTCTTGATAACTTTCTTTTCGTTCGCTTCGTTCATCGCTTCAATCGCTTTCAACAGCTTCACGTCTACGAAAGGACCTTTTTTAAGTGATCTACCCATTATCTATGCTCCTTCCTTATTTTTCATTTCTTCTCTTTACGATATACTGATTGGAAGCTTTGTTCTTCTTCCTTGTCTTGTAGCCAAGAGCAGGTTTACCCCAAGGAGTAACTGGACTCTTACGTCCAACTGGCGCTCTACCTTCACCACCGCCGTGTGGATGGTCGTTAGGGTTCATGACGGAACCTCTTACAGTAGGTCTCCAGCCCATGTGTCTCTTTCTACCTGCTTTACCGATCTGGATGTTGGAATGATCGATGTTGCCAACTTCTCCGATGGTTGCTCTGCACTGGATCAGAACTTTTCTTACTTCTCCGGAAGGCAGTCTTACCTGAGCATATTTATCTTCTTTTGCCATCAGCTGTGCGCCGTTACCTGCTGATCTTGCAAGCTGTCCGCCTTTGCCTGGCTTTAACTCGATATTGTGAATCATGGTACCAACTGGAATGTTGGCGATTGGAAGTGCGTTTCCAACTTTGATGTCTGCTTCAGGACCTGAGTAGATAACATCTCCTACTTTTAATTTGTTCGGAGCGATGATATATCTCTTTTCGCCGTCAGCGTAGAAAATCAATGCGATATTTGCGCTTCTGTTTGGATCGTACTCGATTGTCTTAACTGTTCCTGGAATGTCGTCTTTTCTTCTCTTAAAGTCGATGATTCTGTACTTTGGTCTAGTACCACCGCCTCTATGTCTTACAGTGATCTTACCTCTGACATTTCTTCCTGAGTGTTTCTTTAAAGTTTCCGTAAGAGATTTCTCCGGTTTGTTCGTTGTAATCTCTTCGAAAGTAGAAACCGTCATACCTCTTAAGCCAGGAGTAGTCGGATTATATTTTTTAATTCCCATTAGTGCCTACCTCCTATATTACAGACCCTGGAAGAACTCGATTTCCTTGCTTCCCTCAGTCAGCGTAATGATCGCTTTCTTGTAAGCAGGAGTCTTACCCATGGTTCTTCCCATTCTCTTCATTTTTCCGTCAACGTTCATAATGTTTACTTTTTTTACTTCAACACCAAAGATTTCTTCAACTGCTAATTTAACCTGTGTCTTGTTAGCGTCTGTTGCAACTTTGAATGTGTACTTCTTTTCTTGCGCTTGATCCATGCTCTGCTCTGAAATGACAGGCTTGATAATTACGTCGTATGCAGATCTCATTATAAGTACACCTCCTCAATTTTTTCGATAGCTTCTTTTGTTACGATGAAGCTGTTGTAGTTTACGATTTCGTAAACGTTCATGGTTCCTACAAGAGCAGTTCTTACTCCTGGAATGTTGGCTGCTGACTTTACGATGTTGTCGTCTTTTTCAGCAGTGATAATCAATGCTTTCTTATTTGCTTTGACGTTCTCTAAAACCTTTACCATTTCCTTAGTCTTAGGAGCATCAAACTTTAATTCGTCTAAAACGATGATTTCGTTATCCTGTACCTTTGCAGAAAGCGCTGACTTCATAGCCAGTCTCTTTAACTTCTTAGGCACTGTATATCTGTAATCTCTTGGCTTTGGAGCGAAAGCGATACCGCCTCCTACCTGTGAAGGGTCCGTCGTGCTTCCCTGTCTGTGGCGACCAGTTCCTTTCTGTCTAAAAGGCTTTCTTCCGCCTCCTCTGACTTCGCCTCTCGTCTTTGCTGACTGAGTGCCCTGTCTCTGGTTTGCCAGATAATTTACAACAACTGCGTGAACAGCGTTAGCATTTGGCTCGATACCAAATATTTCGTCTTTAAGCTCAATTGTTCCGGCTTCAGTTCCGGCCATGTTAAGCATAGTTACTTTTGCCATTGTGTGCTTCCTCCTTTCTGAAGTCTCTTCTATTTGTCCTGACCTTTGACAGCGTACTGGATTCTTACCAGACTGCCTTTGCCGCCGGGAACTGCACCCCTGACCAGCATCAGATTTCTGTCAGTGTCAACTTTTGCTAAAACTACGTTCTGTACTGTAACAGTTTCGCGGCCCATTCTACCTGGTCCGGCATTACCCTTGAATACTCTTGAAGGATAAGTACCAGCGGCCAATGCGCCAGCTAATCTCTTGTGTTTTGAACCGTGAGTCATCGGGCCTCTGTGGTGACCGTGTCTCTTGATGTTACCCTGAGTTCCTTTACCTTTTGAAGTACCGGTGATGTCTAACTTCTTGCCTTCTTCGAAATCAGCAACAGTGATTACCTGTCCTAATTCGTAAGTTTCACCATCTTCTACTCTGAATTCAGCTAAGTGCTTCTTCAGCGGAGCGCCGCTCTTTTCGAAGTGTCCAGTCAAAGGTTTGTTAACTCTGTGCGCTTTCTGGTCTTCAAAACCAACCTGCACTGCATTGTAACCGTCAGTTTCAACTGTCTTGATCTGTGTTACAACTTCAGGACCAGCCTGAATAACTGTTACAGGAATTACTTCTCCTGTTTCTGCGAAAATCTGAGTCATCCCGATTTTCTTTCCAAGTATTGCTTTCATATGTTTTCCTCCTAATTCTTACAGCGGATTGCCCTGGTATGGTCTGCTTTCATTCACACAGGAGAATCAAAGCACTGCCCTCTCATGCAATCTTACTAAGGGGAGTACCCTTAATACCATAATTTACAGCTTAATTTCGATGTCTACGCCTGCAGGTAAATCAAGCTTCGTTAAAGCGTCTGTCGTCTGCAGTGTAGCGTTTGTGATGTCGATCAATCTCTTGTGTGTTCTCTGTTCGAACTGTTCTCTGCTGTCCTTGTATTTGTGTACAGCTCTTAAGATTGTAACAACCTCTTTTTCTGTCGGCAGTGGAATTGGTCCGGAAATGTCTGCGCCAGTTTTCTTAGCGGTTTCCACGATCTTTGCTGCTGACTGGTCTAATAACGCGTGGTCATAGGCCTTAAGCTTAATTCTGATTTTCTGTAATTCGCTCATTTTCTTCCTCCTAATTTTTTGTACTGTTTGCGCTATGCTTGTACAAGGGGTTCTCTCATGATCGGGACATTCCGATCAAGTGCCCACTTTGTAACGTGTGCGGTGGTTTGCTTACTTTGCACACGGCTCCGTGCGTTTCTTTATTTTTTACACAGAACAAAAGCCGGCGAACACCTTCGCCCTCATCTAGTGGGGACAATTCTCCGTAGAAATTACCTGATAGCTCAGCAACTTCCTACTTCATCGCCTTAAGCAAGCCTTTTAAGTATATATGATGTTTGTCAATATTGCAAGACTTTTTTTCAAAAAGTTTCCCTGCTTTTCAAACTTTTTTACTCATCTAACAGTGTAATTGCAAGCGCTTTACTTCGCTACATCTACACACGTATCCTGGCGTTTCTATATATTCCATAAAATAAAGGAACTCTCTCAAATTCCTTTATTCTGCACTGATATTTTCAATTTATGTTTTATTTAAATAAATTCTATTGAAAAAATTGGTTGCACCACACAATCCTCCGCCTTTATCTTCGACGAAAGGTCCGCAATGTCTCAAACAGATCCTGATGCTGAACTTTTGCAGCATCAAAATGCAGCACGCGAAACACCAGCTGCATGGCAGGGCCCATACAGAAAGCCGCTACAATTGTGCCAATGCCAATCGGCCCACCGAGACACCATCCCAAAAACAGGGTTATAGCAAGGAGCATGTTGCTGACCATGCCAATTGGAACCTTTGGCATTCGCTTGCTCAGGCCGACCATTAGTCCGTCTCTTGGTCCGCAGCAAAGTCCCATGCGCATATATATGTACTGTCCCACTCCATTTATCAACAGCCCCGCAAGCATCCATGCAATGCCGCTGGCAACAGATTGTTGTTGTGGAATCAGTTCCAAATAATTGCAGAGGTCCACACTTTTTCCTACAATCATAGCGTCCAGAATTGTTCCGATACCAATATGTTCTTTCATGATGAGGTTGATGATAATGATGATAGCGGAAATTCCTACGGATATATTACCGTACTGTATGCCGAAGGTCCTCTGTATACCCAGGTAAAAACAGTCCCACGGTGCTACACCAATATTAGCCTGCATAGTCATATAGATGCCTGACGCAAAAGTCACGAGCCCCATTGCAGCAATCAGGCTTCTCGTCAAAAGCTTTATCAAAGGCAGATTACTCTCGGTCAGGGGCTGGCTATTTTGCCAGATCTTTTCCGCAGATTTTGTCAAGTTCTTCATACAGAATTTTCGTTCCTTCCTTCATTTTTTCGTCGCTTACATTAGAAAAAGACAGTCTGATAAAGTTTCCCGCCTCGGTTCCGTAGGGGTCAAAAACTTTTCCAGGGCAAATCAGCACTTTTCTCTCTTTCAACGCCTCGTATAACCGCATATCGTTTACGCCACAAGGAAGACGGCACCAAAACCCCATGCCGCCCAGCGGTTTGTTCCAGCTTACTCCCAACTTCTTCAGCGGCTGAAGAAGTTGGTCCATCTTTTGGCATTTTTCCTTATAAAACCTGCACACCCGCTCCTGCTGGCAGATGTGATACCCTTCCTGCAGATATTCCGTAAACATGGCCTGCTCCAGACTTTGCAGATGTACCTGTGCATTACTGATATTTTTCCCGATCAGCTTTGCGGTCTCTATCGGCGCCAGGAGATAACAGATCCTCGCTCCTGTGTAGAAAAAGTTGATGGCATTATCGATGGTAATCACCAACTTGCGCTCATCTAAAGCGTACAGAGATGGGATCACCTCTTCCGTGAAATTTATCCCCGAATACCATTTCTCCTCGATCAGTGGCAGATTGTACTGGTGCGCCAGCTTCAGCAGGCTGTAACGTTTTTTCAGACTCATGCGGGCGCCAGTAATCGCATGGTAATCCGGCATGGTATGAAAAAACCTGGGTTGATATTTCCGTATCAGGTTTTCCAGCTGGGTCAGGTTAGCGCCGTCTTCTTCCAATGGCACAGTCAGGACATTCAATCCCTGCATGGCAAAGATTCGCAAAACATCAGGCATGACCGGACTCTCCGTGACCACGTAGTCGTTCTTTTCCGCGAGAAGCTTTACCACGTATTCCAATCCCTGAAAAGTTTCATTGATAATGACGATTTCTCCCGGCGTAGCCTTTATTCCTTCTTCCCCGAGAGAAAGGGACAGCTGCTTTCGCAGCTGGGGCATACCTTTGCTGGAACAGTAGGTGAACACCTCCACACCGTACTGGTCCACAACCTTCGCCAAAACTTCCTTGATCTCGTCAAGCTGGATCAGCGAGGCTGGCAGGATATGCCCTCCAAAAGAGATCCATCGTTCATCAAAAGATATGTTGTATATTGTGTCAAAGAGTCTCTCATATCTTCTAGGTTCTCCTCTGTAGCGAAAGACGGCCTGCCGCTTTGCCGCCCCTGTTCTCCCCTCAGCCTCCGCCAGTGAATCGAAAATAACAAAATATCCTTTGCGTCCTGGCAGGGTGCAGCTGACAAGTTCCTGATCCACAAGGCATTTATAGGCTTTGATCACCGTATTGCGATGGACGTCCAGTACCGAAGCCAGGTATCGTTCCGAAGGCAGACGAGTTCCATAAGCGATTTCATTATTCAAAATTTTATTCCTTATCTTGCCTTCGATCTGCTTGTAGATCGGAGCCGATGAGTCTCTATCGATGGAAATACGCATACTGCCTCCTTCTTGCACTGTTACTTCATACAGTTAATTTTCAATGACTTCTCCCCGGAAAAATACATATTTTGGTTTTTTCTTCATCACGTAGATATCTTCATCAGGATTGCCTTCTACGACCACCAGTTCTGCAGCCTTTCCCTCACAGATGGTGCCCTTTCTGTCTGCCATTCCCGCAATCTCTGCACTGTATTTAGTGGCTTGGAGAAGGATATCCAAATATTCAAAATCGTACCAGTCCGTTCTGGCGATAAACTCCATGCCCGGCTGCTTTGCGAAGTGTTCGTAGTCAGCATCTGAACCAAAACCCATTTTCAGTCCTGCTCTGTACGCTTTATTGATACACGCCTTTTCCTGTTCCTCATAAATCCTGCTTTTCTCCGTCGCGCCGTCATTCAGGCCGCCGGCGTCTTCATCAAGACAGGCAATACTCACAGTCCCTGTCGGAACAAGAAAACAACGGTCATTTTCTTTCAGCATTTCGATGGCTTCCTCGTCGATGAAACAGCCGTGTTCAATGGTGCGAAGCCCGCAGCGGATGCCTAGCTTGATACCGTCAGCGCCGTGGGCGTGGCCGAGAACATAGGTGTCTTTCAGTTCCGCAATCTCAACGGCAGACCGCAGTTCGTCTTCGGTAACAATCGTCTGTCCAGGATTTCCGCTTTCGTTGAGAAATGCCCCCGTCACCATGACTTTGATGACATCGCTTCCTGCTTCCAGCTGTTTTCTAGCCGCCTTTCGAAATTCATAGGGACCGTCGGCCACTTCGTAGAGCAGCGTATACTCCTTATTTCCATTCTCCGTCGGCGTCAGGGCATGTCCAGAAGAGATGATATCCGGAATATTAATGATTCCTTTTTCTCTGGCCTTCATCATGCCCCTGGTCAGATTATATGGACTTCCCGCATCGCGGATCGTGGTATACCCTTGCCGCAGATACTCCCTGGTAAACGCATAGGCATCAAAGCAGGTCTCTACAGCAGGCTTGTTGTCAATGACCGCAAGGTTCAGTTCTGACAGGTACAGATGGGCATGCAGATCGAAAAATCCCGGCAGCAATGTTGCCCCTTTGACATCAATGATTCTTCCGTCAAAATCCGCAATGCTGCCCGGCTCTGCCAGCTTACGAATCTTCTCTTCATCAATTATAACATCCGCTTTCGCCAAGTCAAAGCCCTCTGTCAGCTCTGGAATCAGCCGACAATTTTTTAGCATAATCATTTTACCCCTCCTTTAATATCCGATGGAAACGGCTACTACCAGGAAGATACAGGCAGCAACGACCCAGATTGCCAAAAGCGGTGCAAAGAACTTTAACCATCTGCGATAAGGAATGTGGCAGATCGCAAGCGCCGCCATCATATCTCCGGCCGACGGCGTTACCAGATTGGTATAGGCATCCCCCATCTGAAATGCCAATACTGCAGTCTGACGGGATACGCCGGTCATGTCAGCCAGAGGCGCCATAAACGGCATAGTGACTGCTGCTTGTCCTGATCCTGACGGTATGATACAGTTAAGCAGATCTTGTACGAAGAACATGCCGCAGGCACACGCCTTCGCCCCCAGTCCTTTCAGAAGCCCTCCGGCATAGTAGATCAGCGTGTCAAGTATTCCTGCATCCTGCATGATGGAACTGATGGACATGCACATACCGATGATAAATCCTATCCAAACTAAATCAGAAGCGCCTTTAAGGAAAATATCGATAAAATCATTCGGTTTGATTTTGGCGCAGACTCCGATCAGCAATGCCGCGATCAAGAATATGGCTGCCATCTCATCCATGTAGAAACCAAACTTGACTACGGACACCGCTATGACGACAAATGATGCGAAGAAGACCACTATGACCAGCTTCTGATTGATTGTCATCTTTGGTATGTTGGTAATATCGATCGGTTGCGCATATTTGGAGTCAATATCCCTCATATCATTAAGTTCCGGATGCTTTTTGATGCGGTGCGCATAGAGCATGATGAAGATGGAGGAAATAGTGCAGAGAACCACATATATGATCATTCTGTACTGGAGACCTGAGAACATGGGCAAACCGGCAATGGTCTGCGCCACTCCTACAGTAAACGCATTGGTTGTTGCGCCTGCATAGCCTGCGCCTGCTCCACAGAACATTGCCGCCATTGCAGTCATAGAGTTAAATCCCGCGCTGATACAGACTACATAGACCAGGGGCAGAATTGCCAGGTATTCCTCCCATGTTCCCGCTGTCGAGGAAATGATTCCACATACGAAAACGCATACAGGGATAAACAGAATCTCTTTTCCCTTGAGGACTCTGACCATGTTGGCCAGCGATGCTTTCAACGCACCTGTATGCTCTACAATCTGAAAGGTTCCGCCGATAATCAACAGAAAGAAGATAATCGGTGCAGCGGACTGCATGCCGACGGTAAGGGACTTGAAAAAAGCAAGGAATCCTACCGGCTGTCCCTCTACGAACTGGAAGGAATCCACATCCAGGGTGTCATAGCCGGTTTTTTCGTTAAGTACGCGGTCAAAATGGCCCGCCGGGATAATATAGGTCAAAAATCCCACTACGACTAAAATAATTGCAATAATGAGAATGGGGTTCATCGGTTGTTTGCTCTCCAATGTAACCGGGTCTTTTTCACATTTCATAAGAACTCTCCTTTTCTTTATGTTTCGCAACCCGATTATAACATTCAGATAATTCTAAAATACG
>ERZ791934.1800-NODE-1800-length-17532-cov-4.362534_pt1 | contig 17532 bp, 15 predicted proteins | sample MGYA00510125_ERZ791934 | MGnify/ENA primary metagenome ERZ791934 (study PRJEB30046, sample SAMN00993240) | human gut metagenome | study: EMG produced TPA metagenomics assembly of the A metagenome-wide association study of gut microbiota in type 2...
ATCTACACTTAATTTTAGATATTTCACCTGTCTACTTGACAAGGGGCATATCATGAACCAATGGGGCGGTTTCTTATTGTTGTCTATTGCGTTTTTATTTATTGCGGTAAATAATATCCTCACGGCTTGGACCATTGGAAACCATAGTGATGGGGAAACCGATCTTTTCTTCCACAAATTCAATATATCTGCGGCAGTTCTCCGGAAGATCATCATAATTTCTGATACCGCGGATATCACAGTTCCAGCCCGGAAGTGTCTCCAGAACCGGTTTTGCCTTTTCCAGTCTGCCTGTTGTGGGGAACTCTGTTGTGATCTCACCGTCAATCTCGTATGCCACACATACCGGGATCTCTTCCAGATATCCCAGTACATCCAGAACGGTGAATGCCACGTCTGTGGTTCCCTGCATACGGCAGCCATATTTAGAAGCCACACAGTCAAACCATCCCATACGTCTCGGGCGCCCTGTTGTTGCGCCGAACTCACCACCGTCACCGCCGCGTCTTCTCAGTTCGTCTGCCTCGTCACCGAAGATTTCAGATACAAAAGCACCTGCACCTACAGCGCTGGAATAAGCCTTGCACACTGTGATGATCTTCTTGATCTCATAGGGCGGAATGCCTGCACCCACTGCGCCGTAGGCAGCCAGTGTGGATGAGGATGTAACCATGGGGTAAATACCGTGATCCGGGTCCTTCAGGGAACCAAGCTGTCCTTCCAGAAGCACTTCTTTTCCCTCTTTCAGTGCATTCCACAGATACAGGGAGACATCGCACACGTAAGGGGCGATCATCTCTTTATACTCCATTAACTCCTTCATGATATCATCCGGGTTCAGAAGCGGTTTGTGGTATAAATGCTCCAGGGTCACATTTTTGGTCTCGCATACACGCTCCACTTTTTCTTTCAGTGCCGCATCATCGTCGAACAGCTCGCTGACCTGGAAACCGATTTTTGCATATTTATCAGAATAAAACGGTGCGATTCCAGACTTGGTGGATCCAAAAGATTTTCCTGCCAGACGCTCTTCCTCATATTCATCGAATTTGATATGATAGGACATTACGATCTGCGCGCGGTCAGAAACTTTAATCTTCGGTGCAGGTACACCCTTGTCCACAATAGACTGAATCTCTTTAAACAGTACCGGGATATTAAGCGCAACACCGTTTCCGATGACACTGGTTGTGTGGTCGTAAAACACACCGGACGGAAGAGTATGGAGCGCAAATTTTCCGTAATTGTTTACAATTGTATGGCCCGCATTGGCACCGCCCTGGAATCTTACGATAATGTCGGATTCCTGTGCGAGCATGTCAGTGATTTTACCCTTACCTTCATCTCCCCAGTTAGCCCCTACTACTGCTTTTACCATTTTTTATTCCTCCTAATGAACTTTTTGTACCCATGTATCATACTACATTTCTTTTAAGAAATAAAGTTCTAATTTGTATTTTCGGACGAAAAATTGTGGTTTTTTATGGGAAAGGAGCCGTTTTCCCCATGTTTTGACGGTTGAAAACAGCTCCTTCCCAATCACAGAACGGAAATCTCGGACTCCCCTCTGCCTGCTTTTTATCAAAAATTGTTAGTCAAAATGCACTTCTGCGGCGAACTTTGCCTTCTCATCTATAAGGGCCTTATAGCCCTCCTCCTGCCTGTGCCCTTTCAGCTCATCCATATATTCCATGTAATCACATAAATATACATAGACGGTGGAGACATCGTAATTTTTCACCGGAACGGTATTGACATTACCTGAAATAACTTCCATGGCCCTGCCCTGGGCATCCAGGATCACAGGAAAATAATCTGCCCGTTTCGTCTCATCTTCATATAACTCGTTTACAGTCAGCTCAAAGGGTGTCTTCACTACAGACGCAATACCTGCGCCCTCTTCATTCATCTGGTTCACTTCTGCGGTCTGTATTTTGGAATGGTCCGCTTTAATATCCAGCTCAAACTGCCAGGATCCATCCATCCACCAGTTTTCATGGATGTTTGGGAAGCTGTTCCATCCACCCTCATTTTCCGCTTCTGTCACGACCTGTTCCCTCTCTTCATCTGACATGGCTTCCAGTTCTTCGTCAGTGTATCCTGTGTCAAAGACGTCCGGTTCTGCCAGTTGTCCTATGATCTGGCTGATATCCAGATTCAGGGTGAACTGTTCCGGGATCTCTAATTTTGTGCTGTATTGTTTCAATACCTCCGCGTCAACCATGAATACTTCCCCGGCAGCTTCCGCTTCGGCCTGTTTTTTCTCCAGCTCTGTGGCATCCGTATTTTTCATATTCAGGTCTATGCGCATAACCCCTGTGTAGGTATTGTCATCCAGAAATTCGCCTTCCAAATAAACCAGATCATTCTGTTCCTGAGGGTTAAAACTGTATTTTTCTGTTGTCTGTATGCAGATGGAAGGCTGCCCGCTTAAGTCCCTGCGGGTATCCTGAAACGGTTCCTCTGATTCTATCATGAGGGAAAGATACAGAGCCGAGCCGCTGCAGTAGCTCTCAGACATGGTAACCGTAGTGCCGTCCACTGTTTTTGTAAAGGTGCCTTCGGCCTGGCCTTCCTGTCCGCTGCCGTCCTGATTTTCTGCTGTTTTGGGCTCCAGAGGTTCCGCATAGTCTTTATAATTTTCTCCGTATGACAGTTTTCCTTCCATCCGCTCAAAAATATGGCCGATCAGGGACAGATTGGATGCCCACACCGGGTTCTGATAACAGGCTCCCAGAAACACTGCCATTGCAGCAGCCGCGGCTGTGCAGCCCACTGCTGCCCTTTTTAAATGTTCTGTTTTGCGCTTTGCCTTTCTATTCATACTGACAACTTCTGCGCCGGCCAAAGCCTTCTCCCCTGCGTTCTCTGCCTTTTTCTCTATCAGTTTCAAACTCTCCTCAAATCTGTTATGAAATTCCTCTGAAGGCTTTGGTGCTCCCTGTCCCCATTTTCCCTGCTCTAACATAATGCTTCCTCCTTATCACCAAGAATCTTCCTAAGCTGGTTTCTTCCCCTGTAAAGCCGTGTTTTCACTGTATTTTCCCTGCTGCCCAGCATCTTTGCAATCTCTGCAATAGAAAATCCTTCTATATAGAATAATGTCACCGCTACACGCAGGTCTTCCGGCAGATCGTCTATGGCGTCATAGAGATCTGTATACAGCTTATCCTCTTTCCCCGGCTCCCTCTCCACATACTCCTCGTAAGGAACCAGACGTTTCTTTTTGCGCTGGATCTGATAACACTCATGGATCAGAATACGGGTCAGCCATGTTCTGAAATATTTCTCTTCAATCAGGGTATCTAATTTTTCAAAAGCCTTTAAAAGCGCTTCCTGCACTGCATCTGCACTGTCCGCTTCATTTCTGAGAATGGACATTGCCACGTGGTACATGGTAGTCTCCGCGTCTCTGACGGCTTGTATAAACTCCTGCTGCTGCATGGTTCCTCCTTTTCGTACACCGGGCAGGGTCATCCCGCCGGCTGTAAAAACGTGAGCTCCGTTTTTTGTACACAATAGATTCTGTTTTTGCCTTATCTCTATTGTTATTAATTAGATACCCCAGGTGATAAAAAGGTTCTCTTATAATTTTACATAAATTTTTGCCAGTAACTGTGAGGGTACTGAGCAGTTACACAGATATTATAAATAGTCCTCACCGCCACATGCAAGTTAAAAAACCTGGCACAGGGCTTCACAGGTTCTCTCTGCAAGACAAAAAAGCACCTGTCAGCCCGGATATTACCGAGCTGCAGGTGCTGCCTTCTCAACATTTTTTATTCTCTGGTATTTTTTTCTACTATCTTTACAATCCTGTCTGCTTCCTCCCTGCTCTTGGCCTCCGCCAGAATAAAAAGTCCTTTGGAGGAAAGCTGTTCCATGGCAGGCTCTATCTCTTCCGGTTTTAAAAGCAGAAGAAGGCCTTTTCCCTTTTCCTGGATTTTTTTGAGCTGGTCTATAAACTGCAGCGGCGAGGGCTGTCCCACCACACTGGTCCACTGGATCATACGCAGCTTCTCAACAGACAGCAATGTATCCAAATGCCGGATCTGCTCCATTCCGTCGAAATGATAAAGAGGATATTCAAGAAATCCGCTCTGCTTCTCCAACTCTCTTCTCGCGTATTTTTCATAGATATCATTGGAAAACATTACGGAAATATCACACTGTATCTGTCCGTGGAACCCGGGTGCCCAGGTGCGCAGCCATCCTATTGTACTGCCTCCATGGTTACAGTCTTCCACAATTTTGTATGTCTCTTCCAATCTCCGGGTCTGTCCAGTACCTCATCCTTTCTTCACTGCCCACCGGAAATGCATCTATGGCCTGTCTCTTTTCCGGCTCCTCATATATGACGCTGACACAGCACCTGTCCAATATTTCATGGTTCCAGAGAGCTGTCATACGCTCTTTTATCCTATCAAAATCCACTCTCATTTACACGTACCTCATTTTCTCTCTGCGTTATATTTTTCCATAGCATCCTGGAATTTTGCTGCTGCGTCCTCAGGCGTGATCGTTAGGCCGAATAAATCCTGACAGGTATCGAGATGCATCTGTCCTACTTCCGGCGGAAGATATTGGTCATACCAAAGCTGTGTAGCCGGCGCACGGTTCACTGCATCCAGGATCTGCAGACAGACAGGGTCTTTTATCATATCCTCCACACCTTTTACCGGAGGGATTTTTCCCTGTTCCACCATCAGCTCCACCATATCATCGTCAAAAAATGTCTCTATAAATTGGAATGCCGCCTGCTGTTTTTCCCCGGTGCAGTTAAAAATAAAAAACTGGTCTCCAATCGTTCCTATCACAATATCACCGTTCTCCTCTTTTCCCTCGATGGCAGGGAATGGAAACCATCCTACTTTTTCATAAAATTCCCCGCTCTCAGACTGCATGGTACTGGTGTACCAGGAGCCCATGAGTATCATGGGGCTGTCCGTCCCCTTCGCTCAGGCTGTTGACACCTTCCGGAAAATAATCCTTTTCCACCCATTCCTGAATCTTCCGGCCGGCATAAAGAAAGCTCTCATCTTCAAAACTGCCCTCCCCTGCCACAGCTTTATCAAAGGGTTCCAGCCCTCCCTCCCGGGCTGCCAAGGACATAAAGAACATAGATCCCGTCCATTTTGCTTCATTTGCCAGGGCAAATGGGATTTTTCCGTTTGCTGCCAAAGTATCACTGACCTGCTCAAGCTCTGCTACTGTTTTGGGAACCTCCAGTCCATATTCCTGAAACATTTCCTTATTATAAAAGATACCGGCTATAGAGTCGTTCAATACGCCGATGGAATACATCTTCCCTTTGTACTGTCCCTGCGCGATAGCTGCCTCCTGCATCTTATCTTTGATCTGGCTTTTGTCAAAAAGTTCGTCTATGGGCTGCCCGTACCCTGCTTCTATGTATTCATTCATGGGTCCGCCCGACCAGTTGGCATAGAGATCCGGACATTCCCCGGAACTCATGGCTATCACTATCTTTTCCTTGTACACATCCGGCTCAGATGCAACGGATGTGATGTGATATCCGCTTTTTGTACTTTCATTAAATTTTTTTACTGCTGTCTCATAAATGAGTTTGTCTGTCTCTCCTGTACCTGTATTCCAGAACAGGATTTCTTTGCTGCCCTCTTCGTCTTGGCCGGAAGTGTCTTTATCTGCACCCCCGCTGTTCCCCCCACACCCCGACAAGGCAAATACAGCGGATAATACCGCCAAGCCTGCCGTCATACTAAAACGCCTTTTCATTTTTTTCTTCCTCCTTGTAGTTTTGCCCTGAATTTATAAGTACATTATTACATTCACGGCGACACTCTACAAGATAGGAAGGCGACAATAATCAGGACTATTCCGACATCTCCCTATTTTGCTTTCTTGTCTGACTGGGTGAAAGATGAAATCTCTTTTTGTAAACCCTGGCAAAATAGGAGGGGTCCCCAAAGCCTGACTCCTCCGCCACAATGCGGATGGGCCGCTGGGTGTTCATTAAAATCGTTCTGGCATGCTTCAAACGAAGCTCTGTCAGATATTCGATGGGAGACATGCCGCACTCCTCCGAAAATACACGCTCTAGCTGTCTTGGGGAAATTGTAACACTTTTGGCTATATCCGCAACTTTAATGGGCATATTGAGATTGGAACGGATATAATGAATGGCGCTGGCCAGTATCTTCATTCTGTCCGACAGATGCTGTTCTGTCCTGTAATTATTGGCAATGTAGGAGATAAGTGTCTTAACCCCATATTTTACTGCCACATAATACTGACCTCTGGCATCCCTGAGCTGTTCTATCAGAAAATCCGCAAGCTGTTCCACCACCTTTACTGTTTCATCCTCCATGGTAACACGATAGGGATATGCCAGATGGGGCAGCCATTCCGGCTGGATAAGAAACATATAGTCAAAGCCCTCTATAAAACGTAGTTCTTCATTCTCACCGAAGAGCAGCCGGGGATCATACATAATATTTATTATTTTCAGATCCTTATTATTTCTAAACCCATGCTTCACGTCTCCCTTGATGACAAATACATCGCCTCTTCCAAGGCGGTACACCTGCTGTTCCACAAGATGCTCTCCTGAACCTGACACCACAATCACGATCTCATCAAATTCATGGGTATGCTCCATAAAATCCTGGTTCACTGTGACCCGCTCCACATACATACTGTAATCCCGGAACGTCTGATATTCCTGTTTCAAATATTCTTTCTTTTGTATGAACATAAAAACCTCCCATTTGATTCCCCATAGTATCTATATCATATACCAACAGAAAGAAAAAGACAGCCATATTCCAAAGAATATAGCTGTCTCACAAACATTTCCTAACAGTTCACTCTTTATCCCGCTAATTCTCTCCTGCGGAAAAGGATAAATCCGATTGCGGATACCCCCATCAAAATAGGATAAAACAGATACGGCATGATCGCAATAGGCGTCAGACCGGACAAACTGGCAGCAGCCAGAAGCTGGGCGCCGTAAGGGATCATTCCCTGGCCTACGGATGCAAAGATGTCCAGAAGGGATGCGCTCCTTTTTGGACTCACCTTGAACTCCTCACTGATCTCCTTTGCAATGGGACCTGCCATAACAATCGCCACCGTATTATTGGCTGTACAGCAGTCCACCAGCAGAGCCAGAATGGAGATACCAAACTCCCCGCCCCGCTCGCCGTTGATCCTTTTCTTGATCACGTTCAGAATATACTCAATACCACCGTGTTCCTTCACCAAAGCCACGATCGCCGCCACGATAATGGATATCACTGTGATATCATACATTCCGGTGATGCCGTCCCCCATCTTCTGGAACATTTCGCTGACTGCAAACGCGCCTGTACCAACTCCCACAATAAGGGACAGCACAGTACCTGTTATCAGCACAATGAACACATTAATGCCGATGAGCGCGCCGATCAGAACGACCAGGTACGGAATTACTTTGATGATCTGGAAACTCAGATCGTCGTCAATGATCCCGGCATTTCCCCTGGCGATAATGAAGAAGATCACAGCGGTAATCACCGCTGCAGGCAGAACGATAAAAAAGTTCTCCCTGAATTTGTCCTTCATCTCACATCCCTGTGTCCTCACAGCCGCAATGGTGGTATCTGATATCATGGACAGGTTGTCACCAAACATGGCACCGCACACAATAGCTCCCATGCAGATGGGAAGAGGGATACCTGTCTTCTCCGCGATCCCCACGCCGATAGGCGCCATGGCTGTGATGGTACCCACACTGGTCCCCATAGAAATGGAGATAAAACAGCCAATGATAAAAAGCCCTACCACAGCAATGGATGACGGCATGATGGAAAGTCCCAGATTGACTGTGCTCTCCACACCGCCTGCCGCTTTTATGGACCCGGAAAAGGCTCCTGCTGCCAAAAAGATCAGGCACATGGTGACAATATTCTCCTCACCAATCCCCTTGGAGATGATTGCCACCTTTTCCTGGAATTTCACTTTTCGGTTCTGGAAAAATGCCACCGTAAGCGCGATCAAAAATCCCACGATCGCGGGCATAGTATAAAAATCATGGAACAGAATACCTGCTCCGATAAAAATGATCAGGAACACCCCAATGGGCAAAAGTGCTATAGGATTCCCCCGCTTTTGCTCCTTCATGTAAAAACCTCCGAATTGTTTTTTCTTTGTATTGTTATACGTTGATCTCTGCAGTCATTCCCAGGATTTCTTTGTTGTCGTCCAGTACCGGCTGCACAACATTTTTCAGGAACGCCTCCACCTGTACCTGGGCACGTCCTGTATAGCGGGACGGCTCCATGGTCTTCTGCAGGTCTTCCAGACTCATATTAAATGCAGGATCAGCGGCGATCAATTCCAGAAGGTTGTTCTCTTTTCCTTCCACTTTTACATTTTTGCCCGCTTCCATGGACAGCTCGCGGATCCTCTCGTGAAGCTCCTGGCGGTCTCCGCCTGCTTTTACAGCATCCATCATGATATTCTCTGTTGCCATGAACGGAAGCTCACTTCTCAGACGTTTTTCAATAACTTTTGGATATACCACAAGGCCGTCCACCACGTTCAGGCACAGATCCAGGATACCGTCAATGGCCAGAAAGCCTTCCGGAACGGAGAGACGTTTGTTTGCCGAGTCATCCAGAGTTCTCTCAAACCACTGGGTAGCGGAAGTGACAGCCGGATTCAAAGCATCCACCATAACAAAACGTGACAGGGAGGCAATACGCTCACTTCTCATGGGGTTTCTCTTATAAGCCATGGCTGAGGAACCGATCTGGCTCTTCTCGAATGGCTCTTCCACTTCTTTTAAGTGCTGCAAAAGTCTGATGTCATTGGAGAACTTGTGAGCACTGGCCGCGATACCTGCCAGTACATTCAGCACTCTGGTGTCCACTTTTCTGGAATAAGTCTGTCCGGATACAGGATAGCACTTCTTAAATCCCATCTTCTCTGCGATCATGGGATCGATCTTGTCAATGGTCTCCTGGTCCCCGTCAAACAGCTCCAGGAAACTGGCCTGTGTACCTGTGGTGCCCTTGGATCCCAACAGCTTCATAGTGCTGATAACGTAATCCAGATCCTCCAGATCAAGCATAAATTCCTGCATCCACAGGGTCGCTCTCTTACCTACTGTGGTGGGCTGTGCCGGCTGGAAATGCGTAAATGCCAGAGTCGGAAGGGCTTTGTGCTCGTCCGCAAACTTTGCAAGCTCTGCGATGACATTGATCAGTTTCTTCTTAACCAACCTCAGAGCTTCTGTCATCACAATAATATCTGTGTTGTCGCCTACATAGCAGGAGGTTGCTCCCAGATGGATGATCCCTTTTGCTTTTGGACACTGAACGCCGTATGCGTATACATGTGACATAACGTCATGGCGCACCTGTTTTTCTCTCTCTTTTGCCACGTCGTAGTTGATGTCATCCACATGGGCTTTCAACTCGTCGATCTGTTCCTGGGTAATATTTAATCCCAGCTCTTTCTCTGTCTCTGCCAGTGCGATCCACAGTCTTCTCCATGTGCGGAACTTCATGTCCGGTGAGAAGATGTACTGCATTTCTTTGCTGGCGTAACGCTCGGATAATGGGCTTTGATATCTGTCTGTACTCATTTAAATTCTCCTTTTTTCTGTTTATCTGATAAAATAAAAAGGGCGCACGAGGCGCCTTCCGAGCCGGAAGGTGTCCCGGGCACCCCACTGATCAAGCCAGGCCCAGACGTTTGAATACTTCGTTGTATGCCTCTTCTACATTGCCCATGTCTCTTCTGAAACGGTCTTTGTCCAGCTTCTCGTTTGTTTCCACATCCCACAGACGGCAGGTATCCGGTGAAATCTCGTCCGCCAGGATAATGGTTCCGTCTGCTAATTTACCGAATTCGATTTTGAAATCGATCAGCTTCATTCCCGCATTCAGGAAATATTTGATCAGGAATTCGTTGATCTTTCTTGTATAATTTTTAATGGTGTCGATTTCTTCCTGTGTAGCCAGTCCTAATGCCAGTGCATAGTCGTCATTGATGAAGGGGTCGCCCAGGTCATCATCTTTGTAACTGAACTCTAAGATCGGGCAGAGAAGCTGTTTGCCCTCTTCCACTCCCATTCTCTTGGAGAAGCTTCCTGCAGCCACGTTACGAACAATAACCTCTAAAGGAACGATGCTCACTTTTTTTACGGCTGTCTCACGGTCGCTCAGTTCTTCTACGAAGTGAGTCGGTACGCCTTCCTTTTCCAGCTGCTGGAAAACATAGTTGGTCATGCGGTTGTTGATAGCGCCTTTGCCTGCGATCGTGCCTTTTTTCTCGCCGTTGAATGCTGTGGCATCATCTTTGTAATCTACGATCACAACGCCGTCTACGTCTGTTGCAAATACTTTCTTTGCTTTTCCTTCATAAAGCTGTTCTAACTTCTTCACCTTCGTACACCTGTCCTTTTTCCATAATATTAATTTCTCCCACCAGAGTGTACACAGCTTGCCGAAAGCCGTTTACAAACACTCCTTGGAGAAACGTTACGATACACAAGGAATTATATAACATCGGTTTTCAAAACACAAGCCTAAAATCCGGTGCTTCTGTGGTATTCTTTTGTGTATTTTTCCAAAACAGCCCCTATATCCTCCTGCTTCTCCTGGGAATCGGCAGCTTTTTGGGATTCCATCTCTTTCCGGATCTCCCTGCAGGTCTCAAGATCCGCACCCATTCTGGCACATTCTCCCTGCCACTGGGCCTCTTCCATGATCATCCTGCAGGCACACAGATAATGCTTCAGGATCCGTTTGGTGTGAAGCTTTTCATATGCCTTTTCAAAACAGGACTTGGCCTCATCCATCTGGAAAAGATGCAGATAGGCACAGCCCATATTGTGATAAATCTCTCCCTCATACTGTCCGCCCAGGCCTCCGGTATCCACACTTCGGAGTGCGTCCTCGTAAATTCGTATGGCATTTACGAACATTCTGTTATCAACCAGATAGTCACCTTTTTTCTTCTTGCGTGCCACATCGGGAAGCTGTTCCAAAACAACAAGCTCCTCATTCAGCTTTTTAAACTGCTCATGGGTCAAGTAATTGATCTCCCTGAATACAGCCAGGATAAAATCCCCTGCCCCCCGCTCCTCCTCCAGGATCCGGTACAGCTTCTGGTAGAGCTTTAAAAGTCCCAGCTCGTTCTTTATCCAGTCGCAGAGGTGCTCATTGATGATCGTCTCGTCCAGCAGATAAATGTTGTGGTAGAGATAATAACATAATTCTTCTATGCTGTAGATATTCGTGCTGATGTTCTCAATATAAAACGGAAGGGAAGCCCGCTTTATCTGACATAATATGTATCCGCTCATCTCTTTCCTCCTACCACGCTGCTCTCTCGGTCCACATCAGGCCGCTTGAGGGGAACATCTCCCCAAATCCCAGATCCTGCACCAGAATAATGCAGGTGTCCGCAGATTCATACATGACATGTACCCTGAGTCTTGTAGTCCTGTCAGGCCTTTTCGGAAGTCCCGGCAGCTTCATGCAGTAATGTCTGACTTCCCCGCCCTCCATAGGCTTCACCATGAATTCCAGGTCCTCTCTGCCGTCCAGAAGCAGTTCAAACTCATGCTCTGTCTCATACCAGTTTCTTCCCGCTTCAGCAACTGTATAATTCTTTTTTGCCCCCTGGACCAGCATTTCCATGCTCACATGGTTCTGCACCAGAGCATTTCCCACATACAGATATGTGCCCAGAAGCTTCTCCTCTGTCCGCTCTCTTGCCGCGTAGCAGGCGCCCTTCACATACATATTATTTCCATAATATACATGGCGCTGGTTCTTGCACAGAAGGGGCACGCTTCTCACTGCCCACTCCTTTGAAAAGCCGTCACCTACCAGATATATTCCCGCATAGGTGTCATTGCCGCAGGAATCCGCTATAAGCTGATAAAAATCCACATCTTTCTGGTCCGGATCTTCGGGAAGGGTTATAGTCTTACCGTGCTCCACTGTGACCAGCATGGGTTTTTTCTGGCTGTCAACCACCATGCGGGAGAAAGAAACCTTTCCCTTTTCAAATGTGAAAAGTCCTGTCATCCGGTTCCAGTTGTCCAATCTCTTGCTCATCACATAATAGTAAAAGCTCTCCTCATAATCCTGCAGAAGCACCTGTCCGGAGGTGAATTTCAGACGGCCGCACACTCTCTGAAGCTTGCGCACCAGCACCCGGTTCAGGTCCGGAACGGTTATCATCAGCGTTTTGATCTGTCTTGCCGGCTCTGCTACACCCAGAACGGACAGGCAGCCCTTTAGATAGATTTCCAGCAGTTCTTCCGGCCTGTACCAGCCCCCGTCTATCTCCACCGGTTCTCCCTGTGCCCAGATTTCCAGCAGGTTGTCCACCGGGATTTCCCCCTCGTGCATGGAAAAATAATCCGCCTCCATACCGAAGTGCCACACCTCTGTTCTGGGCCTTTTGGAAAGCCTGGTTGAAAATGTATACTGATTGCAGCCTGTCTTCACGGAAATGGAGACAGGCCCTTTTTCTTTTCTGTCATAATAGCAGATCTGGGAAAATTCCTTTCCCAGTTCCAGGCCTGCAATAATATTTCTTGTCTCATTCATGCCCTAGTCTGCCTCCTTATTCTATCAGTTCAAAGAGAGAGGAAACCCACGCTTCCTGCTGCCTGTACTGTCCAAGCAGTTCCATAAGCTCCTGCTCTCTCCCCTGCTGTTTCGCCGCCAGCATACGGTTGATCATCTGGTACTTGGTAGTCCCCTCCAGCTTTGCCTCCGGAACAGTGAGCTTGTTCTTTCCAGTCTCTTTAACCTCCCCGCCCGCTGAGACAGTAAAGTAATACTCCAGAACCTCACCGTAAAACAGGATAAATTCTTTATTATAAATACCCTGATACAGATTTTTCAGAGGTTCTTTTTTGAACTCTCCCGGCTCCCTGTCTGCCTGCAGCATGCGGTAGTAAATGGTCACATCCGCCCTGGGACTGGCCTGACACTGGGCAAACACCTTGTCTTCAAGCTGCATGCTCTGCAAAAGAGTTCTGGGAAGCTCCTGGAAGAAGGCGAATTTAAGCCCTGTCCTGGCACATATGGTCAGAATGGAACGGGCTGTCTCCAGCCTGCTTTCTTCCCATTTATTATCCTCCGCATAGTATTTGAGAAGGGCCAGGTCACATACAATATCGTACTCCCATCCTTTTTTCCTCACATGCTCCAATGAGCGGAAAATAAACTTCTCCGCCTCTTTTCCCCCCACAAAATACTGGAAAGACGCAAAGCTTAAATATGCCAGTATCACCTGTTCCTTGCCGCTTAATTTTACGTAATCTTTCAGGACAGCAGCGTCTTTTGGATGATAGATCCTGGTAAACATACTGTATGTCAGAATGTCTTCCTCCAGCTCATACGCCTCTATGGAAAATCCCATGGAGCGCTCCCATACCCGGATCATCTCGTCTACAGGTCCTTCAAAATACTTGGTCAGATATTCAAGGACCACCTCATCATAGGTATTCTCCCTGAATATATGGTGAGCCAGTAAAAGCAGCTCCTCCTCGTATTCAAACTCCAGATTGAGTATCATACGGCTGCACAGCCTAAGCAGGTCTCTCGGGTCTATCTCCTCATACCCGTATTCACACAACAGATCATAAGCCCCCACATACATCCCCTGTTTGATCAAAATGGTGATGAGCAGGCTCTTGTTGACCTTTGCAAAGCTGTGAAAATCCATCTCTCTCAGATAATCCTTCAGATTGTCGTTGTCCATATGCTCCTCGTAGTAGAGAAGCAGACGTCTGCGCACTCTCTGCCTGTAATCCTCAGAGAAGCATTCCTCCCCGGAAACATCCTGGATGCAGGAAATGTTCTCTCTTGTTATGGGATTCTCGTGGTTCAGCTCACCACAGGTGTAGAGCAGAAGTCCGGGGGTTCTGATCCCTTCAGCCAAAAGCTGTCTTGCCAGTTCTTTTCTCTCCAGAAGAGGCTGGATATTGTAATCTATGGTCTGGATATAACGTCTCTGCCTGTCGTCCTCAAAGACGATCCTGGCGTCCGGCGTGTAAATGGACACATAGGCCACTTTGTCCGTGCAGGTATACGTCTGTTCTTCCCGGAAGGCCGCATGACGGACGATCACCCGGCGTATCTTGGGATCATCACAGTAAAGTCTGTGGGTGAAAAGCACCTTAGCAAGAGCTCTCTTCACTGCGGGATCATGGGAATTCAAACAGAATTCCTGATACACAACAGCGAAATCCTCATTCATCCTGCCCTCTTTGAGCTTCTCGCAGGCAAACTGTTCCATACTGCTTTTATAGCTTAGATAAGTGGTCTTGTCCACTTCCTTATTGCGTATCACATTGCTGTACACAAAGGCTTTTTTCGCGTCACTCAAGGTATTGTTATAGCTGAAATACATGCGGATCATGCGCGGAAGCATCTTCTGGTAATTGCGGCTCATGGTCTCAATATAATACTCATACAGCCTTGTGATCTTCAGCTCTTTTTCCACTGCCAGCTCATACCAGCGGAAGTATTCCTTCTTCCTGGGATCTCCCTTCATGATCAGCATACAGATGGAGCGCACCACGGCTGTCGATGGAAATTTCTCATAGATGTATTCCAGGATCTCGTATACCTTCCGGCTGAAGTCCTTCATCTGTCCGGCCAGGTCTGTAGCTCTAAAAGCCATCTCCTCTGTCATAATGTCATGCCGCATGGCAAAGAGCAGGACCTGGATGGTAAAGGGGCTGATCCTGCGCAGCAGTGCCCCGTCCCCTGCTGCAATGCGGCACGCTTCCAGATAGAGAAACGGGCTTCTGCAGCCGGTTCTGTACTGTTCCTCCAGCAGATAGATCTTCTTGGACTGGGTCCGCACCTGTTCGGAGTCCGTCTTCAGCAGGAGATACAGCAGAAGGAAGCTGTCCTCCCTGCGCTGGTAAAGCTGATGGAGACGCACTACCATCTTCTCCCGGATATCCTGGCTGCAGCCCAATATGTCCTCCAGATAGAGATAAACCCCTTCTAACTCCTCCTCAGCCTGTATCCGGCTGTTGTCCTTCAGCTTATCAAAGGCTTCTCTTGCTTTGCCGTCCTCCCCGCATTCATGGTAGAACCACACTTCAAATAACTGGTGTTCTGTGGTGTAATGCCCGGTCTCCCGAAGCTCGGTGAGAAGTTCTAAGGTCTTGCTCTCCCACTGGCTTTTTGACAACTTTTCCAGGCTGTGTTCCAGATAATCCCTTAAAAGCTCCAGTTTCTTTTTCTTCTCATAAGCCGTGACATTGACCTGGATCTTGCCGCTCTTGGAAGCCATGACCTCGTATACAAGGGTCTGGTAAACAGTTTTGATACAGATCCTGCCGTAATTCCTGCCCCGGCCCAGGTTCTCTCTGCGAATAATATACTCCAGCTCATAAACGCTGCCGATAAAATCCTCGTCCCGGATGGACTTTTTCTCCACTTCCAGAAAATCGCCTTCCACACTCACACTGGCCTTCAGATATCCCCATCCGCTTCTGCGCACACGGACGCTGTCCATAAGAGAGCTTTGCACCTCATAAATCTCCAGCTTTTCCTGCTCCAGATGAAGTTTCACAGGCTCTTTTTTGCCTGTACCGATGAGGAATTCCTCCAGATGCTGCCAGGTCACAGGATTCTTGGCCATGGCATAATAGTAAGGCAGAACCTCCTGTTCCTCTTTCAGAAGTTCCGGAAAGGAATCGTCCAAAAACAGGTGGTACGCCTCTTTAAAATCCTTTTTCGCCAGCTCTGCAAAGGCATCCAAGTCCCTGATGGAGCCGGCTGACGTCTTGATGCGGCAGGGCTCTACCTGTATATGAAAGGGGATCCTGTGCTCACCGATGCTGGTACTCAGCACCACTTCTCCCTCAAAGGAATCCCCGGGATTCAGGCCTTTTACATCAGCTCCGTACGGAATCTCTATCTTCTCCCCGGTAAAACGCTCTTTTCCCAGAAGAAAACGGCGATGGGAAGAATAGGCGATCCCTTTTATGCGACTCCCGTTCTCTGCTGCTATTATCAGCTTTCCCCTGATATTTTCCCCTGCCTTTGTGCGCTCCCTGATCTCCTCCATGGACAGCAAAAGGCTTGGAACCTCGTATTCAAATCTTCCATTTATCAGTTGTTCTATTCTTCTCTTCAATGTATTTTACCCCGTTATCTCCCTGCCTGCAAAGGGCTGGAGAATCTCCGATTCTTAACTTGTTTTTGATGATCTATCCCACTATCCCCATAAGCAGAAGTGGGAAATCCTCGTTTATTATGTTGAACTATTTATTATATCCCGCTATAATGTGGGTAAGTATATATTTTCAGGTATAAATCCTGAATAGTACAATTATACACTACAAACGCATGGGGTGCAACCTCTGCCGCCCCTCCAATAACTCCATAAATACGAAAAATAAAAGGAACGGAGGCATTCATATGCTGAAACATAAAGACCATTTCCACGGCAGTGACCTGGAAAAAATCGAAGAAATATACGGGATCAAAAAGGAGGATATCACCAGTTTCTCCGCAAATGTAAACCCTCTCGGCATCTCTCCCCTTTTAAGGGAAACACTGGCAAGCCATGTAGATGCCATCTCCACCTACCCGGACCGGGACTACACAAAACTGCGAAAGAGCATCTGCGCCTACACCGGTGCCCAGTTCGAGAACATCATAGTGGGAAATGGCTCCACAGAACTTATTTCTCTGTTCATCCAGACCACCCATCCGGAAAAAGCGCTGATCCTGGGGCCTACCTACTCAGAATATGAAAGGGAGATTGCCCTGGAAGGAGGCCACACGCTCTATTATCCGCTTAAAGAGGAAAACAACTTCCAGATGGATGTAAACGATCTGTGTGCCCAGATGAAAGACGGCCTGGACCTGCTGGTGCTCTGCAATCCCAACAATCCCACAGCCTCCGCCATCTCCAGAAAAGACATGCGGAAGATCCTGGACGCTGCCCTGCAGTTCGGCATCGCAGTCATGGTGGACGAAACCTATGCGGAATTCGCCCCTGATGACAGAAAAATCTCTTCCATCCCACTCACCAACAACTACAACAACCTGATCGTGCTCCGGGGAATTTCCAAATTTTTCGCAGCTCCCGGCCTGAGACTGGGCTATGCTGTCACCGGCAACCCGGATTTACTGAAATACATCAACACCAAAAAGAATCCCTGGACCATCAACAGCCTGGCCGAGATCGCCGGCTGCATCATGTTCTCCGACAAAGAATACATTGAAAAAACCCGCACCCTCATCACCACAGAGCGCGAGCGCCTTCTCAGCCTTCTTTCTTCCTGGGATACCGTAAAGGTGTATCCCTCCTGCACAAACTTTATTCTTATGAAAATACTGAAAGAGGATGTAACATCAGATATGCTGTTCGACTGCTGTATAAGAAGAGGGCTTATGATACGTGACTGTTCCACATTTCCGTTCCTGGATTCTTCCTATGTACGGTTCTGCGTAATGAGTCCGGAGAAGAATGATGAACTGATGAAGGCTTTTAAGGAATTGCTTTAAAACA